>ERZ1292623.3641-Hain-H51-01um-R1-3641-length-13029-cov-4_pt1 | contig 11295 bp, 7 predicted proteins | sample MGYA00564398_ERZ1292623 | MGnify/ENA primary metagenome ERZ1292623 (study PRJEB36523, sample SAMEA6512633) | groundwater metagenome | collected 2019-01-07 | study: AquaDiva: Metagenomics assemblies of 32 groundwater samples | reverse complement strand
ATCAGATATATCCCAGACAATACCACTGACGGTGACTGTCGCCCCACCGTTTGAAGTAACATTACCTCCTCCGGTTCCGCCGGTTGTTGTAATGTTGGTAACTGGAGTTGTGGTAGTAACGGTAGGCAAAGTAGCTGAAGCTGGTGTAATGAACGTCACATCACTTCCATACGCCGTACCCACACTGTTTGTAGCATAAGCGCGAACGTGGTATGTGGTATTAGGAGAAAGTCCGGTCATGTTGCTTGTCCATGGTCCACCGATAGCCCAACCGTTAGTTGTTTTAGTAGTAAGTGAACCAAGTCTGTTTAGGGGATCAGATATATCCCAGACAATACCACTGACGGTGACTGTCGCCCCACCGTTTGAATCCACTGTACCTGACCCAGTAGCCGAAGAAGTAGTAATACTAGAAACTGAACCTGTGGTTACAGAAGGAACAGTAATAATAGGGCAAGATGCCTCCGAGGGAGTGGTGGCTGAACAAGTACCATCACACTGAATAGTTCCAGTGTTAGTCGCACCGCAAGAGTTAGCGCCTGAAGTACAGGAAGCGTTTTGATTTGCAGCGCAGTTTGGAGGAGTTCCAAAAGGAACAATGGAAAAATTGAAGGTTATTGTACAGTTACCATTTATTGGATTAGTAGTGTAAGTATTAGCTGTAGTGGAAAGCGGCTGTGAAAAACCATTATAGGTAGCAGGATTTGTATTAAGACATCCAGTGTTTTCTGGAGTTATTATTATGATAGAACTTATTTTATAACTCGGATTAGGTGTAACTGTAAAATTTACGGCACTTCCTGTTGTATCAGCATAGGCAGAAGAAGAAGAATTTACTGTTCCTCCTACTGTAGCATTCGCAGTTACACGATAAGTAGAAGACGCGGCAGTAACTGTAACTGTCCCGCTCGAAGTAGGAGTATTTGCTCCCGCAGAATTCGTACAATATAAACTAAATGTATGGCTTCCAGCTGTAAGATTAGAGAGAGTGATGTTGCCTGATGTGCCTGCGTTGTTGTTGCTATTCCATCCGCTGTTAGTAGGACTAGCGGAAGCCCAGCACGAAACTGCATTCGTTGAGGACCATGTCAGTCCTGCGGATCCCGGAGATACTGTAGATATAGGAGTAACCGTAAAATTGAGAATCGGCGCGGGTGCAGAAATTTGATTCGGGGGGCTTAGGAATGATTTCAGTTGACCTTCAGTACAAGTCGGCTCAATCCAACTACCATCAGTCGTAGAAGAATATCCCGGAATAATTTTTCCATTTGTCACAATAACACTGCACTGATCGCCATTATTGGGACCAGTTGTACAGCTTGCTGGAGGATTATTTATTAGAGTTGTGCCCTCGTAATAAGCACTTGAAAGAGTGAATGTGGTACCGCCAGAGGCATGCACTGGTCCGGGATTGGGACTCCATGATCCGCCTGCACATCCCATAGGCACAGTTGCGGTTTGAGCATAGACTGTATTAGTGTTTGAAAAAGAAACGCCGACCACTAGAAATAAAACTGACAAAACAACAACCTGTGAGAATATTTTTTTCATAAACTTAATTATACTATAAAACAAAACAGAAGTATAAGGTTATCCACATATTTGCATTGTTATATATATTATGGTATCCTTCCTTTGTATGAGTCCTGTCAAAACAGGGCTTTTTTTAATAAAAATAATATAGGCCACTAGGCCTTAGGCACTAGGAAACTAGCTAAAGCCTAGAGCCTAAATGCCTAAAGCCTAAATTATGCTTGATCTAAAAACATTCAAATCAGCATTAGAACAACTGGAAGAGGAGAGGAAAATTCCAAAAGCAAAAATACTCGAGGCTATCGAGCAGGCAATGGCTGCCGCCTATAAAAAGGACTACGGCAAAAAGGGTCAAATTATTCGCACTAAGTTTGATCTAGACACAGGTAAGACAGATTTTTATCAGGTAAAAATCGTAGTCGATGAAAGTATCGCTATCTTAGACGATACCAATAGACACGAAGGAGAATACTCATTAAAAGATGAAAACGACGAACGCGTGCATTTTAACGGTGAGCACCATATGCTCTTAGAAGATGCAAAAAAAATCAAAAAAGGAATCGAGTTAAATGACGAAATAATTTTCCCATTGGAAGCTAAAGATGATTATGGCCGTATCGCTGCTCAGACCGCGAAACAAGTCATAATTCAGAAAATTCGCGAGGCAGAACGCACTTCTATTATAGATGAATACGGCACAAAAGAAGGAGAAATTATTTCTGGTGTAGTCCAAAAAGTAGAACGTGGAAATGTTTACGTCGATTTCAATCGAGCGACGGGTATTTTGCCGACCGAAGAACAAATTCCGGGAGAATACTGGGAACGTGGTCGCCGAGTGCGCGCATATCTATATAGCGTAGAAGATACCCCACGCGGTATTAATCTGCGTCTTTCTCGCACTCATCCGAAATTTATAGAAAAACTTTTCGCCATGGAAGCTCCAGAAATAGAATCTGGGGTAGTAGAAATCAAATCAGTAGCCAGAGAAGCTGGAGCGCGTTCGAAAATCGCAGTACATTCCAATGATGAACATATCGATGCTGTCGGTTCCTGTGTCGGTCAAAAAGGCACTCGAGTAAACACTGTCACCCAAGAACTTTCTGGAGAAAAGATAGACATTATTCCTTGGAATGAAGATCCGAAAGTTTTTGTTTCCAATTCCCTTTCCCCTGCAAAAGTAATATCTATTGAAATAAATGAAGAAGATCATAAAGCTACTGTCGAAGTCGCAGACGATCAGCTTTCGCTTGCGATAGGAAAAGGTGGACAAAATGTACGCTTAGCCGCTAAACTTACAGGATGGAGAATAGATATAAAGGGCAATGGTCAAGAAGTTGCCAGCACTGATGGAGAAAAAGTAGAAGTAAAAGAAGAATAAAAAATTAATCCCGTACGAAGTTTGTGTAATATGTTCTTACGGGAAAAAGAATTTTTATTATAATTTAATTTAAGTAAAAGCAAAAAAATACCTTTTACTTCGTACGGGATGAATCAATTTTTATTGTTTGCAATCGTGAGTTCGGTTATTGCTATCATTTACGGTTTATTTCTCGCTAAATCAATTTTAAAAAAGAGTCCTGGAAATGCTCGTATGCAAGAAATTGCTAAAGCTATCCAAGACGGCGCTCAAGCTTATTTAAATAAACAATATAAAACCATTAGCATGATTGCTGTAGCGCTTTTTTTGCTGATTGGGTTCATACCAAAACTGGGTTGGACTATGGCTTTCGGATTTTTAGTTGGAGCAGTTTTTTCTGCCCTTGCTGGATATATTGGTATGAACGTATCAGTTCGAGCTAACGTTCGAACCACCGAAGCTGCTAGAGATGGAATAAGTCAAGCACTTACTCTCGCTTTCCAGGGTGGCACAGTGACAGGACTTTTGGTAGTCGGCTTGGCTCTTTTGGGAGTAGCTACTTTTTACGCCATCACTAAAGATGTCACCGCTCTTGTGGGCTTAGGATTTGGCGCATCTCTTATTTCTATTTTTGCTAGATTAGGTGGAGGAATTTTTACTAAAGCTGCTGATGTCGGCGCAGATTTAGTCGGCAAACTCGAAGCGGGTATTCCAGAAGACGATCCTAGAAATCCAGGAGTGATTGCCGACAATGTCGGAGACAATGTCGGAGATTGCGCAGGAATGGCTGCAGATCTTTTTGAAACTTATGCTGTTACTTCTATCGCTACGATGCTTTTAGGTTCTCTGCTTTTTATTGGATTTGAAAATGCGATTCTTTATCCATTAGTCATCGGTGGTATAGCAATTTTTGCTTCTATCATCGGAACTTGGTTTGTCCGCCTTGGAAAATCCCAAAACATAATGGGCGCTTTATATAAAGGCCTTATTGCTTCCGGAGTTATCGCTGCGGCCCTATTTTATCCTATTACAAAAATACTGATGACGGGAAATGGCAAATATTCGGTAATGGATTTATTCATTTCTTCTCTCGTAGGTCTTTTTGTTACTGGAGCTCTCGTAGTCATCACCGAATATTTTACTTCTACAAAATATGCTCCCGTAAAATCAATTGCGGAGGCTTCTGTTTCCGGTCACGGGACAAATGTGATTCAGGGTTTGGCAATATCTATGAAGTCCACTGCTTTGCCCTTGTTTACAATCGTACTCGGAATATTAATCAGTTACACTTATGGAGGACTCTTTGGTATCGCTGTAGCTGCTATGTCTATGCTTTCAATGACTGGAATTATCGTAGCCATAGATGCCTATGGCCCTATTACAGACAATGCCGGAGGTATTGCCGAGATGGCAGAACTACCAAAAGAAGTTCGCGATGTTACTGACCCCTTAGATGCCGTGGGAAATACTACTAAAGCGGTAACCAAGGGTTATGCCATTGGTTCAGCTGGGTTAGCGGCTCTCGTACTTTTTGCATCTTACACCGAAGAGATAGTGAAAACTGGGAAAAGCATCTCTTTTGATTTAAGTAATCCTTATGTCATTATCGGACTCTTTTTGGGTGGACTCTTGCCATATTATTTCGGAGCGCTTTGTATGGAAGCGGTTGGAAAAACTGCCGGCAAAGTCGTAGAAGAAATTCGCAGACAATTCAGAGAAATAAAAGGTATTATGGAAGGTACCGCAAAACCAGATTATGCAAAAGCTGTTTCCATAATTACCGGAGCAGCTATAAAACAAATGATTGTACCTGCTTTAATCCCAGTCCTTGCACCCATCATTGTGGTTTTACTTTTCGGAAAAGATAAAGGTTTTGTAGTTCTCGGTGGCCTTCTTGTCGGTTCTATTATTACTGGACTTTTCGTAGCCATATCTATGACCTCTGGCGGAGGAGCATGGGACAATGCCAAAAAACATATCGAACAAGGTAACCATGGGGGTAAAGGAAGCGACGCACATAAAGCAGCAGTTACCGGAGATACTGTCGGTGATCCTTACAAAGACACAGCTGGGCCTGCAATCAATCCAATGATAAAAATCTTAAATATTGTGGCGTTACTTTTAGTTGCTTTTCTGCTATAATACCCTTGGGTCCCGTTAGAAATTTACATAACGGGAAAAATTATAAGATTAATAATAATCAATTATATTTATATATAGAAATGTATGTACGTATAGTATGATTTCTAAACGGGATGAAAAAATACTTAGGTTTGTTTATCGTTTTAGCCTTTGTCTTAAATATGGGGGTAGCTCGCGCAGAAAATTCAAGCGCTAACACTACTAGAGATGACTTAAAAGTAAAGCGTGAGGAATTGAAAAAAGAACTTAAAAATAAGAGAGAAGAGACTAAAGAAGAATTGCAATCTAAGAGAGAAGAATTGATAAAAGAGATAGAAGCAAAACGTGAAGAAGCCAAAACAAAAATGGAAGCTCTTCGTGAAAATCTAAAAACAGAAAAAGATGGGACAAAAGCAAAATTAAAAGAATTAAGAATAGAGAGCCGAGAAAAAGTCTTGAGACGATTTGATGAAGTGGTCAAAAACTTAACTGGCTTGAAGGATAGAGTAAATACTCAAATCGTCAATCTAGAAGCGAAAGGTATAGACACTGCGGTAGCCAAGACTGCAGTCGCCATAGCAGAAACTAATCTCAATAGTATTAATACAAAAATAACAGCTGCAAATGTCCTCTTGGCAAAATCTACTGCCGAACTGACAGCAGAAGACAGGACAGCTTTAAAAACTCTAACTACAGAAATCCAAAACCTTGTAAAAGCAACGAGGCAAGCATTGGGTGATGCCATCAAATCATTAAAAGATGGAATGAAAGCAAAAAGAGATGCGGAAAAAGCTTTGAGGGATCAACAAAAAACTGAGACAAGTTCTTCTGAAACAGAAAACAAGCAATAAATTATAAACTAACTTTTTAAAAATATGGAAACAGATAAAAAATCAAATGGGGCATTTCTAGGATTAATAGTTATCATCATCATTTTGATTGCGGGAGGAATATACATTCTTATGTCAAGCCAAAATACTGCAACAGAACCACAATCTCAAATACAATCTGATGTTACTGGCAATCAAGACGCCACAGCGCTCGATGCTCTAGATCAAGACTTACAAACAACAGACACAAACATCACTATTGATACAAACACTGTAAACTAGTATGAAAGTATCAGTCAAGAAACTTCCTAAAAGTGAAATCGAAATAGAGGGTGAACTAGAAGCAGACATCTTTGAAAGTTATTTTTCTAAAGCACTTAAAAAAATTGGGGCCAATTTGGAAGTGGATGGTTTTCGCAAGGGCAAAGTTCCGGAAAGCGTAATGCTCTCTAAAATACCAGAAAGCCATATCTTGGAAGAGATGGCGGAAATGGCATTGAGCGAACATTATCCAAAAATTCTTGAAGAAAATAAAATTGATGCTATCAGCAGACCGGAAATTTCAATAACTAAACTTGCTCGCAAAAATCCACTTGGATTTAAAATAAAAACCGCAGTATTGCCAGTCATAAAACTCGCTGATTATAAAAAGCTCGCAAAAAAGACAACTGCAACTGTAACGGATGCAGAAAAAAACATTGTAGTATCTGAAGAAGATGTAAAAAATACCATCATGGATATTCGAAAGTCTCGCGCGCAAAAAAAACACATGGCAGATTTGGCGCACGAGCACAAAGAAGGAGAAAAACATAAACACGAAGAACCCGCAGAATCAGAACTACCAGAATTTAATGATGAATTTGTTCAAGCGTTAGGCCCTTTTAAGGATATCGCTGATTTTAAAGATAAATTAAAATTGAATATTCAGCTAGAAAAAGAAAATCAACGAAAAGAAAAAATTAGATTGAAAATCATTGAAGAGATTGTAGATGCAAGCGAGATTGAGTTGCCAGAACTATTGGTGAAAATTGAACTCGACAAAATTCTATATCGCATGGAGTCCGACATAACCCAGATGGGACTTAAATTTGAGGATTATTTAAAACATTTGAATAAAACTGCGGACGATTTGAGAAAAGAATTTCGAGGAGATGCAGAAAAAAAGGCTAAACTTGCCCTTATCTTAAATGAAATTTCAAAGGTGGAAAAAATAGTAGCCGATGAAGAACAAGTAGCGAAGGAAGTCACGGCTATTCTCGATCAATACAAAGAGGCAGACCCCGAACGTGCCCGTATGCACGCCGAACAAGTTCTCACCAACGAAAAAATCTTTCAGTTTTTAGAAAATCAATAAGTTATTACTCTAAAACGTACTGCAAAAGCGCCATACGGACATACAGACCGTTTTCGGCTTGGCGAAAATAAGCAGCGCGAGAATCGGCATCAATTTTGGGATCAATCTCGTTTACTCGCGGAAGAGGGTGCATAATGATCGCATCTTTTTTCAAAAGTTTTAGATGTGAGTATTTTAGTAAAAATGCATCTTTTATCTTTTCATAGTCTTTCATATTTTTGAAACGCTCTTTTTGCACTCGCGTCATATAAATAACGTCTGAGTTTTTTAAAACTTTTTCTAGATTGTTAGATTCTTCGAATTTTATTTCGTTCTTAACTAACATATCCTTGTACTCCTTCGGCAAAGATAATTCTTTTGGTGAAACAAAGTAAAATCTATTATTTGGGTAAAGCGCCAGAAGTGGCAATAAAGAATGCAAGGTTCTTCCATAGATCAAATCCCCGACAAAGGCAATCGTAAGATTCTCGAGTTTCCCATGTTCTTTTTTGATAGTGTACATATCTAGCAAAGCCTGCGTTGGATGTTCATGTGTACCATCTCCAGCGTTAATAACAGAGATGGAAGAGGCGGTGGCTGCTTTTTCTGCAGCTCCGTTTTCTCGATGTCTCATAACAAAAATATCTGCATAGCCGTTTATCATTTTAGATGTATCTTCTATGGTTTCTCCTTTATGAGAAGAAGAGTTTTCGGCTGCATTTTCGACTGAGATTACTCCTGCCCCAAGCTTTAAAGCTGCTGTTTCAAAAGACAGCCTAGTTCTAGTAGAAGGTTCGAAAAAGAGACAGGCTACGATTTTATCTTTGAGTAGTTTTTTTACTTTCCCACTTTTGCTTTCTTTTTCCATTACCTTAGCTCGCACTAGAATTTTTTCTACTTCCGCTTTACTAAATTGTCCTGCTTTTAATATGTGTTTCATATTAGTTTAAATATTCTTTATACGACCTAATTTCTAAATCTTCCACGTTATAATGAGCCAATGCTTTTATGAAAGCGCGGGCGAGATGTAAGTCAGTAAATAGCGGTATTTGGTTATCTACTGTCGCTCGCCTGATACGAAAACCATCGGTTACCATCTGTTCTAATTTATGTTTTGCTTTACTTTTTTCTAAAGCATTCTCAGTACTACTTAAATTTACCACAAAAGACACTTTCTTGCCTTCAATTATATCAAGAGCATTTGGTGATTCTTGGTAAGCCTTACGTACAGGGACACATTTTACATTTTGCTTTTCTAGAAATACAGCCGTGCTATCGGTAGCGAAAATCGTGTACCCTAAGGCAATTAGAATATTCGCGGCATCTAGGAACTTTGCTTTATTCAATTCCCCTCCCAAGGAAAGCAAGATATTCTTGTTTTTAAAATCAAATTTATTAGTACTCAAGATTGATTTTATCAGCGCTTCATTATAGTCGCGTCCAAAACATGCTGCTTCTCCAGTAGATGCCATCTCTACTCGCAGTATCGGATCTGCGCCAAGTAATCTAGAAAAAGAAAACTGTGGCGATTTGACTACGACACTTTTAGGATAAATAAAATTATGCGGAGTCGCTTTTCCCATAAAACTATCTACTGCTATTTCTGGAAAATTTGCATCCATCGCCTTGGATAACATTGGAAAAGTTCGACTAGCGCGCAAATTTACCTCGATGACATAAGGAATATTGTATTTGACTAAAAATTGAATATTGAAAGGCCCAGTAATAGAAAGTTCACTCGCTATTTTTTTAGAAATTTCTCGCAATTGAAATTCGGTCGAAGCATAAACTCTTTGTGTCGGATAAACAATCGTAGCGTCTCCGGAATGCACTCCGGCATTTTCTACATGCTCAGAAATACCATAAATCATAAGCTCTCCATTTTGAGCCACTCCGTCAAATTCGAGCTCTTTGGCATTTTCTACATACTTTGAAATAGTGACAGGATATTGAGGGGTAAGTATGGCCGCTTTATTTATGAAATCAAATAATTGTTCTTTGGTGTAGCAAACCCGCATAGCCGCGCCAGAGAGAACGTACGATGGACGAACTAAGACGGGGAATCCCTCTTTTTCAGCGAATTTTTCGGCGTCGAATATAGAAATGAAACTTTGCCATTTTGGTTGAAGAATATTTAGCTTATCGAGTAGTGCAGAAAAAGCATTGCGGTCTTCCGCTCGATCGATATTTTTCGCTTTCGTGCCTAAGATAGGAAATTTGGCTTCTGAAAGTTGCTTGGCTAGATTGTTTGGTCTTTGTCCCCCGACAGAGATTATAAGTCCACCTGAATTTTCAAATTGAAATATATCGGCGACAGTTTCAAAAGATAAATTTTCGAAATACAAACGATCAGACATGTCGTAATCGGTAGAAACAGTTTCTGGATTACAATTTATAATGATCGATTGTTTTTTGTATCGTTTTAACGCTAAACTCGCATGAACACAAGACCAATCAAATTCGACACTAGAGCCAATATGATAAGGTCCACTACCTAAAACCACGATAGCGTTTTTACCGAGTGGAGAAACGTCATTGTGCGCTCCGTGATAAGTAAGATATAGATAATTCGTCTTTGCGGGCACTTCCCCTGCCAAAGTATCTATTGCAAATACTGAAGGTTTAATGCCGAGACCAAGACGCAATTTACGAATTTGCAATTCGGTTTTTCCGCACAGGTTCCCAAGTTTCTTGTCCGAGAAACCAATTTGTTTTAAATTTAATAAACTTTCTTTACCTAATTTTTTACTTTTCATAAATTCCTTTTCTGTCTTAACAATATTTTCTATTCTGTACAAAAACCACAAATCAATGCCCGTAATTTTATGTATCTCCTCTGCGCTGAGACCCTTTTTCATACTTGCCGCTACAGCAAAAATTCTCTTTGGGGTCGGCATAGAGAGAAAATTATTTATTTCTTTTGCATTCTTAAAATCATTGTCTGTAACTCCCTCAATATTTCCAGAATTCATTCGCACTGCTTTTTGAAGCGCCTCTTCAAAACTGCGTCCGATAGCCATCACCTCTCCGACAGATTTCATGGCACTACCGATATGTTCCACAGCGCCAGAAAATTTAGCTAAATCCCACCTAGGCATTTTCACTACCACATAATCAAGAGATGGCTCAAAGAAACTTTGAGTAACTTTGGTGATTTTATTTTCTATTTCTAGCAAACTTTTTCCGAGAGCAAGCTTTGCCGCCACATAAGCTAGCGGATACCCCGTCGCTTTAGAAGCCAGAGCACTAGAGCGTGAAAGACGCGCGTTTACTTCAATGACAAAATATTCCAGCTCTCCCGCTTTTGGATTTGGATTGAGAGCGTATTGAACATTACATTCGCCAACAATCTTTAAACTTTCTACTATTTTTATACTAGCTTCTCGAAGCCCGTGATATTCTCGATTGTTTAAAGTCTGGCTCGGAGCAATAACGATAGAATCTCCAGTGTGAATCCCAAGTGGATCCAGATTTTCCATATTACAAACTGTAACCGTATTGCCGAATTTATCACGCACTACTTCGTACTCGATTTCTTTGTAGTGATGTAAATATTTCTCAATCAACACTTGTGACGATACAGCAAGAGCTCCTGTCACTATTTCTTCTAATTCTTGATTATTTTTTGCTACTCCGGATTTTTGCCCTCCTAGAGCAAAGGCGGCTCGAATCATAAGAGGAAAACCAATTTTTTTGGCTACTTTCATTGCTTCTTTTAAATTAACGGCACTGCCCGATGGCGGAACGGGAATATTAATACTTCTGAGGTGTCTGGCAAATTTTTCTCTATCTTCAGTTAGCTCAATAGAAGAAATCGGACTGCCAAGAATTGCTATGTTGTATTTTTTAAATATCCCTTTTTCAAAAAGAGCCAACCCGCAATTTAGCGCTGTCTGCCCACCAAAAGATAAACAAATACCATCTGGTCGTTCTTTCTCTATAACTTTTTCTACAAAATATTCATTAACCGGTAAAAAATAAACTTCATCCGCTAGTGTTTTAGAAGTTTGATAAGTGGCAATGTTCGGATTGACCAAAATAACTTTGATTTTTTCTTCCTTGAGCGCTTTAATTGCCTGACTGCGAGAATAATCAAATTCTCCCGCCTCGCCAATTTTTAA
>ERZ1292623.2825-Hain-H51-01um-R1-2825-length-15222-cov-85_pt1 | contig 11295 bp, 9 predicted proteins | sample MGYA00564398_ERZ1292623 | MGnify/ENA primary metagenome ERZ1292623 (study PRJEB36523, sample SAMEA6512633) | groundwater metagenome | collected 2019-01-07 | study: AquaDiva: Metagenomics assemblies of 32 groundwater samples | reverse complement strand
CCATTTTAATGATATTTATTTTCGCTAATTTTTAATTAGCGGCGTTGCCGACCACTCAACTGCCTCTAATTTTCAAAAATATATTTATGCTTTAATTTTAACCAATTAAAAAATAATTTCAATTGTGGATAACTATTTCTTCCTCTAATTTGACGCCGAATTTTTCCAGCACCTCCGTTTTAACAAGTTCAATCAAATTTTTAACGTCGTCTGAAGTCGCGTTTAATGCGTTAACGATGAAATTTGGGTGTTTCGGCGAGATCATTGCGCCGCCGCAAGACACGCCGCTCAATCCGGCTTCATAAATCAAATAAGCCGCCTGAATTCTTTCTGATGCCGTTTCAATGTTTTTAAAAGTGCTTCCCAGACTCGGGTATTCCATCGGATGCTTATCCAGACGGTATTTGATTTTATTTTCCGTTTCACGTCTAATCGCCGACCGGTCCCATTTTTTTAATTTCAACATCGCCTCAACGATAATTTCATTTTTGTTTTCTTTAAAAACACTGGCGCGATAATCAAAACCGCAATCTCTCGACGATCTTCTGATAATCGCCGGGCGCAAAGAAGAAATGTCAATGCTGACGACGTCATAAACAACGTCTTTCATCTCTCCGCCGAAAGCGCCCGCGTTGCCGTAAACGGCTCCGCCCAAAGTGCCGGGCAAACCGCCGGCCCATTCCAAACCGCTCAAACCGTTTTCAATCGCGTATTCCAACAATTCACTCATTAAAACGCCGACGCCGACTTTTAAAAATTCATCTTCTTTTTCGATAAAATTGATTTTTGGTTTTAAAATCAAACCCTCAAACCCTTCGTCTTTGAACAAAACATTGGTGCCGGCGCCCAAAACAAAAATGTCGCGGGATTCTAAATCGCCGATTTCCCGCCAAGCCGCCAAGGCCAAAACTACTTCATCAACGCTTCTTGCTTCGCAAAAATATTTTGCCTCTCCGCCGATTTTATAATGACTGTGCGAGGAAAGCAGAATGTCGGTTGAAAAAATGCTTTTCTCCATAATCATTCAACCGTTATTTCTATTTGTTCGATGTTTGACGGCACGCGTCTCACCCACATCGGCCAGAAAGAAACCGTTGCCCGATCAATGTCAGGCAAAGAATAAATCGCGTCTTTTAATTCCTTTTCTTTTTTCCCGGTTATTTTATTTTTAAAATCGTCGCCGGTTTCCGGAAACTGCCACAAATCGGCGCGGAAATTAACGGCGAAAGAAATTTCTCCTTTGTCAAAATCCGGCCGGCCGGCGCCGTATTCTTCTTCAAATCGATTAATCTCCAATTTATCGTTGTTAACGCCGATTCTTCCCAGTTTTTTCATCAGCTCCAAAAAATCAGCTTCCTTAAAAGCAATAACCGAATAAGTTCCTTCCAAAAAGAAGTTGAAATTGTTTTTTTCATCTGATTCTTCGCTTAATTTTTCTCGGGTTACGGAAAATTGTTTCGCGCCGTCGATAATTTTAAAACCTTTCGGAATCTGCGATAAAACAAAAGATTCGCCGACGTTTTTCAAAGATTCAATCGCCTCCGCTCTCGCTTTTTTAACGTCTTCTTCGGTCGGATAAGCCGCTTCTCCGACAAATCCGTCCCTCATTCCATCCTTTGATTCGGCGTAAAAACTTTTATATTTAGGAGATTCTTTCAGGCCGGGAATCGTAAAAACCGTCTGTCCGATATTATATTCTTCTCCGGCTTTGTCGGCGATTACTTCCGCCTCAATGCTCATAGCCACAACTTTCCCGTTTTCCACTTTTGCCCCGGGAACAACGACAGCTTTCTGTAATCTGAAAATTTTGCCGTCCGGCGCCTCAAAACGGGTGGAAGCCACCAATGGTTGAGGCGACGAGCTGTAATTATTGTAAATCAAAATTTTTCCGGTCGCTTTGCGCTGAATCTGTTTGCGGCCGGTTGCCGGAAAAGAAAAAGAGAAGTTTTTCGTTTGAGAAAACACTTCAGCCGGAATTTTCTTTTGTCCCGTATCAATATCGGCGATATTTTTGGACGCTAAAACCGAATCAACGTAATTCCAGCCCGTTTTTTTAACGACGATTTTAATCGCGGCCCGCGGCAAAAAAACAACCGCCCAATAAACGCCGAAGCCTAAAACAATAACCGCAAAACTGAAAATAACATAGGTTTTCCAGCCGAATTTTTTCTTTTTGTCGCTTTCCTCCTGAAAACGCTTGATTTCGCTTTTTTCAAATTCTTCTATTTTTTTGTCTATATCCTCCAATTCTTTTTCAAACGCCTTTCTGTATTTTTCTTTTTTAATTTCGTGGCGATCAACTGGAGGAATTTTTTGAGCCGGAGTCGAAGCTTGAACCGAAACTTGAGTATTTACTTCCGGTGTTTTTATTTCCGGTTTCTTTGTATCCGGTCGCGCCTGAACAGAAGAAACAACTGTTTTAGAAACAGCCAATTGCGGCTTTGGCGCCGCAACCGGTTGTTTGCTAACCGGTTTTTCGCTTTTAATCGCGATCTTGACCGGCTTGACGATATCAATCATTTTTTTCACGCTTTTTGCCATAATTTAATCATTATTTAAATTAAATCGCCGCTAACCACCTCATTCTTCTTTTAGCAAGGCGATTAGCCGTTATCAAAACGGAAGATTCAGCTTTTTCCTTAAATACTAAATTATAAGAAAAAAAAGCCGACAAAACAACAAAATCAACGATGTTATTCCCTGTATCTTTTTTAAAAAATTTCTTTTTGCCGAAATTAAAACCAAAAACCCTCGTTAATTCATCCGTATTGATCGGCTTTATTATTTTAGGAAAAATTTTGGAAAATTTCAAATCCGTATCGGAACTAAAAGGAGGAAAATCAAGATAAGCGTCCGAAACGCCAAGATTAAGAGCGGCGTTTTTTATTCCTTTTATCAAAATGGTCAATTCTTGAAGAAAATCTTTTCCGAAACGCCGATTAAAAAATCCCGAAGAGTTGTTTGAAAGAAATTTTTCAACGACTAAACGGCCGGTTTCTTTGGAAACGCCGAGTTTTTCGCTCAATCGGGAATAAAAATTATCGCTTCCCCAGCCAAGATAATCAAATAAAGATATTCTGTTTTCTTCGCCGGCGTTTTCAACGGAAAACAGAAATGTTTCGCGAAACGCAACCTTAACGAAAAAAAATTTATTTTTATTGAAAATTCTGGAAAGCAGATAACCGACCGCCGCGCCGCCGTCTATCGCCCAAGACAATTCAGCTCTTTTCGGCGCAAGCGACAATAAATCCTGAAAAAATCGGCGGGAAACGAAAGTTTGGCTCAAATAAATCTCAACCTTCTCCCCGCTATGTTTGATTGAATCAACGGCTTCGCGGCCGTCAATTTTAAAATCAATCACTTTTATGTCGCCGAGCAAAATTTCCAAATCGCCGACGTTGAAACGTTTAGCCGCCTCATGACGCCCGGAGTCAAAAACTTTCCAAACCGCTTGAGAAATCAGATTTTCGAACTCAACCGGCGAAAGCGATTTTTCGGGATTATCGCGATTGATTGCAACCGATTCAAAACTGCCAAAGCCGCGCTTGGAATCAAACACAAAAATTATTTTATAACTGCCGGGATAAAACGCCCGAGTAAAAATTTTTTTTAAGTTACCCTGATTTAAAATCAAGCCTTTTTTATTCAAAGAAATTTCCAGTTTTCTGTTTTGAAAATCAGCTTTAAAACCCAAAACATCAAAATAATCGTCGTAAAAATAAACGATTAAAAAATTCTCTTTCATCACTCGCAATTATATCATATTCAGACGATTTTCGCTCTGATTCTTCTTATGCCGGCGGCCACGGCTTCCTCTTTTAAAATTTTAAATTCGCCGATTTCTCGGGTATTTTCCACGTGCGGACCGCCGCAAAATTCCTTACTGACAATCCCTCCGCTTGCTTCCGATCCTATAAAATAAACCTTCACGTTGTCGGGATATTTCGCCTTAAAAAAACTCAAAGCGCCGGTTTTCTCGGCCTCGCTTTTCGGCATCTCTTTAAAATAAACCGGCAGGTCTTCTTTGATTTTTTCATTAACCAACCCTTCGGTCTTTTTAATTTCTTCGGAAGTCATCTTATGGTCGCAGGAAAAATCAAAACGCGTTCTTTCAACACTGATGTCGGAGCCCATCTGGCGAACGCTTTTGCCAAAAACTTCCCTCAAAGCCCAGTGAAGCAAATGTGTGGCGGTGTGCAATCTGACGACTTTCTTAACTTCTTCTTCGTTTGACGCTTTCAATTCGCCCGTATCAAGCAAAAGGCCGTGGCCGCCGAATTTTTTCTCCAAGCCGGCGCGGGAAATCTCCTGATGTTTTTCAAATTCTTTTTTAAAATCGTCGAAAAACAAATTTTTCGCCGCTTCAGGTTTTAATTCCTTGACAAGCTCGTAAGGCAAACCGAATGTTTCATAAAAATAAAAAGCGTCTTCGGCCGTAATTTCTTTGTAAGCGCCGATTTCTTTCAGGCCGAGGCCGACGGCTTTGTTGAATTTTTGATATTCGTCTTCGGCGACTTCCAAAATTTTTTTTAAATCGTTTATTCCCGGATAAAATCCGCCGAATTGATTTTTTAAAATTTCAAAACATTGCGGGAAAACGTCGGCATGAACGTCGTATTTGATCCGGTAAGCGAAAATGCGGCGCAAAAGACGCCTAAGAATATAGCCGGCTTCTTTGTTTGAAGGCCTAACGCCGTCGGCAATCAGAAAAACGACGCCCCGCAGATGATCGGCAAAAATTCTCGCGACGCGATCGTCTAACGTCGGCGCCAATTCGTTTAATTTGGAAAGCAAAGGCTGAAACAAATCGGTTTCAAAAACGTTTTCCACGCCCTGAACAACCGCCGTCAATCTTTCCATGCCCATGCCGGTATCCACTCCGGGATTTTCCAATTTTCTCAAAGTTCCGTTTTTTTCCCGATAATACTGATTAAAAACCAAATTCCAGATCTCAACGCCATCAACGTAAATTTCCGTTGTCGGCCCGCAAGGCCCTTCGTCGCCGGTCGGCCCCCAAAAATTGTCCTGCCTGCCGCTTAATATGATTTTTTCTTTTGAAACGCCGATTTCTTCATGCCAGATTTTATACGATTCGCCGTCAAAAGGCACTTCGGAATCTCCTTCAAAAACCGAGACCGTCAATCTTTCCGGAGAAATCGCAACGACTTCAGTAATAAATTCATAAGCCCAAAAAATCGCGGAACGTTTAAAATAACCCGCTTCCTCGAAATCTTGCGGGTTGTCCGAACTAACCGGCCCGAAAGAAAAATTTCCGAGCATTTCAAAAAAAGTCAGGTGAGTTTTATCCCCCACTTCCTCAATATCGCTGGTACGAAAAGATTTTTGAACCGAAGCCGTTCTTTGGGAACCGAAGTCCGTTGAGGCGTTCAATTCGCCGGTAAAATATTTTTTAAACTGCTGCATGCCGGCGGTCGTCAAAAGCACGGAAGGATCGTCGGGCAAAAGAGAAGAAGAAGAAACGACGGCATGTCCCCGTTTTTTAAAAAACTCCAAAAAATTTTGACGGATTTCCCGAGAAGACATTTTAATATTCTTCCAAAGCCCGAATTTTTTCGTGTTTTTTAATTTTTTCCAAAGCTTTAGCCTCGATCTGACGGATTCTTTCGCGAGTAACGCCGAATTTTTTACCAACTTCTTCCAGAGTGTGAGTAATGCCGTCATCCAAACCGAAACGGAGTTTTAAAATTTCGTATTCCCGCGGCGCCAGATCAATCAAAATTTCATTGATTTTTTCCTTTAACAAAGCATGAGCCGCCAATTGAGACGGAGTCAAACTTTTTTCGTCTTTAATAAATTCCGATAAAGTCAAATCTTCTTCGTTTTCGCCGACAGGCGCTTCCAAAGAAATCACTTCCTGAGAAATTTTTTGGATATGGCGGATTTTATCAACCGTAGTTCCCATCTCAATGGCGATTTCTTCGGCCAGCGGCTCCCGGCCCAATTCCTGCAACAAACGCCGTTTCGTTTGGGTATATTTGGAAATCGTTTCTATCATATGAACCGGGATTCTGATGGTTCGCGCCTGATCGGCCAAAGCCCGGGTAATCGCCTGCCTGATCCACCAAGTGGCGTAAGTGGAAAATTTAAACCCCCTGCGATAATCGAATTTTTCCACCGCCCGCGAAAGCCCGATATTGCCTTCCTGAATCAAATCCGAAATGCTTAAATTCGGGGTCCGATAAACATACCGCTTGGCGATCGAAACAACCAGCCGAAGATTGGCCTTGATCAATTGCTGACGCGCTTCTTCGTCGCCTTGAACGATTCTTTTAGCGAGCTCTTTTTCTTCTTTGCCGGTCAAAAGCGGCGTTTTCCCGATTTCTTTAAGATACATCTGAACTACGTCGGGCAACTGCGTTGGCCCCCCAATAACGGAGGCCTCTTTCAGCTCTTTCTCGCTCACTTCTCCTTTTTCCGGAACATCCAAAAGCTGAGTCGTTTCAATCACCTTAATGTTGGCCTTATCGAGACGATCGTAAAGATCTTCCAAAAAAGAAACATTGCTTTCAAGATTCGGAAAACGCGAAAGTATTTCGGAGTCGGTTACAAAACCGCGCGGCCGGCCGATATTGATAAGATCCGCAACAGCTTTTTCGTCAAATTTAATTTTTTTAAACCGCTCCCGCGGTTTTTTGTTTATCGCTTTTTTCTTTCCGCTTTTTATTTTTTTAACGCCGCTCTTTCTTTTAATCTTTTTCTTGATATTTTTTCCGATTTTCTTCCCGATTTTTTTTCTGATTTTTTTCAGCGGTTTTTTTGCTGATTTTTTCTTTTTTTTAGTTTTTTTAGCCATAGTTGTTTAATTCTATCAAAGCATCATCAATCTGGAAACCTCGTGAAATTCTTTAAGAGCCGATATGGCTTTCGTTTCATTGTTCTGACGTTCGGCTTCTTTTATCAAATTTATGAGCGTTTCTCTTTTTTCTTTAAGATATTCCAGACGCAATTGATTGAGAAGCTCTTCAAATTCAGCCGTTAATTTCTCTTCGTCAAGATTATGAAATTCCAAAGAAAAACGCAAGGAAATCGAATTCAGCAGTTCCGCCGCTTTTTCGTCGTTTAACTCCGATTCGCCTCTTAAATTTTTAAGAATCACTGAATAATCTTTGGGAAAATAATCAATATAATTCTCCGTTTTTGAAAAAAATTCATTCTTAAAACTCAGCAAACCGATCAAGCGTTGAGCGATCAATTCAATTCTGGCGGTTGGAAATTGAACGACTTGACGATTAATCGCGTTTTTATCGATAATTCGCGACGGCTTGATGCCTGAACCCAAACGTTCCATTTCTTCGGTTAAAACGCCTTCTTTTATTCCGACGAGGTCAGAAAGCTCCTTTAACCAGTGAAAACGCTCAACCGCGCTGGCCATGTTTTTTATTTTCTCCAAAACAATCCTTAAATTTTTTTTGAATTCCGTCAAATCAATACTGCCGGAAACCGGAAATTGGAAATTGTTTTTAAGATATCTTTCAAAATAAAACTCCATCGCCTCTTTGGCTTCCTCCGCCAGTTTTTTCATTCTGCCCGGAGATTTCAAAACCGCTTCCGCCGGATCTTTGAATTCTTTCATCGTCAAAATTTTCACGTTTAAATCGTTTTGAGCGGCCAAATCAACGGCTCTTTCCGCCGCCCTAAAACCGGCCTCATCGCTGTCAAAACACAAAATCAGCCGATCGGCGTATTTTTTCAAAACTCTTAAATGATCTTCGGTTAAAGCGGTGCCGGAAACGGCGATGACGTTTTTCATGCCGTCCTGATAAACGCTCAAAAAATCCATCTGTCCTTCAACCAACACCGCGGTTTTTTCTTCGCGGATATCGTTTTTGCTTTTATGAAAACCGTATAAAATTTTTGACTTGTTGAAAATCGGCGTTTCGGGGCTATTGATATATTTGGCCAGTTGCTGCTCGCTCCCCGCCCCTTCGCCAAAAATCCTGGCGCTAAACCCGACAATCTTTCCAAAATGATTGTGGATAGGGAAAACAATGCGATTGCGGAAACGATCAACGTAACTGCCCCGTTCGCTTTTAAAATTCAATCCTGCTCTTTCAATGTCTTTAACATCATAACCGACGTTAACAAGCTTAACCGTCAAAATATCAAAACTGTTCGGCGCGAAACCAATTTCAAATTCATCAATAGTTTCTTTTTTCAACCCCCTTCCCAAAAGATATTTCAAAACGGCGGGAAATCTTTCAAGCTCGGTTTTAAAAAAATCTTTGGCCGATTCGTTGATTTCATAAAGAATTCCGAATTGCTTTTGATCGGCCGGGCTGATTCTTTTCAATTCCACGCCGGCTTTTTCCGCCAAAATTTTCAAAGCCTCGTAAAATTCCAGATTTTCATACTTCATCAAAAATTTGAAAATGTCGCCGCCCTCGGAACACGCCCCGAAACAATGCCAGGTCTGGCGTTCCGGAGACACCATAAAAGAAGGAGTTTTTTCTTTATGAAAAGGACAGGGGGCCTTAAAATTCTTCCCCGCTGACAAAAGCGGAACGTAAGAACGGATAAATTCAACAATATCCAGCCTGTTTTTAATTTCTTCAACCGTTGAGTTGCCGGGCATTACTCATATTTTATACCCAAAACAAAATAAAGCAAACATAAGCAAACAATAAAAACAATGTAAAATTCACAAACCGCGCCTGATTTTCCGAATTTTTTCTATCAAACAAACGAACCAATAAGAATATTTTATCACAAAATCATGAGCCGGAATATATTCCTCGCTAAAGCCGCCGAAACCTTTTTTGAACAAAGTAAGACCGGCCCAGGGATGTTTTGGATTGTTTTCGGGCGCGATGCCCCAAAAATTATAAAATCGGCAGCCGCGGTTTTTCGCCTCTTTAATCGCTTCCCATTGAAGCAAATAAGAAGCCGATGAACGGGGGTATTTTAAAGATGAAGCGCCGTGATGATAAAAAACCGAACCCCCAAAAAATATAATCATCGCTGCGGAAATAATTTCGTTTTTATATTCAGCGAAAAACAGCATTACTTGATTATCACCTATAAAAGACTCAAATTCTTTTTTAAGATAATCTTCGCTAAAAGGAACGAAATGATGACGTTCGGCAGTTTGTTCGTATAAATTTTTAAAAATCTTCACATCCTCCGGATTATTGCTTTTAATGATTTTCACTCCTTCGCTCATGGCTTTACGAATATAATAACGGGTATTTTTCCTCATATTTTTCAGCAACTCTTCTTCGGTCGGCATTAAATCCAGCATCCAAACAAGTTCGGCATGCATATGAATCGGCGCTTTGCGAAATTCCAAATCTTTAAAAATTTTTTCGTTCTCCGGAGTTTTTAACATCAACGGGCTGATTCTGATAAAAGCGCAATTTTCTTTTTCGGCTATCTGATTTAATTTTTGAACCAAACAATTTAGATAATTTTGTTTTTGTGAATCCATTTTGTCCCTCATAACAAATCTATCGACTTTAAATCTATCGACTTGCGATGTCGATATATTTTTATTTTGTTAAATTTTGTATTTTATATTTTTGAATACCGGCCCATGGGGACAAAACAGAAAATTGCCGCGCCGCGCGGAAATTTTAATTATCAAAGCAACGCCGGCTAATTCGCCATCGTCATAAATTCCCAGATAAAAAACTTTATTGCCTAACTTTTTATTAAACTCCCCCCAATTCCAGGAATGAAGAAAAGTTTTTGGTTTTGCAAAAATCAAAAAATCTTCCCAAACGGTTTTTTCTTTTATTTCTTTAATGTCAATCATAAAAACTCCTCAATTATTTTAACAATTTTTCCGGCGTCTTTTAAATTTGTGTTTGGATTTGTGGGGAGCACCACGGTTTTTAAAGCAGCGCTCTCGGCTGTCGGACAAGAGCCGTCAATATAGCAAAGTTTTTTCAAGTCGGTTCCTTTGGGGCCGATAACTTTTTTCGCGGGCCAGTTTTCCAGATAAATTCCATTTTTTCTGGCAAAACCGATCAGCTTATAAGCTAAATTTCCGTTTTGAACCTGAATCGGGAAAACCAAAAATGCCGGCGCGGTATGACTGAAAATTTCCGGAAAATTAACGTTTTTATTGCCGCGAAAACTTTTTATGTAAAATTGGACAATCTCCGCCCGCCAGCGATTGAAATTTTCCAGTTTTTGAAACTGATTTAATCCCAAAACCGCCAGACAATTCGGCATTTTGGAATATCCGAATCCAGGCCGGCCGCCGCTTTTTTCTTCCGAATAAACCGTCAATGAAAGCAGTTTCAATTTTTTAGCGGCGACAATGGCGATTTTCCCAAGACTGAAAAAATTGTAAAATGGCTTGGCAACGCTTAAAAAAATCGGGTGAAAAAGCTGCTGAAAAATCCAGAAGCGGGACGGGTAAACGCAATTTTCATGAAATTTTTTCAGATTTTCGGCGATCTTCGGATTATTGGTAATCGCCGCTCCCCCGAAAACCGAGGAAATAATTTTGTATCTGCCGAAACTGAAAAAAGCGGCGTCTCCGAAAACGCCGACTTTTTTATTTTTGTAAATCGCGCCCAAGGCGTGAGCGCAATCTTCAATTATTGTTAAATTACGCTTTCTGGCGATGCTCGCAATTTCTTCAATCTTTCCCGGCATTCCAAATGTGTGCTGAATAATTATCGCCCGGCTTCGCGGAGTGATTTTTTTCTTTAAATCGTCGGGCGACATATTGAAAGTATTTTCTTCTATGTCAACGTAAACCGGCTTGGCGCCGATCCATAAAATCGGATTAACCGCCGCCACGCAAGTGAAAGCCTGAACCAAAACCTCGCCGCCTTCTCTAAAATCAACGGATGAAAGTATCGCGTAAAGCGAGGTCCGGCCGCTGTCAAAAACAAAGACGGATTTAACGCCGAAATAATTTTTTATTTTCTCCGTTAATTTTTGCGGCGCCTCGCCTTTTATCCAGCGCCAAGGGGAAAAAAGAAGTTTCAAAGCCAGAAAAACGTCGTCTTTTTGAGCGTTTGGAGAAACGGAAACAAAAACTGGTTTTTTAAATAATTTCATTATTAAAATTTTTATTAAAAAATTTTAAAAGAATTTATTGAGTTAAAAAATTAAATTCTGTTTTAACCGACCCCTCTCCTTTTTCGGCGATAATAATCGGATTTTGTAAAATATCCGCCGTAATTTTTTTATCTTCAACTTCCAGCGTAATATCCGAGCCGCGCGAGAAAACAATCCGGTCGCTGCCGATAAAACCAAAACGCCCGGATTTATCGGTTCGGCCGCGCGATAAAAGATGTTCAACCGAAGGATCGGTCGGCA
>ERZ1292623.4564-Hain-H51-01um-R1-4564-length-11296-cov-3_pt1 | contig 11296 bp, 10 predicted proteins | sample MGYA00564398_ERZ1292623 | MGnify/ENA primary metagenome ERZ1292623 (study PRJEB36523, sample SAMEA6512633) | groundwater metagenome | collected 2019-01-07 | study: AquaDiva: Metagenomics assemblies of 32 groundwater samples | reverse complement strand
ATAGCGCAATGGCAATTTCAATAGCGCCGAATCCATGCAATAGCACGAGGGAATCGATCGGCAGATCACGAATGACATTAGGGAAATACGCTAGCCACGACACTGGATCAAAGATTGCTCGCAGAGCCGGATACAAGAAAGCGAATGCTACGCCGATGCGAAGTGCCCCATGCGCACACTGCTCGCGCTTCATATCAGATCGGCGTTGCCGCGGTTACCGTGACCGTGCCTCGGTCACCGCCGGACGTGTGATTGTGATATTTCCACGCCCCTTCTTTATTGAAGGTGAAAGAAAATGCGTCGCCTTGCGCTACTGCGGCGCACTGGTCAAATGCCGCATTATTCGTGTCCGGACAATGCTGTTCCAAGCTGGTGCCGCTATAGAGGATATGCGTTGGGTGCATCGCTGAGGCGACCCACATGCTTCTCGCACTCTGATTGACGAATGTGACGGTCGCGCCAAGAGGGACGATAATGCTCGAAGGTGAAAATCCTTGATCGTTGTAGATAATAGTTGTGTCGGCTGAGGGTACTACTGTGGTTGTCGTATTGGTGGTTACGGGAGTCTGGGTAGTTGCGGGCGCTTGTGCGGGAGTGCTTGAGAGCAGGAACCATCCGCCGATTATAACCATAATCGCAACAATGCCGCCGATAATTTTTCCAGGCATAGATTAAGTGATGATATATACAACCTAATAAAAGCTGCTTGCAGTATAGCAGGTTCATATATGGTATATTCTACATATGACTACCACAACAATCGTTCTTATTGTCGTCGCAATTGTCGTGCTCTGGGTTATTTTTGCCTATAACCGCCTTATTTCGCTCGTCAATCAGGCGAAGGAGGCGTGGGCCGATATTGCGGTGCAATTGAAGCGCCGTTACGACCTCATTCCGAATCTCATGGAAACGGTCAAAGGATACGCCAAACACGAGAGCGGTGTTTTTGAAAACGTGACCAAGGCCCGCGCTCAGGCGATGCAGGCAGGCACGCCGGCAGAGCATTCCGCTTCAGAAAACATGCTTTCGGGCGCCCTGAAGTCGCTCTTCGCCGTCTCCGAGGCTTATCCGGAGCTCAAAGCGAATCAGAACTTCCTCCAGCTCCAGAAAGAACTCGGCGATACCGAAGACAAGATTCAGGCATCTCGCCGCTTCTACAACACGACCGTGATGACGCTCAACACCGCCGAGCAGTCATTCCCGGGCAATATCATCGCCTCTTCGTTTAGCTTCTCTCCGATGGAGCTCTTTGAGCTCGGCGCAGACGAACAAGCGGCGAAAGAGCCGGTAAAAGTGCAGTTTTAATCGCCAGCCACTGGGGAATGAATCTCTACGCACAGCGCACTTCGAATATCCGCAGGACCTGGGCGCTTGTGCTCGGGTTTTTGGCCGTTGTCATTGCCGTCGGGTATGCGGTCTCCGTGTACTACGGCAATCCGTCTATTCTCTATATCGCGGTTTTCTTTGCCGTTGCAACCAACTTCTACGCGTATTGGGCTTCAGACAAGCTTGTCCTCTCGATGAGCCGCGCGCGCCCCGCTTCGCGCGAAGAATTCTTTGACTTCTACACCGTTACCGAGAATCTCGCCATCGTGGCGGGGTTGCCGAAGCCGAAGCTCTATGTGATCGACGACCCGGCGCCCAACGCCTTTGCGACCGGCCGCGATGAGAATCACGCAGTCGTGTGCGCCACGACCGGCCTGCTCAATATAATGACGCGCCCCGAGCTTGAGGGCGTCATCGGTCATGAGCTCTCACACATCAAGAATCGCGATATGCTCCTGATGACGATTGCGGTGGTGCTCGCGGGCTTTGTCGCTATTGTGGCGGATATGTTTTTGCGCATGTCCATCTTCGGCGGCGGTCGCAACAGCGATAATAAACAGGGAAATGCGCTTCTCATGATTCTTGCCGTCGTCGGCATCGTGCTTGCGCCGATTGCGGCGAAGCTGATCCAGCTCGCCGTCTCGCGCCGCCGCGAATACCTCGCCGACGCCTCGGGTGCCTTGCTCACGCGCTACCCGGAGGGCCTTGCTTCAGCCCTCGAGAAGATCGGCAGCTACGCCGCGCCGATGCGGAGCGCGAACACCGCAACCGCGCACCTCTTCATCAGTAATCCATTCGGCGCAAAGGCGAGTGGTGTGAGCGGATGGATTGAGCGGATGTTCTCAACGCACCCGCCGGTTCAAGAAAGAATCAAAGCCCTGCTTGGAAAATAGGGAGTTTTTCTGTTATAACAAACATACATCGCGAGGCGATGTATCATGGAGGCGTCGCATAGTGGTCTAGTGCACCGCCTTGGAAAGGCGGCAGGCTCGAAAGGGTCTCGAGAGTTCAAATCTCTCCGCCTCCGCCAAACATGATGCAACCATTTCCATGGCATGCGAAAACGGTACTCAAGGTCCTTGAGACGCTGCATGCGCACGAGCACGGTCTGACACAAGAAGAGGCAATCGAGCGTTTTCAAAAATACGGGGTCAACAAACTTCCCGAGGGGAAGGTAGACAGTCTATTCTTTATTTTCTTGCGACAATTCCAAAGCCCTCTTATCTATATCCTTCTCGCGGCTTCGCTCATCGTCCTCTGGATGGGGGAAACGGTCGACGCGTCGATTATCTTCTCGGTGCTGCTTTTCAATGCGATCGTAGGGACCCTTCAGGAAGGAAAAGCGCAAAACGCGCTCCTCGCTTTAAAAAAGTTCTCAGAAACCTCCGCCACCGTATTGCGAGACGGGAAGGAGCGCATCATTCCGGATGCCGAGATAGTGACGGGGGATATCATCCTCTTTCAAGAAGGAGAAAAGGTTCCGGGTGATGCTCGGGTCATGTCCGCCAATACGCTCAAGATAGATGAAGCGAGCCTTACCGGAGAGGCCGTGGCCGTTACTAAAACTGCTGCCGTCGTGCCAGTCGATGCTCTGCCGGTGACAGAGCAGAAAAACATGATATTCAAAGGCACCAATGTGCTGAGCGGGAGCGGCATCGCGGTTGTGGTGGCGACCGGTTTTGCGACGGAGATCGGACAGATCGCCCAGAAGATTTCGACGATTGATACCGAGATTCCTCTCAAAATGAATATTCGGTATCTTTCGCGGCTTATTATCATTACAGTAGCCGGTATCAATATCGCGCTTATTGCGCTCGGCGTTCTTTCCGGGAAATCGCTCAAAGAAATGTTTACCACCGCGGTGGCGCTTTCGGTCTCTATCATCCCCGAAGGACTCCCGATCGTGATGACGCTTGTCCTTGCGACCGGCGTATGGAGGATGTCGAAGCGCAATGTATTGGTAAAGCGGCTGCAGGCGGTGGAAGCATTGGGGCAGACCAAAGTCATCGCGGTGGATAAGACCGGAACCTTGACCCGAAACGAAATGCTGCTGCAGCGCGTCTATGTAGACGGCGCTCATTTTGAGATGACCGGCAACGGCTACGAGCCGAAGGGCGAAGCGATTCTTGACGGCGCGGTTATCGACCCTTTGAACCATCCCGAACTGCTCTTGAGCGGAAGGATCGCAGCGTTTGGCGCCAGTGCGCGACTCTCTTTTTCTGAAGAAACCAGCATGTGGAAGGTCGCGGGAGACCCCACCGAAGCGGCGATGCTGGTGTTCTCTGAAAAGATCGGATTCCAGCATGAAGCTTTGGAGAGGGAAACGCCGAAACTTTTTGAAGCGCTGTTCGATTATAAGAAAAAATATCATGCCGTTATCCGTGCAGTGGACGGGAAAAATTTCCTTACCATTGTCGGCGCGCCTGAAGAAGTGCTCAAGCTCTGCAAGAAACTCTGGCACAAAGAAGGAGATCAAGCGCTGACCGAAGAAAAAAGAAAAGAGCTTGAAGCGGTCTTTCATACATTTGCGCGAAACGGTTTTCGGGTCGTTGCGTATGCCATTAATCCGGATATCGAACAGACGGTGATCGAGGAGGCACTGCCGCCGCTCACCTTCGTCGGTTTTTTCGGCATGCAAGACGCTCTTCGCGACGAAGTGAAAGACGCGATGCAAAGAGTGCGCGCGGCAGGCATGCGCGTGGTGATGATTACGGGCGATCACCGCCTGACGGCGCAGGCGATAGCGAAAGAGGCGGATATCTGGCGTGCAGGCGACGGGATTCTTACCGGAGAAGACATAGACAAGATGTACGACGAGGAGCTTGCCGTGAAGATTGCTCACACGACCGTCTTTGCGCGCGTGACGCCGGATCATAAGCTCCGTATCATCCAGGCCTATCGAAAACGCGGCGAGATCGTGGCGATGACCGGAGACGGCGTCAATGACGCGCCCTCTCTTGTTGCCGCCGATCTCGGCGTGGCGATGGGGAAAATAGGAACAGAAGTGGCAAAGGAGGCGGCTGATATTGTGCTTTTGGATGATAATTTTGCCGGCATCGTCTCGGCGGCTGAAGAGGGCAGAAGTATTTACAAGACGGTTAAGAAGGTCATTACATTCCTTTTCTCTACCAGTATAGGAGAAGTGATTAATATCATGGGCGCGCTCGCAGCGCGTTGGCCGGTGCCGCTCTTGCCGTCGCAGATTATCTGGCTTAATTTTATTACTGACGGTTTTCTGACTGCGGCGCTCGCTATGGAGCCAAAGGAACACGGTCTGCTGCAAGGCGCATTCGAAAAACAGAAGAAGTGGATCGTCGACGGCTTTATGGCGCGGCGGATGCTGCTTATGGCTCCTGTGATGGGACTCGGAACGCTCTATCTGTTCGGTCAGTATTTTGAAACTGATCTTGCCAAAGCCTGGACTATCGCTCTCACGACCATGGCGGTTTTCCAGTGGTTCAATGCGTGGAATTGCCGATCCGAGAGCAGGTCGCTGTTACACATGAATCCATTTTCCAATATGTACCTCGTCGGCACGACGACAGCCGTCATTCTTCTTCAGCTGCTCGCAGTCTATAATCCGTTTATGCAGAAAATCCTGCACACGGTACCGCTCTCGCTTTCGGAATGGCTGATTATTGTTCCCGTCGCCTCCTCGATCATTCTGGTCGAAGAGATTCGCAAATTCTTCTATCGAAGAAAGCTGTCATAATCGCCTTTCACTATGAATCACCATGCTCACGAAGAGAATATAGGGAATAAGGAGGGGGAAATCTATACCTGCCCGATGCCTCCGGAAGTCATAAAAAATGGACCCGGCCGGTGTCCCGCGTGCGGCATGGAGCTTATTCCGCAACAACAGGGGCATTCGCACGCGGGGCACGACATGTCCAACAGGTCGCACATGGATCATGAGTCCGCGATGACCGACCCGCAGATGGCGAAATACATGGAAAGAGATATGCGGAAGCGGTTTCTCATTTCGCTCGCACTCACCATTCCCATCGTTCTCTACTCAAGCATGGGCGAAATGCTTTTCGGCATATCGCTCCCATCGCCTATTCCGAAAAATATACTCCTGTTCCTTTTGACGACGCCGATCGTGTTCTGGACAGGCTCCATTTTTATCACGGGTACTTATTATTCGCTCGCGGCGAAGAAACTCAATATGGCGGTGCTGATCGCCACAGGAGTGTTGGCGGCATATTTCGGGAGCATTGCGCTCGCTTTTATCGGCGGCGGCGAAGCATTCTATGAAGCGGCGGCGATGCTCGTGACCTTCGTGCTCTTCGGGCATTGGATGGAAATGAAATCGCGGCGCGGCACTTCTGATGCTCTTCGCGCTCTGTTCGACCTCGTGCCGCCTTTGGCGCGCGTGCTGCGCGGCGATACAGAAATACTCGTCCCGAGCGCAGAAGTCGTTGTGGGCGACATTGTGATATTGAAACCCGGCGACAAAGTACCCGTCGACGGCATCGTTGTCGAGGGAGAAACCGCGATTGACGAAGCGCTCGTTACCGGCGAATCGCTTCCCGTTTCAAAAAAATCGGGCGATACGGTCATCGGCGGTTCGATCAATCAGACCGGTTCCGTACAGTTTCGCGCGACGAAAGTCGGAGCGGATACCGTGCTTGCCTCCATTATCAAGATGGTGGAAACGGCGCAGAACTCAAAAGCGCCGGGACAGCGTATCGCCGATAAGGCTGCGGCGTGGCTTGTGGTGCTTGCGGTCGGCTCCGGCGTCCTCGCGTTTTTCGGGTGGTATGCGTTTGCGGGCGCGACGTTTGTCGTCGCTCTGACGTTTGCCATCTCGACGGTCGTTATCGCGTGTCCGGACGCGCTCGGGCTCGCCACGCCGACGGCGGTCGCGGTCGGGACGGGACTTGGCGCGAAGCACAACATCCTCATTAAAGATGCCGCAACGCTTGAAGGCGCGTCAAAGATTAACGCCATCGTGCTGGATAAAACAGGCACGCTCACCGAAGGGAAGCCGAGGGTTACCGACGTGATCGCGACGGGAGCCCTCTCGGAGGAAATGCTGTTGCAATACGTTGCAAGCGTCGAAGCGAAGTCCAGTCATCCGCTCTCCTCCGCGATACTTGCCGAGGCGCAAAAAAGAAAGGTCTCGCTTCTTCCGGCAGAAAATTTCAAATCACTTTCGGGCTTGGGGCTTGAAGCGGTTGTCGGCGGGAAAAATATCCTTGTCGGCACGGAGCGGCTGCTGCGCGATAGAAACGTCGCCACTGAAAGCATGCGAGCGGAAATCGAAAAGCTTCTGGCAGGCGGAAAAACCTTGAGCGTCATCGCCATCGACAATACGGCTAGCGGCATCATCGGTATTTTTGATTCGGTGCGCGAGTCGTCCAAAAAAACGATAGTTGCATTGAAAAAACTCGGTATCGAAACGGCGATGATCACCGGAGATAATAAAAAAACGGCGGAGGCGGTCGCGGCAGAGCTCGGCATCGACCGCGTATTCGCGGAAGTGCTTCCCGAAGACAAAGCGAGTTATGTAAAAAAATTGCAAAGCGAGGGGAAGTTCGTCGCGATGGTGGGGGACGGCGTGAACGATGCGCCCGCGCTCGCGCAAGCCGATATCGGCATCGCTATCGGCGCGGGGACGGATGTCGCCATTGAAACGGCAAGCATCGTGCTTATGAAGTCCGATCCGTACGATATTGTTGCAGCAATCCGTTTGAGCAAGGCGACAGTGCGTAAAATGAAGCAGAATCTTTTTTGGGCGGCGATTTACAACGTGCTTGCGATCCCTGTGGCCGCCGGGGCGTTTTATACCTCCCTCGGCTGGTCGCTTCGTCCGGAGATCGCCGCGTTGCTCATGTCGGCATCGTCGATCATCGTCGCCACGAACGCGGTATTGTTGAAGCGGGTCGAGCCGTATCTGAAAGCATAAGTAAATATGCTATTCTGCAACTTACTATGAAAAACAAATCAACAGTAGGGTGGATCGTCGGTCTCGCCATTCTCGTTATCGGTTTGCTTGTGTGGTCAAGGGCGCTGCAAAATACTGATCCCGACCTAGTCGCTCGGGGCGCATTCCACTGGCATTCGACGCTTGCTATGTATGTCAAGGGAGAAAAGTTGGAGATTCCGTCAAACATCGGCCTCGGCGCTGTCCACCAGCCGGTTCACACTCACGATGATAGCGATAAAGGGATCGTCCATCTTGAATTTGCCGGATCTGCTCGCACACAGGAGGTAACGCTGGGTGTGTTTTTCAAAAACTGGGGCAAGGATATCCGCTCATTCGGTACGAATATGAAAATGACCGTGAACGGAGAAGAAAATACCGAGTATGAGAATTACGTCATGCACGATACCGACAAGATAGAATTGCATTATGAATAACACAACCTGGCTGCGTGCCTCTTTGTTGGCGGTCCTCATCATCGGCGGTATCTTTCTTGCAAACAGAGACAGTGTCTTCCCACAAACATTTTCAACGAGCGTCCGCGGGCTGCCGGAAGCGAAGCCTGCGCAGATTGTTGAGCTTACCGATGGCGATACTATCGACCTTACGGCAGGTTTCGTAAAGAAAAATATAAATGGAAACGAAGTTCGGATGCTCGCCTACAACGGCTCTATTCCCGGGCCGATATTGAAAGTGTCGCAGGGAGCAAGCATTACGGTTAATTTCAAAAATGATACCGACCTTGCGAACACGATTCATGCGCATGGCGTGCGTATGAAAAATGCATTTGACGGCGTGCCCGACGTCACGCAAAAGGCAGTTCTGGTCGGCGGTTCGTTTACCTACACTCTGTCATTCCCCGATGACGGCATGTATTGGTATCACCCGCACGTGCGCGACGACTACGCTATTGAAATGGGGCTCTACGGCAATATGTGGGTAACGCCGAAAGCGGGGTCGTCATGGAATCCGGTCGATCGCGAGGTGCCGCTTTTCATCGATGATATCTTACTTCTAAACGGCGCACTCGCACCCTTTAGGAAAGACGGAGCGGATCGAACATTGATGGGCCGCTACGGCAACACGATGTTTGTGAATGGTGAGACAGACTATGCTCTTGCGGTAAAAAGAGGCGAGGTGATTCGATTCTATTTCACTAATAGCGCCAATGTGCGACCGTTTAATCTCGCAATCGCGGGAGCGAAGATGAAGCTGGTCGGCGGCGACAGCGGCTTGTACGAGCGGGACAGGTGGAGCGATGCGGTGCTGGTGAATCCCTCCGAGCGCGCAATAATCGAAGTGCTCTTTGACACTGCCGGCGAATACGCGCTTCAAAATAAGACTCCGGAGGTTACTTACACGCTCGGTACGATTACTGTTTCAAATGAGCAGACGGTCTCGGCTGCGGAAAAATCTTTTGCCACGCTTCGCGCGCATCCGGAAGTCATCAAAAGCATCGATTCGTTTCGCTCTTCATTTGCCAAAAATCCCGACAAGAGCATCAAGCTTGCAGTGGATATGATGGGAAATACGCAGACGATGATGGGCGGGCAGGGCGAGCACAGGATGCCTGACGGCACGCAAATGGGCGGCGGCATGGGCATGACCATGGGTGTTCCAGAGGGCGGCATCGAATGGGAAGACGCCGATATGTCTGCGATGAACAGTATGTCCGGAGCCATGGGCGTTGCGTGGAACATCATTGACCAAGACACCGGCAAAAAGAATATGGCTATCGACTGGAAGTTTAAAGCGGGCGATACAGTAAAGATTCGCATCACGAACGATGCCGCATCGATGCATCCGATGCAGCACCCGATTCATTTCCATGGCCAGCGATTCTTGGTGGTAAATAAAAATGGCGTAGCGCAAACCAATCTGGTATGGAAAGATACCGTGCTCGTGCCCGCGGGAGAATACGCGGATATCCTTCTCGACGCTTCAAACCCCGGCACTTGGATGGCGCATTGTCACATTCTTGAACATATCGAAGCGGGAATGATGTTCAGCTTCAAAGTAGAGTAGGCTTTTACCGCATTGCATGATACCCAACAACTCGCCCTGGATACACCAACTCAAGCGCAGCAGATCGGTCGTTCCTCTTAACGGAGATGCGAGTGCGGATGTGGTCATCGTCGGCGGCGGCATCGCCGGCGTTGTTACCGCTTTTTTCACTCTGCGAGATACGGACAAGACCGTCATTCTGCTTGAAGCTGATAAAATCGCCCACGGAGCGACCGGGCACAATGCCGGGCAGATCACGAGCTACTTCGAGCGGCCGCTCTGCGAACTTGCGGAAGAATTCGGTCTCGAACTCGCCGTCGACGGTCAACGATCGATTGAATCCGCCTGGACGCTGATTGATCAGATCGTGGAGGAAGCGGGTCTCCAAACACCACTGTATCGGTTTACCGGATATACCGGGCTTTCGAGCTTTGAACAAGTCCTTCTGCATCTGAAAGATAATCGCTGCAGAGTGGAGGGCGGGCTGCAGACAGAGGCAATGATCGTTGCTGAGGAGTGGGAGGGGCGCAAGCATATTCCGAAAGCATACACGCATCTCTATGGGACAGTCGCGCACAAAGACGTGCTCGGCCTGCTTGAGACGAATAATACGGACTACATCGCCTCCCTCGCTTTTCAGAAAGGGTGCATGAACAGCGCGCTCTTTACCGAAGAGCTCATCGGATACTTCATGGCGAAATATCAGGACCGTTTTTCTTTGTATGAGGGCAGTCCGGTAAAAACGGTGCGGCTCAAGGCAAGTGGCGGAACACTCGATGTCCTTGGATATACCGTTGCGGCAGGGAAGGTCGTGCTGTGCACCAACGGGTTCGAGCATTTTTCTATTGTCAATGAAGCGGGGCCAGAAATTGATACGAAATTCCATCACTCGATCAATGGGCGTATCGGCTATATGTCCGGCTACGTCGAGCCGCTCGACAATCCTCCCACGGCCGTGAGTTATTTCCCCAAGACGAATGAGCGCAATGGCGACCCCACCGGTGAAAATTACTTCTACCTCACTCGTCGGCCGCACGAACACGAAGGGAAGAATCTTCACAGTCTCGTCTGTGCGGGCGGGCCGGAAAAAGTGCTTCCAAGCGGGGCGGAGTATTCACGCACGCACGCGTGCGCCGAGGATATGCGGGATGTAATCGATGATTTCCTGCGCTCCAATTACAGCAAGCACCCCGGTCCGGAGACCGAGTATGCGTTCTGTTGGCATGGACTCATGGGTTACACGCCAAACGGCGTCCGCCGCGTCGGTCCCGAGCCGTGCAATCCCGTGCTTTTGTATAACCTCGGCTGCAACGGCGTCGGTATTTTGCCGTCGGTATTCGGCGGTAAAAGAATTTCCGAATTTCTGCAGGGAAAAGAGATGTCGCCCTCTATTTTCGATCCGCACGACCAGAGGCGTTGATTTCACAATCGCACTTGACGGTATATCGAGCAGGTACTAAAGTAAGGAAGTAAGAAATATCTACTATGGAAACGGCACAAAAAATCCAAAGAGTGACCACTAAGGGGCAGATAACCTTGCCTATCGCGTGGCGCAGACGCATGGGCACGAATTCCATCGTGGTACGCACAAAAGGCGATGTGCTCGAGATCTCCTCGCTGCGCACGCCAGACGAAGAAGACGAAGCGTGGGTCACTCTCTTCGATGCGATTCGGGACAATAACGGAAAGGGTATTAAGGCGACTGATCTTATAAAAGTCTTGAAGAAAATTGACGCTTGAGCATATAGATCCTGATCATGGATCATTTCGAAAAACTCTTCCGAAAAATAAATGCGGATGAGCGCGCACTGCTTTCTGATACGATTGAGAAACTGCAACGTAGAGAAACAGCTGGTCTTCAGATTAAGAAACTATCCGGCGCTAATTTTTACCGCCTACGCAAAGGCGTTTTCAGGTTCATTTTCCACTATGAGCATACTGTCCTCATCGTTGATGCGATTCGCGTGCGTAATGAGAAAACCTACCGTGGATACTAAACGTTATTTTTATGGGTGGATTCTGATCGTCGTGGCGATA
>ERZ1292623.1483-Hain-H51-01um-R1-1483-length-22531-cov-8_pt1 | contig 11296 bp, 10 predicted proteins | sample MGYA00564398_ERZ1292623 | MGnify/ENA primary metagenome ERZ1292623 (study PRJEB36523, sample SAMEA6512633) | groundwater metagenome | collected 2019-01-07 | study: AquaDiva: Metagenomics assemblies of 32 groundwater samples | reverse complement strand
TTAAAGACTATTAAGCCTTTTCCTTCCTTCCTTCTGATGGTAAGCGTTCCTGTCCTTCTGCTTAAATTTAGTATTTGAAATATATCTGAAAGACCCAGATCCTCAAGCTTACCCTCTAAACTCATAATAGCTACGCCTCAATCTTAAAGTTAAAGTCTTCTATAACAGTATTTGCCAGCAGCTTCTCGCACATCTTTTTGACATCCTTCTCAGCTGCCTTTTTCGTCCCTTTTTTAAGCGTAATCTCAAAATATTTACCAGCGCGCACATCTTCAATATCCTTAAAACTAAGGGAGTTTAATGCCTTTTGTATTGTCTTGCCCTGCGGGTCCAAAACCCCTTTTTTTAATGTTACAAATATCTTTGCCTTCATTGCCTCTCCTCATCCTTTTCTAAAGATTCTTTTAAATATATAGTCTATATTTCTCAGGTGATGTTTTAAATCAAAACATTCTTCTATTTCTTTGCTGTTAAGGTAATTTTTTAACTCCTTGTCATTTTTGAGCAGATCCTTAAATCCTCCTTTTCCTTCCCACACACTCATAGCGTTTCTCTGGACTATTTTATATGCGTCATCCCTTTTGAGCCCTTTATTCACCAGTTCAAGGAGTATCCGTTCTGAAAAGACAAGCCCCTGCGTTTTGTTTAAATTGATAAGCATATTTTCAGGATATACTTTAAGGGAGGCTATTAATGAGGTTATCTTAACAAGCATGTAATTAATAAGGATAGTGCTGTCAGGGATAATCACCCTTTCAACGGATGAGTGGCTGATATCCCTTTCATGCCAGAGCGGGATATTTTCTAAGGCAGCGATTGCATTTGACCTGACAATCCTTGCAAGCCCGGAGAGGTTCTCACAGGCAATTGGATTCCTTTTGTGCGGCATTGCAGATGAACCCTTCTGCCCTGCTGTAAAAAACTCTTCGGCCTCTAAGACCTCTGTCCTCTGCAGATGCCTTATCTCTATTGCAAATTTATCTATGGAGCTTGCAATTAAAGATAGCACAAGAAGATATTCCGCATGTCTGTCCCTTTGAATAATCTGCGAACTCGCAGGGTCAGGCTTAAGGCCGCTCTTTTTGCATACATACTCCTCAACAAAGGGGTCTATATTTGCAAATGTGCCGACAGCGCCTGAGAGCTTGCCGAAGCTGATTACATCCTTTGCCCTTTTCATCCTTTCATAATTTCTCTTTGTCTCTTCATACCACAGCGCAAGCTTAAAGCCAAAGGTAACCGGCTCAGCATGGATGCCGTGGGTCCTTCCAATCATTACTGTGCCTTTGTGCTCAAATGCCCTCTTTTTCAGAACAGACAGCAGTTTTTCTAAATCATTCAGGATAATGTCCGCTGCCTCTTTCATCAGAATAGCAAGCGATGTATCAAGGACATCTGATGATGTCAGCCCTATATGGAGAAACCGCGAATCCTCGCCGACCTCTTCAGCAACAGCGCTCAGAAAAGATATTACATCATGCTTTGTTGTCTTTTCTATCTCATTTATCCTGTCAATATTGAAGCCCGCCTTTTTCTTTATATTGGCAATCGCCTTTTTGGGAACCTTGCCAAGTTCAGCGAGCGCCTCAGCAGCAAGCACTTCAACAGAGAGCCACTTGTCAAATTTATTCCTCTGCTCCCATATATTTTTCATTCCTGATAGGGTGTATCTGTCAATCATTTTTTATAATCCTTCCTCAAGCCTGTGTATCAGATAGGCAGGCAGGCGCTCATCCCTCATCTTTGCCTGCACCTTTTTTATGTCATAAGAAAGCCTTTTGATCCTCACGCTCTTTTCATCGGTATCATATATTGCATAGGCTGAATCCGGGTTGCCGTCCCTTGGCTGGCCGACGCTTCCAATATTTATGATATATCTTGCATCTGCCGTAATAGCAACGGACTCCCCTCTTTCAACATAGCACCGCTTGTCATTTCCAAGCGCGATTATCACTGGCTGATGAGAATGGCCGATAAAACAGAGCTGCTGCTTGAAAAAATTAAAGTTTTCAAGCGCATCAAAAAGGGTTGTTATATAATTCCATTCGTGAGGCTTATTTGGTGTTGCATGGACTAATGTCATATTCTCTATCTCTGGAGTTACAAGGGGCATCCTCTTTAAATACTCTGCATTTTCTGCTTTTAATTTCATTTCAGTCCATTCTATTGCAGCCTTTGCATATTTATTGAAATATGAAATATCCGTATAACCTATTACAGCATAATCATGATTCCCTGCAACAACAATGTCTGTGAGTTCCCTTAGCCGTTCAATGCACTCATTCGGATTAGGACCGTAGCCGACTACATCACCCAGGAAAAATATCCTATCTGCGCCTTCTTTCTGCAAATCCTTTTCTACTGCATCAAAGGCCTCTAAATTGCCGTGAATATCTGAGATAATGGCGTAGCGCACTTTTTATGAGTCCAGAATCCCTTTTAGTTTTATGCCAAGCCCGGCATCTCCCTCCTTATCTTTCACAAAGAAATTTACATCTATATCATCAAATTTTTTAAATTCAGAGAGCATTAATTTGAAGACATTGGAAGCTTCAAGGCTTGAATAACCTGAGCCAAAAATCTCTGTGGTAAAGTTTTTTATATTAAGGGCGCTCAATTTATTGGCAAGCAATTTTGCCGTATTTTTTACAGCAGAGGAATCAAATCTTTCTCTATTACCCATGCCTAATAAAAGGACATTCCTTGTTTTTAATCTATTTGAGCATAAAAGAAGCGAATCCCCGATCTGACCATTTAATTTTCCGTCTAAAATCAATCTTGAAATTTCTCCGTTAAATAACCAGTCAATATCGCCTGCCAGCCCCTTTAACGGCCTGACATCTGAAAAGAAGCCAGCCACTATTACCTTATCTTCTATTTTGGTTATCCTATCTGTAATTATCTTTGTTTTCATTCCTTTTTAAGCATCCTTCTAAGTATGTCATTCCTGCATGTATTTAGCAGGAATCCAGTCTTTTTTAGATTCCCGCTCAAAAACTCCGCGGGAATGACCATTAACCAGATGCCTCCTTATTCCCCTTGCACTCCTCTTTATATATCCTGTCCAGAATCCCGTTTACAAACTGGCCTGATTCTTCGCTGCCGTATTTTCTTGCAATATCTATTGCCTCATTTATAGTAACCTTTGGAGGAATATCCGGAAAATAGAGCATTTCGCATATTGCAAATCTTAAGACATTTCTGTCAACAACTGCCATTCGCTTTAATGTCCATCCTTTTGTCTTCTTTTTTATAATAGCATCAATCTCAGGCAGATGCTCAATTACCTTATTCTTCAGGTTAATTGCAAATTCTTTTATATCCTCCTCAATCTCTTTGTCCTTTAAAAACTCATCGGTGTTACATTCACCCTTTGTCAAGTCATATTGAAAGAGAATTTGAAGCGCAAGTTCCCGTGCCTTTCTTCTGTGTCCCATTTACTCCTCAATCACTATTTCTGGGCCATATTGTTAAAGAGGTTTGCCATCTCAATAGCGCCCATTGCAGCCTCCCAGCCTTTGTTGCCGGCTTTTGTGCCAGCCCGCTCTATAGCCTGCTCAATTGTATCAGTTGTTAACACGCCGAAAGAAACAGGCACGCCGCTCTCCAAAGAAACAGCAGCAATGCCTTTTGTAACCTCTGCGCTGATATAATCAAAATGCGGCGTATCACCCTTGATTACAGCTCCGAGGCTGATTATAGCATTATACTTTCCGCTGTCAGCCATCTTTTTGGCTATCAATGGAATCTCAAAAGAACCAGGCACCTTTACAATCTCAATGTCATCTGTTTTTGCGCCGCTCCTGTTTAGGGCATCCAATGCGCCCTCCAGAAGCCTGTTTGTAATAAAATCATTAAACCTTGCTGCTATAATTCCAAACTTCAATCCCTTTGCTGATAAGTTACCTTCTATTATCTTCGGCATCTCCCTCTCCTCCATATTTAATATAATACCTAATTGCAAAAATTGGCGTTTTATGTTTGTCATTCCTGCATGTATCTGGCAGGAATCCACTCTTGCGCATTATGGATTCCCGCTCAAAAACGTTGCGGGAATGACAGAAATAATAAAAACCTACACATTCTCCAAAAGGTGCCCTAACTTTTGCTTCTTTGTCTGCAGATACCTGACATTCCTGTCATGAGGCAGAATCTCAATAGGCACCCTTTCCACAACCTTCAATCCATAACCTTCTAATGCAACAATCTTTCTCGGATTATTTGTCATTAATTTTATCTTTCTAAGTCCTAAATCAACAAGTATTTGCGCGCCAATCCCATAGTCACGGAGGTCAGCCTTAAACCCGAGCTTAAGATTCGCCTCAACTGTATCCAGACCCTTATCTTGTAACTCATATGCCTTCAGCTTATTCACAAGGCCGATGCCCCTCCCCTCCTGATGCATGTAGAGTATTACGCCTTTACCCTCTGATTCTATTACCTCCATTGCCTTATGGAGCTGTTCGCCGCAGTCGCATCTCTTTGAACCAAAGACATCGCCTGTAAGGCATTCTGAATGAACCCTTACTAATACCTCATCATCCTCTTTTATATCTCCCTTTACTAACGCAAGGTGGGTATCATTATCAATCTCGCTTTGATATAAGATTGCCTTAAACTCGCCGCCAAACATTGTCGGCAGAGTTGTAGTTGCCACCCTTTTTACAAAGGACTCCCTTCTTATCCTGTATTCAATCAAATCCTTAATTGTAACAATCTTTAACTTATGGAGCTTGGCAAATTCCATTAATTGAGGAACGCGAGACATTGTTCCATCATCATTCATTATTTCGCATATTACGCCAGCAGGATATAATCCAGATAGTCTCGCCAGATCAACTGAGCCCTCTGTCTGGCCTGCCCTATGAAGGACGCCGCCCTTTTTAGCAACTATAGGAAATATATGTCCTGGCCTTGCTAAATCACTGGACTTTGTCTTTGGGTCAGTTGCAGCCAATATTGTAACTGCCCTGTCAGAGGCAGAGATGCCTGTTGTAGTCCCTGTCATTGCATCAACAGATACTGTAAAGGCTGTGCCAAATTGCGCAGTATTTTCTGATGCCATTGGTTTTAGATCCAGCTCCTCTGCCCTTTCCTGTGTTATGGTAAGGCATATAAGTCCGCGGCCGTATTTTGCCATGAAATTAATGGCTTCCGGGGTTATTTTTGATGCAGCCATAGTTAAGTCACCTTCATTCTCCCTATCCTCATCATCTATAAGGATAATCATTTTACCCTTTTTTATATCAGAAACAGCCTCTTCTATCGTATTAAACTTAAACAAGATTTACCTCCTCTATTGGAAATATTCTAATAATAATAATCTCTTATAATAATAGACAAAAAGGGGCTATTTGTCAAATAAAAGAGGGTAATATAATTTGACTTTTTTGAAAAAAAAAGATGTCATTCCTGCATGTATCTGGCAGGAATCCAGTCTATTTGTGGATTCCCGCTCAAAAACATTGCGGGAATGACACTAAAATAATGTAAAGAAGAGTTAGAGACAGGAACACTACAAATTTCCTTTTAGAACCTCTTTTACAACATTTCTGAGTTCATTAAGCTTAAATGGCTTGATAAGATAGGGATTATTTGTATTCTCCAAGAAAGCCTTTGTCTCAACATTTAGCATATCACCAGTAACAAATATAATCCTCTTTGCAATCTTTGGGTATTTTTCATTAACTATTTTATAGAACTCTGCGCCGCTTAAAGAGGGCATCTTCATATCACTAATCACAACATCATAATCTTTTTCCTGCAATAAAGACAGCGCTTTTTTCCCATCACTAACAGTATCAACCTTATAACCTTCTGTGGTTAAGAATTCTTCACAAAGTTCAAGGATTATAGGCTCGTCATCTAAGACTAATATACGAGGTGTTTGATTAGTCATGAGTTATCTTCTCCGTAGGGGCTTAATATATTAAGCCCCTACATTTAATCTATTGCCGGCAATTCAATAAAAAACTCTGCTCCTTCACCTATCTTGCTTTCTGCGTAAATCCTTCCATTATGCTCTTTAATTATACCATAAGATATGGAAAGTCCAAGCCCTGTTCCCTTTCCAGCCTCTTTTGTTGTAAAAAAGGGGTTAAATATCTTGGATAAATGCTGCGGCGCTATGCCATTACCATTATCCTTTATTGATATCTCTACCATATTATCATCACCCTTTAATCTCGTCTCAATTACAATCTCCTTTTTGTCCTTATTGGCCTCCAATAATTCCATCTGGGCATTATTTAATAGATTCAAGATTACCTGCTGCAACTGCATAAAGTTGCCATTTATCTTTGGCAATGAATCTGAAAGCCTTCTAATCACATCTATATTATTAACCTTAAACTCATGCTCTTTCAGATCTAATGTATCTAATATAATCTTATTAACCTCAACAGGCATCATCTCCTGCTTATTTGCCCTGACAAAGGACAGCAGATTCTGAATAATCTTTTGAGCCCTTTGCTCCTCTTTAAACATCTTTGCAAAGATATCCTTTTTCCTTTCGTCTGTTTCTCTTTGATATAACAACTCTGTAAAACCCATTATCCCTGTCAAAGGATTATTAAGCTCATGCGCAACGCCAGAGGCAAGCTCGCCTACTGCAGCAAGCTTTTCAGTATGCAATAACTGCGCCTGCAGGTTTTTATATTCAGTAATATCCTTTGCAACAAGGACAGCGCCAATGAATTCGTTATTTTCATCCAATAAAGGCGATACAGTAACCATTAAGTTGCCGCCTGTATTGGAGTCGTACACCTCTTCCTGAAACACATCTTTAGTCTCCATGGTCTTTACATAGGAGCATATCCCCCAACCCATATCCTGTTTTGGAAAAATCTCTGAACACTCCCTGCCAATCAGCTTCTCAGGCACAGTATTAAACCTCTGCGCAAATGCCCTGTTTGCCCTTACAATCCTGTAGTCGCTGTCATAAATCACTATCAGGTCAGTAATAGAATTAAATGTATTGTCCCACTCTTTGTTCTTTTTCTTAATCTCATTCTCCCGCTCCTTTATTGATGCAGCCATATTATTAAAGGACATTGTAAGCTGGCCTATCTCATCGTCAGTTGATACAGGCAGGCATACATCAAGACTGCCGCTTGCAAAAAGCTCTGTACCTTCTTTTAATCTTGCAATAGGCTTTACAATCCTGTGCGCAATATAATAGCCGCTAATTGAAAATATTACAATCAGTATACATCCAAAAATAAACTGCGTCCACAAGGCAGTATATAAAGGCGTATAGGTTTCTGCCGGGTCCTGGCTTACAAATATATACCACTCCTGTTTTTTGAGCCTGTATAAATCAGGCAATAATCTTATAATAGCAAACCCAATAATCGCATCATCAGCCCCATGCGTATTATCTCCTATATCCCATCCTCTTTGTTTAGAAATAACATCTTTCATTATTGAGGCATCAACACTATGAACATCCTTGTCCCCTTGTTTAAACTCCAAAGGACAAACAGCAACTATGCCCTTTTGTGTTATCAGCATTGTATGGCCAGACTGGCCAATCCAAGTATTAATAATAGCCTTATTCAGCCATTCACCGCTTAGTGTAGCCATTATTACACCAATAACCTCTACCCTCCTCCAGTCAACAATTGGAACAGTAATATCTACAAGATACTCTATTGAACCTGTTGAAGTATAAGAACCATCAATAGTATAGAAATCACTTATATGCGCTATGCCGTTATATGCTGTCATCCACCACCATTCCTTATCTTTATAACCCTTATTATCATTTTTATCAGTGGATGCAATTACCCTTCCATTTTTATCAGTCATTATTATTCTTTTATACTCGTCTTTATTATTTGCATGAAATTGATTTAATATAATTAATAAATCTGGTGATGCCCCTTTTTCTTTATTTTCGTTTATTGTATTAATATCGTCAATTAATTTGGAATTGCTGGATAGATTTTGTAGTTTTTGGAACTCACGCTCAATAAAAAATGACGTCTTATCAGCGGTCTGCTGGGCTATTTCTTGAAATCTTCTGCCAATGGATACCTTAAGGCTCTTTGTTACATTATAATAAGTTAAGGCAATTCCTATAATCAGGATAGGAATCCCAATGAATAGAAAAAAAGAAAAGAGCTTTAATTTGAGGTCTGTCTTTATGCGGTTTATCAAGGACATTTTTCACCCAATTTTCTTATAATTTTACCATAAATCTCCCTAACAGTCTTTATTTTTAACCTGAAATCCTTAATTAGCCTATTTCCTATAGTCTTTCCCCTGTAACCCATACGCCTTGCAAGCCCTTCAAGTGATGCATCATCTTCTGGCAGGATGTCCAGCGAAGCATCCTCTACAATCCTTAACCTGCTCTCTAAAGCCCTAAGAAAATAGTACGCATCTGATAGCTTAGAATAATCAATCTCTGTAAGACAGCCCTTTCCCTTTAAAGTCTTGAGTGCATTTGATGTGTTTGCATCCCTTATATCTTTATCAGCGTAACCGTATTTTAATTGAAGAATCTGCGTAATGAACTCTATATCTACAATACCGCCAGCGCTCAATTTTATATGCCTGTCTTTATTTAACGGCTCAATCAGTTCATTTATCATGCGATTACGAATCCTGCCTATCTCTGCCACATCATCATTTGTTATTGGTGATGAATATACAAAACCATGCGTTAGTTTAATAAAATTATCTGCAAGCTCTGCATCACCTGCAATGTATCTTACCTTGATATACGCCTGCCTTTCCCATAACTGCGCCCATTCCTTAAAATATCTTTTGTACGCATCAATATCCATTGCCAATGGCCCATCCTTGCCTAATGGCCTTAATCTTAGGTCTATCTTATAAAGAATACCCTCTTCAGTCATCTCCGATGCAATATTAATTATCATCTCACATAGCTTAAAAATAGAATGAAGATTTTCAGATTCCGTCATTCCCGCAACGTTTTTGAGCGGGAATCCAGCCTCAGGGGGACAAGACTGGATTCCTGCCAGATACACGCAGGAATGACAAACAGAAGTAGGAGCAGAAAACACAAAAATAACATCTAAATCAGAGCCATAGCCGATCTCCCTGCCGCCGAACTTGCCAAGGCCAATTACAGCTAATTTTATGGCATCATCATTTATTATCTCTTTATAACAAAATTCAACCAACAACTGAAGTGATGCATCAGCCAAATCCGAAAGCTCCTCAAAGGTTGTTTCAATCTCCGCAAAATTTAGGATATCCCTTACGCCAATCCTTATCAATTCGCCATTTTTGTAGCGTCTTAGTCTGTTTAAGAAACCTATCTCCCCCTCACCCTCCCCTCTCCCCTCTGGGGAGAGGGTTAGGGTGAGGGATAAGTTTTTAAACTCCTCAATCATCTGAGATTTTGTTTTCTTAACATTTAATATATCAGTCGCAACCAGACCATCGAATAGCTCAGGGGATTTAATCAGTATATTTGAGAGAAACTCACTGCTGCCAAAAAGCATAGCAAGGAGTTCTAAAATATAAGGATGCTGTGTAAAGACCTTAAAATAAGCCTCCTTCATATTTGTCTTTGATAAGAACCTTTCAAAATTATTTAGCGCAGCATCAGGGTCAGGCGCTCTTGATATAAAAGAAAGAAGCGATGGCATCAGATTTGACAGCAGATTTTTTGTCTTTACTGTAAGAGGCGCCTCCTCTTTTCCCTTTAACCGCATGATATTTTTATACGCCCTTTCAATATCTAAAAAATCATATTTAACCAAAAGAGTCCTTACAGCATCAATAGCAATATCTGAAAGAAGTATCAGATTAGCCTCAACTGGCACCTTATGCCCCTTTGTTTTCCTCCCTTCGTAAAAGAAATCTTCAAAAATCTTTCTGACATCCTTTGTTATCTTCTTATAATGCCTCTCAAATAAATCTACCTTATTGCCTTTGTAACCAAGCCTCCCTGCCAATTTTAAAATTTCAGTCTTATCTTTAGGCAATGTGTGTGTTTGAAATTCATAAAGCATCTGAAGCCTGTGTTCTACCATCCTCAGGAATTTATATGCAGAAATCAAGCAGATAATATCCTTGCTTTTCAAATAATTGTAGTTGTTCAGCTTATGTAATGTCTTAAGCGTATTTTTCTCTCTTAAATCACGATTTCTCCCTGCATAAATCATTTGCAATGCCTGAACAATAAACTCAATCTCCCTTATACCGCCGTGTCCTAACTTTACCTGCTGGAACCTTTCGCCCCTTTCGCCAATCTTCTCATCAATCCTCTCTTTTGTATGTTTTATCTCAGATATTGCTGCATAATCTAAATACTTCCTGTAAACAAATGGCTCTATCATCTCCTCAAATCTCCTGCCGACATCATCCCTGCCAGCACAAAATCTTGCCTTAATTAAGGCCTGGCGCTCCCATGTCTCGCCCCATGATTCATAATATATTTCAGTATTCTTTAAAGACCTTGCAAGCGCGCCAACCTTTCCGTCTGGCCTCAGCCTCATATCTATCCTGTAGCAGTAGCCCTCATCTGTAATCTCTGTTATTGCACTGATAATGGACTCGCTTAATTTAATAAAAAAAACATTATTAGCAATAATATTTATCTTCTCATCATATTCTAACTTGCCAGCTGTCTCTCCGTCTTCATCGTAAACAAATATTAAATCAATATCAGAGCTGAAATTAAGCTCCTCTCCGCCAAGCTTCCCCATTCCTATTATAGCATAGCCTGCCTCTTTTAAATTGTCATCTGAATCCTTATACATTGGCCTGCCATATTTTTTAGTTAGCTCTTCAAGGCAGAGCTCATATGCAACCTGAAGGAGAGAATCAGCAAGCTCTGACAGCTCCAAGGTTACATTGACAACATCCTCATAACCGAGTATATCCTTTAAACCTATCCTCAATATCTCCCTTCGCCTGAATCTGCGCATTGCATTTAATCTTTTTTCAAAGGATACAAGCGCTGATATATTTGCCCTTAATTCTCTGATTAAGTCTTCTCTGTTCTTTGATGTATCTATTGCCCTCTCTTCAATCAGCCACCAGAGATATTCCGGATTTCGTATAAGTATGTCTGACAGGAACTGGCTTGTGCTGAAGAGATTGATTAAGAGAAAGGGGAGCTTTGGATTTGCCTTAAGCTGAGAAATAAAGATACGGATATCAAATGCTGCGCTGCAGAATCGTTCAAGATTATTCAAGACCATATCAGGGTCAGGTGAGTCTTTTATCTGATTAAAAAGCGGCTCTATAATCTCTGACAGGAGCTTTCTTACATAAGGCTCTTTTGCAATAGCCTGAAGATTTTTATCTGCCT
>ERZ1292623.4563-Hain-H51-01um-R1-4563-length-11297-cov-5_pt1 | contig 11297 bp, 12 predicted proteins | sample MGYA00564398_ERZ1292623 | MGnify/ENA primary metagenome ERZ1292623 (study PRJEB36523, sample SAMEA6512633) | groundwater metagenome | collected 2019-01-07 | study: AquaDiva: Metagenomics assemblies of 32 groundwater samples | reverse complement strand
TGACATTAAAATCAACTATAACCACCAAATAGTTCCCTTCTTAGAAAGAATACTAAAAGACAAAAAAAATCTAGTAATTATCGGAGAAGTACAAGAAGAGGCTCTCTCTACTTTAGTGGTTAACAAACTAAGAGGATCTCTTAATGTGCTATCGGTTCAGGCTCCTTCATTTGGAGATATAAGAATAGACGAATTAGAAGACATAGCCTCTGTAGTGGGTGGCGTGGTAATAAGACAAGATTCAGGTAGGGACATAGCTTCGGTTACTGTAGAAGAGCTGGGAAGGGCAGATAAAGTGACCACCGACAGAGACACAACCAAGATTCAAGGAGGAAGAGGAACTCTACTGAAAAGTCGCATCCAACAATTAAAAGATCAGTTAGAATTATCTAACAGCGAATACGATACTTCGATAAAAAAACAAAGATTAGCAAAACTCGCGGGTGGTGTAGCTGTAATTAAAGTGGGAGCAATCACCGAAGTAGAATTGGCAGACAAAAAAGAAAGAGTAATTGACGCAATTAGTGCTTCAAAATCAGCTATTGAAGAAGGCATTGTTGCCGGCGGTCAAATAGCTTTTTTAAGCGTTTCTCAAATGGATTTCTGGCTTGATACACCAGGAGCCAAGATACTACGAGAAGCCATTAAAACACCATTTAAAATATTAATGAAAAACGCAGGCTTTGATTACGCCGAAAGTATGGCTAAAATACTACCTATTAAATATCCTGTAGCCATAGATGTAATGGACGGTAAAGTAAAAGATATGTTAAAGAGTGGTATAATCGATTCGTTTAAAGTTGTCAAAAGTGCTCTTGAAAACGCTGTAAGCGTTGCTGGAATGGCGTTCACTACAAGGACTCTTATATCTGAAAGCTATACAGGAAACAACAACAGTTGATATAATTTGGTGGTTTTGATACAATATAGTTATGGTAAAAACCAAAATATGTTGTAGATGTAAAAAGGTTAGACCTTTAAGTCAATTTATTAAGAGAAAGGATACTAGAGACGGTTTGACTTATTATTGTAAAATTTGTCATCAAAAGGTAAATTTTATTTATATTAATAGAGTAAGACAAAAAGATTGGCCGGGATACCTAAAAAAGGTTAGAGAATATAGAAGAACTTATGGAGGATTTTATGGATCTCTCAAATATAGGAAGTATAAATTAAGTTTCTCTAGAGAAGAATTTGTAAAATGGAATCAGGGTCAAGAAAGAAAATGTTTTTACTGTGATATACCAGAAGAAATAATGTTAAAAGATGACAATTTTTCATTAATGAAAGGACAACTAAAAATGTATAGACTGACAATTGACAGAAAAAATAACAACGGACAATATTCATTAGACAATATTGTCCTTGCTTGTAATGTATGTAATAGTACAAAAGGCTCATTTTTTGAATATAAAGAATTCAAAAAAATGGCTATGGAATATATAAAACCTAAATGGAATATAGAGCATGAATAAACGTATTGTCTTTACAATAGCCGACGAAGGGGATATGAAATATGCCACCAAAATGGTTAACTCGTTACGAAAGTTTCACTCAGAAGAAGACTTAGAAGTTTTAGTTATTACAGGTGACGACTTAAAAAGTAGACTTCAAAGAGATCCAATGTTCTTTTACCGAGCCACCCCGATTATTGCCAAAGAGTTATGGGCTAAAGGATATAGAGAAATTATCAAAATTGACGCAGATTCAGTCATAACTTCAGACATCAGTCATATATGGAAGGAAACATTTAAAACAAGGGCAAATGTTGGCGTCGTAAATAACGGAAATCCAAGAGAGACCAAAAAGTATCCTGTATCAGTTTGGAACATTCATCCTTATTCATATATAAATGCAGGTCTTGTTGTAATGACAGATGAAAGATTTATTAACCATTGGTACAATTTATGCTTCTCAGTTCATTTTGACTTCTATCAAATGAAAGAACAAGACCTATTAAATATTATGGTATTTTATATGGACTTTAGAGTTTCGTTCTTGGATAGTGGGAACAAGTGGCATGGCCTAATTTCGAAAGGCTATTTTCCTCAAATGGAGTTAAGAGATAACAAACTTATCTTGCCAAAGAATGAAGAGTATCCTGCCAACGAGGATAAGGAAATATGTGTGATACATTTCGCGGGAGGTAGAATGCCCGACAAAATGAATTTTAAGTTATTCTTTAAAGAGGAGGTATGTAAATGGCTGGAAAAACTAACAAGTTAAGAAGAGATTTAAATATATTATGGTCGAGCAATGCCCATTTTTCAAATTCTGGATATGGTGTCTTCACCCGTGATCTACTTTTCAGGCTTCGAGATGATGGCTGGGAGCCCAAAGAACTAGCCTTTTGGGGGCTACAAGGACATAAACAAGAAATAGACGGAATTGAAGTCTATCCTTGCATGGGGGATCCGTATGGATCTGATGCTTTGCTTAATCATTCTATAGATGCTAAAATTAACGTAGCTTTTACCATGCAGGACGTGTGGTCTTTACAACCCGAAGCCCTAGCTGGTCTTAAACAAAACAATATTCCATGGATACCCTATGTCCCAATAGACACAGAACCTGTACCAGATGCCATACTTCAAAGACTTAATATGGCTTACAAAATAATTACTTTCTCGAAATACGGACAAAAGAAGTTGGAAGATCAGGGATATGCATCAAAACTAATTGTTGAAGGAATTGACACAAACATCTTTAAACCGATGGATAACAAGCGAGAATTACGCACCAAGTTTAATTTGCCACAAGATACCTTCATTTTTAGTATGATAGCCGCTAATAAAGAAAACCCACCCAGAAAAGGTTTTCAAGAAGCATTAGAGGCCTTCCAGTTATTTAATAAAAATCATCCTAATAGTGGCATCTTTTTCCACACACAACAAACAGCTCCAGGAGGATTTCCTATCCAAGATTATGCTAGATATTTAGGGGTAGATAAAAATACTTTTTACATGAACCCTTATGCGGCCACTTATAAAGCGGATTCTGTTTTAGTAAACGAAGAAATAAACGCTGTCGATTGTGTTTTACATCCATCAATGACTGAGGGATTTGGTTTGGGAGTAATTGAAGGACAATCTTGTGGAAAACCTGTAATTATTCAGGATTGTACCTCAATGCCTGAACTTATCATTGAAGGAAAAACGGGATGGGCTTGTAAAACCCAAAAGAAGTGGTGGAGAACATCGGGGGGATATATTTTTATGGCTGATGTAAACTCACTTCACGAAAAAATGGAGGAAGTCTTTTGGGCCGACAAAGAAAAAGTTGCAAAAGAAGGAAGAAAAAATATTGTTGATAATTACAATATTGACACTATATTTAAAGAGTCTTGGGTCCCACTCATGGAATCTCTACAAGAAGAACTTTTGCCAAACGTTGACAAAAAGGAAATTAAATTGTAATATTATATTGTTAGTTAAATCTAGCCATTAGTGAGCAGAGGCACGAAAGTGGCCTCTTTTTTTATTTTATAAATATGCAACCAGCAACAGGACTACAATGGACAGCTATAGGAACAGGAGCAGGAACAACTGTCGTTAAAAACGAGCAGGCTATTTTTGGAAAAATAATAATTAGTGGTACTTATGTTGGAAGTGCTACATGGTATGACACAGCAACCGCCGCAGGAACTTCGACTACCAATCAGATATTAACCCTTGGTCTTCCAACAACCTCTGTCCCGCAATCACTAGAATTAAACATACAGTGTAAAAATGGACTTGTTTGTATGTCAGGAGGAACACCTGCAATAACTTATACTTGGTTATAATATGAAACCCACAATCCACGACATAGTGGGGCAAACGATAAGGGTTGACAACAATCTTTCTTCATATGCCCCCAAAACCTATCTAAGTGCACCCGGCACAGCAGGAAGTGCTGTTCTTTCTTGGGATAACGGCGCAGGGCTTTCAGCTAGTTGGGCGTTACAAGTCGGAGAAATAGGAGAGGAAAGATCTGAAGTTGTTTTATTGGGTACATCTGTACCGGCAGCTGCTCTTGGTACGCTAACTGCTAATTTAGTTTTTGATCATCCAACAGACACACCTGTTTACGGCATAAAATATGATAAAGTAATTTTTGGTACTGCGTTAGGCACATCAGGAACTTCAACTGAAATAGCAAGTGGGACAATAACTTATAAACCGGATAGTAATTACACTATATTTGACCACACAGCAGGATCCTCTACTTTAGGGTATCAAGTATATCTAAAAAACTCAGTAACTTTAGGGTCTTCAACTTTGTCAGATTGGTTAATGCCAGCAGGATATTCTTTTTATTCTTTGGAGGCTCTTAGGGAAAGAGGTAAGAGTAAACTTTGGAATGCTGAATTTGTATCAAAAGAAATAGCAACAGATTGGGTTAATGAATGCAAGGAAATAATGATTAATGCAGTTATACAAACCAATGAGGACTATTCAATCGGCACTGAAGCGGTAGCTTTTGGAACTAACGGACAAGGAACAATAACAACAGCTGACTTTAACCAAATAAGAAGAGTCTGGGTAACATACAATGGAGTTGATAAGTATCAAAGTACAAAAATGGAGTTTAATTCATTTTTACCAACTCAGTACTTCTCATCGGCTCATCCATATCATACGTTTCAGGGGGATAATGTTATAGTTGTTAAACCCTCAGACGTGGGTACGGCAGAAGTTTCTTTTTACAGATTTGGTACAACAATGGTTAATGATGGTGATTTATTACCAGTACCAATGAGACCTTATACTAATATATTTACAGAGTACTTTAAAGCTCAGGCTTTATTTAAAGATGAAAAGTTTACAGAGGCTGAAAATACAATACAGAGAATAAATGGTATGGTGGGTAATTTCGTACAAAGTTTATCCTCAAGAGATAAATCAGGACCGACAATGGTGGACATAGTAGAAACAGTTACAGGAGAAGATTCCGTATATATATGATGTTGACTAATAAACCATTATTGTATATAATGGGGATATGCGAGATAAATATGGTAGATTTATAAAAGGTAGCAGAAGTCGATTAGGAAGTAAGGCTTCGGAAGAAACAAGAAAAAAACAAAGCCTTGCTAAACTAAATAATCCTGTCAGATATTGGAAGGATAAAAAAAGGCCTGAATTAACTGGAGAAAACAGTAAAGTTTGGAAGGGAGACAAAGTAGGAAATCGGGCGTTGCACGATTGGGTTAAAAGATATAAGAAAAAAAGTGGAGTTTGTCAAAAATGTAGTACAAATAAGGCTAAAAGAACAGAGTGGGCGAATATAAGTTATGAATATAAAAGAGACCTAAATGACTGGATTGAGTTATGTACTTCTTGTCATATGGATATGGATGGACACGGGAAAAATATAAAAAAAATAAATGAAAGCAAATACTTTTTTAACAGATGGAAAGGAAATTGGCAATTAAGATAATATGAGTAAGGTAAGAATATTTAATTTGGGAGCAATTAACCTAAAAGTTAGTCCTTTTTTGACCAAAGAAGGGGATCTTATTAGAGCTGTTAATGTAGAGAGAGATATGGTCGGGGCATGGAAAAAAAGACCTGGATATATTTCTTATTTAGGAACTCCCGACAATAGTCAAATTACTTCACTTTTTTCATGGACACAAAATGACGGGACTACATTATTAACCTACAGAAAGTCTGGGTCGATTCTTTACTACTCAACAGGAGGAACGGGAGCTTGGACTGTTGCTGGAGGGGGAACTTTAACTGCCAATTCACATGTAGGATATACTGTGTTAGATAATACTCTAATTCTAGGAGATGGTACAGCACCCACTAGACACTCCGTAGGAACGACAGCAGGTGCGGCGGGAACGGCTTTTACAAACACCTCTGGAGCGCCACTTGCCGAACATTTTATCCCTTATCAAGGCAGGGTTTATGCGGCTAGGGGTACTTCGGTTACGGGTACAAATACAGATATGTTTTATTCAACCACAGGAACAGCAACAGATTGGACAACAGACTCATCATCTATAAGAATACCAGGAGCTGGCAGAGTTAATTCACTAACAAAAGTAAACGACAGAGCTGTACCAACTAAAGACTCTGGAAATATTTTTAAATGGGATGGATTTAATCTTGTTGATGTAGCTACTGATTTAGGACCGAGTTCTCCTTATTCAGTCGGTAATGTAGAGGATTATAGAATATATTTAAATAGACGTGGGGTATATGGATTTGGTGGAAATAGACCTGAAATAATAAGCAATTCAATAGAAAGACAAATTTATAACGACAGAGGAAGTGGAATTGCGGGAACTGTTTTTGATAACGCCCCAGGGATTGTTTATAAATATGATTGGTTGTGTTCTGTGGGAACTGTAACCGATAATTTAACAGATGAAACTATAGCTGATTGTGTATTAAAATACGACTATCAATTAAACGAGTGGACTAATTGGAAGTTTTTTAATAGACCTTATTCTTTCCACTCATACAAAGACGCAAACGGCGATGAAAAGTTAATCTTCGGTGATAATGGGGGTCAATGCTATCAGTTGGCAGGAACAGCAACAAGTGACAACGGAAAACCTATTGAGTCTGTTTTAGAGGGTATATTACACATGGGTGCACCTGAGAGCGATAAACAATGGAAGTATCTATGGGCTTTTGCAAATCCTGGTTGTCAAGCAAAAATTCAAGTATCAATGGCGGACACTTTTACAATAGATAAAAAGAAATGGATTGACTTGGTACAAGTCAAAGATGGAGTTTTTGAGGTTCGTTTCCCCGCTGGCTCACAAAGTAAACTTTTAAATTGGAAACTATATGAAACGGGGACAACCTCACCATGGCATTTTTATGGGTTCAGTGTGTCGGCTGAAGTAATAGATAGAAAATAAAATGATACCTAGACCAAATAGAAAAACTGGAAAAGATATTAGATGCCAGAATTGTAACAATACTTTTTATGTTGAAAAGTGCAGACAACATTTAGCAAAATATTGTTCAAGTAAATGTTATTGGGACAAATTACAATATCAAATTCCTTGGAATAAAGGACTGATAGGATATATGTCTGGAAAGAAACACTGGAACTGGCAGGGTGGTATAAACCCAAATAGTAACGATAAAAAGGAGAGAATAAAATTTTTGAAATATTATCAATTCAAAGTTTTTGAAAGAGATAACTATACTTGTCAACTTTGTGGGGTTAGAGGAGTAGATTTACAAGTAGATCATATTCAAGAGTGGTCAAAATATATTGAACAGAGATTTAACATTGATAATTGTAGGACTTTATGTGCTAAGTGTCATTACAAAATAACTTTTGGTAAAGATATGCCTAGTACATTAAAAGGTTGGGGACATAACTTATTAGGAAGGGTAAGGATACAAAAATAGATTACACAGATATAGGACTTACACCACAATTAAACTCTGTAAATAGTTTGACGAACAAAGGTACGGAGAATAAAACTGGCTATGAGTTTGTAACCGAAAACGAAAGAGGTGCAATTACGAGAAACTTTTTGGGGAGTGCTGTAATAGGAAATGCACAAATGGGGACAGCGGTTATAGGAACTGCAAATATTGGTACTTTGTCTTTTAATCAAATAACTGGAGGCACTGCTATTTTAGGGGGAACAAACAACGGAAGTGGTGTATTTAACCTTAGAAGTTCAACTGGTAGCCAAATTATAAAAATGGACAGTACTGGTTTAGTTGTTCTTGATGGATTAGGTGGTACAAGAACAACTATTGGTACAGATGGTATATTTACACAAAAAGAGGGAAATATTGTTTTCACCACAGGGACGTTTGTCGAACCCGCTTTTATCGGTTTTGGAACATCTATTGGGGTGGGAACAGGATTAACAATAGAAGTATTAGGCTATAATATAGAATTAGAAACAGATGATGGAAACATATATTTGAGTGCGGGTGGAAATAATATTGTTGCTAAAGTTGGAACTGCAACGGCTAGTCGTTTCCGAATTGTGACACCTGCGGGAACAAGAATGGAACTTACACCAAGCGGAGACTTAAGAATTGCAGGGACACTTGGTACAGGGATAGTTTTTTGATATAATACAATTATTTTTAAATATCATAACCATCAATGAGAAACCCTTTTAAATTAATAAGAATACTTATTGTAGGAATTATCTTTATATGGTTGGGAGTAATAAATATATAAATTGACATTTTAGATTTTTTGTAATAGTATTACATTACCGAGATAAGTACTTGGCACGAAGGACAAAGACCTGAACAAGGTCTTTTTTTATTTTATGGCAACATATTACACACCAGACACATTAGCAGGACAAACCTTAAGAGATCTAGCAAGCAAATATGGATTTAGGAGTGATGTTTTGGCCAATTTTGCAGGAATAAGTGAAAACGCACCCCTTACTGCGGGACAAAAATTTAATTTACCCGCAGAATATGGTGCCAATTCCTCAGAAGGAGGTTTTGCTTCAAGAAACTTCACTCCAGGGGAAACTTATTTGGCAGACAAAGCCAAATCTGATCAGGCAGCTGCAGTAGCCCCAGCAATACAAACACTTCAAGCAGGAATTGATCCATTAAAAGACAGATATGCAAAATTAATTGCAGACATTAAAGGAAGAAGAGAAACTGCAGTTCAACAAGTGGGTATTGATACGGCCCGTGAATTCGGTAAAAGAGGTATACCTACATCCTCGGGAGCATATGATGTGGCACTTAGAGGAGCTCAGACACCAGTAGAACAGTCGTACGCACAAGCAGAAACAGGAGCCGCTGGGGAAGAACAAGACAGAATACGAGCAATACAAACTGCTATTGCAGGACTTCAAGCGGGGGCAGGTAAAGATGCTATAACTCAGGCACTACAAATGTTACAAATGAGTCAGAGTCAAAGTCAGTTTGATAAGAGTTATGATTTACAAAAAAGCGAATTAGAAAAAAAATACGCAAGTTCACCAGAAAGTTTGAAGGATAAGTATATAGCCCTTAGTGAAGGTCAAACCCTATACGACCTAGCAAAGAATGTTGGATTATATACAGCACCAAAGACCTATAAAGTAGCAAGTGGTGGAGGTGGAAACTCAGCATACGAATAATATGGATCCAAATGAAACAGTTACATTACGAAACAAAAAGACTGGAGACGTAAAAAGAGTCAAAAGATCTGAACTTCCCTCTCTTGGTCTCCCTGTTGACTATGTTTCTAAAATAGATGCTCAAATGAAATTGGGTCAAGCAGGAAATTTAGATTTACAAAAGCTTGGCGGAACAGATCCACAAGCAGCACTAATATTGCAAGAGGCGGGGGTAAAACCACAGATTGACCCAGATCAACAACTCGCGAGGGAACAAGGTGAAAAAATCAAGAGCGAAGCACTATCTGTTGTCGATGATCTTTTATCAAGGGATACAGGTGCTGTGACTGGTTTGAGAAATCCACTGAAGTATTTAACAGGAGAGGCGCAATATACTAAAAATTTAATAAAAGAACTTAAAGCAAAATTATCCTTAGATGCAAGAAAATTACTTAAAGGGAGTGGTCAAGTGTCTGACAAAGAAACCCAAATGTTATCTGATTCTGTCACAGCCTTAAATACCAATATGAGTAATGAGGATTTTATTAAAGAGTTAAATAAAATAAAAAACTCTCTCTCTGGTGTAGAAAACAAAGTGGATGTTTCCACAGACAAAAGTGGTGGTATTTCAAACTTACTTAAAAAGTTAGTAGATGGTTCTCTTAATTATGCTAAAGACATCGGAGTTGGAGCTGGTATGAATTTAGAACCAGGAACTCAAAAGTCTTTTGATGCAACACTTAGTATGGCTCAACAAGCAGAAGAAAGAGCAAAAAAAGAAACAGATCCAGAACAAAAGGCAAGATTGCTTGCTGTTGCTCAAAGTTCAAGACAACTAGTTAGTGAGGAGTCAGGAAAAATGGAAGGTAAATTTAGCGAAGATATACAAAAACCATATATAGATAGATCTTTAGACGTTGCTAGTGAAATCACCGCCCTTGCGGGTTTACCTTCTTTAGTAAAAAGTTTAACTACTAAAGGCATACCTATTGGTTCTGTAAAAAAACTCCTCAGTCCTAGAGCAAATTTATCAGAATCAAGAGAATTGGCGGCCGAAATAGTCAAAAAGAAAATACCAACAAAAAATATTATAGACGCTGGAAAAAAATATGTTTTAGATGATCCAATGGCCAGCAATTTATCTAAAAAAGTTCTTAGTAATATATCTACAAAGGGAATAAAAACGACCGAATTATTAAGAAAGGTAAAAATTTGGAATAAAGCATACACATCAGCCAACCAAGTTGGCAAGAGTTCTAAGGCTGGATTCTATGACGCTCTTGCGAGAGCGGCTAAAAACGAAATAAAAGAAAAAGCTCCAGAAGTTGCTAAATTAACAAAGAAACTAGATTTAACCTATAAAATACCAAGCATGCTTAAAAAGGGATTGTTTATGACGGGTTCAACAGCAGCAACAGTTGGTGGTGGAAAATATTTATATGATTTATTAAGTGGGAAGTCTAATCGTTAATTTCTGAAAGAACAACAATTATAGAAGATAAAAAAATAAAAAAAAGAATTATACCTAAAACCATAACGTATATTATATCATAAAAATATGACAAAAAACGGAATAACAGCCTATCAAATTAAAGACTTAGAAAAAGATGTTGATGGACTAAAAATTGATGTTGCCAAAATTCTTTCAAATCATCTTCCACATATTCAAAACGAAATCACAGAATTAAAGGGGGAAATAAAAAGTTTAAGTGACAAAGTTACTTTGGGGGTTGGAATAAATGTTGTTCTAGTAATTGCAGGTATTGTTGGTATAATACTTTTAATAAGATGAGACTACCAATCGAAAATATAGATAAATGGTATAACGCTCAAATCTTTGGAAACAAAACTTCATTTGGAAACAAAACTTCAGATGTTTTCCATGAGGGAATTGACCTAAATTTGAAAACGGGCGGGGACACCGACTTAGGACAACCACTATTTGCTATTGCTAACGGAGAGGTAACAAGTGTTCACTCACACTCAGGCAAACCAACTTTTGGAAATCACCTCCATATCAAACACACTGGTCCATGGGGAGAAGTTTACTCACACTACGCACACTGTAAAGATATTCTTTGTAAAGCGGGGGATAAAGTAACCGAAGGTCAAACAATAGCTACTGTAGGAAAAACAGGAACAGACTTTGCACATCTTCACTTTGCGATTAAACTTCAACCTACAGGAATTGATGGCATAGCCAAAACACAAGAAGATTTAACTAAATGGACTGACCCCCTACCTTTTA
>ERZ1292623.4561-Hain-H51-01um-R1-4561-length-11299-cov-4_pt1 | contig 11299 bp, 17 predicted proteins | sample MGYA00564398_ERZ1292623 | MGnify/ENA primary metagenome ERZ1292623 (study PRJEB36523, sample SAMEA6512633) | groundwater metagenome | collected 2019-01-07 | study: AquaDiva: Metagenomics assemblies of 32 groundwater samples | reverse complement strand
CCACCGCCGAATTCTGAACTCAAAATTTCTTTCAGAAATTTTGCCACGCCTTGCAGGCTCTCACTTCGTTCGGGACGCCTAACAGCGCTTATCTGGAAAATCCTTGCAGGATTTTCCAAAATTTTTTCTTTGAAGAAAAAACTCTCGAGGTCACTTCGTTCCGCTCGAGCCCTTCGGGTTGTTTAAGCCCGATGTTAATTGCAATTGAAAAAGGGCAAATCCAGAAATCTAACTTGATTCAAATTGTCTATAACAATTTTGCTTGAATGAATCAAACACATGATTTTCACAAACACTTGAATCTTCAAGAACCTTTGCGACTTCACTAATACATCTTTCCCTACTATCAATTCTTTGCGTTAGGTACATAACCCCAGGTTCTTTAATCCATTTAATCTTGAAACAGAATGAAACATCTTTTGTAGAAATTGCTTTATAATAATTCAGTTCATCATTCTTTCTTTCAAATTTGTAATTGATTTGAAAATATACTACAATAATTATTAACAATAGAATTATTATAAGGATTGAATAAATTAATTTCTTGTGTTTCATATTACTTATGTATGTGTTTGATTCTTTATAAGATTTGCCCTTTTTCAACTTCTTCGGCTTCGCCTCGACCACGTTGCACTCTCGCCTATCGGCTCGGGGCAATTAACAGGAATTTAACGGAAACCTCGTTGCACCTCACTACACCCAAATTCAATTTCAGCTCAGAAAAAACTTCTCTTAATCGCGATGTTGTTCAATTTCCTCCTCAGCGTCGGTAAACCTCAAATTCCTCTATAATCTAATTCATTATTCACAACAGCAACTGTCTGAGAGGCAAAATACATTTTATCTCCTACTGAAACTGGTTTTGCAATTTGTTTTAATCTTCTTAATTCTTTTTTCGGCAAACCTTCATGATCACCTAGGATAAAAACGCAATTTCCAGAAATTTCTGTTTTTCTAATATCTTCTCCATTTTTATCCAAGATAAAAATTTCATTCCCCTCTTCAGCCAACTCTTCTGCGACTTTCAACAAACTTTTTTTCTCAACAAAACATCCAGGAAAAACTTCATGTTTTTCTCCTTCTCTATGTTTATACAAAATTTTCTTTAACAAAGTTCCAACATCTTTTTTGCTCACAACTGTCTCATCCTTAACCTGAATCTCAATATGCTTTGGAGGATCTGGCATACCATAAAAAATAAAATGAAACTTTAAATCTTTTCTAAAATCATGAGAAAGGAAAACACCCTGAATAAAACTATGAATTGCAATATCTATTCTTCCAGCTCTCATTAAATTCCCATCTGAAAGTGCCTTTCCCGATGTAACTGCTGAACTTGAAAAATAAATTATATGTCTCATCTTTTTAAAAAGAAAGAACAATACTTAAATTTATCTCACCGGTTGCATAACAAATTCTGGTTTTGCAAAGATTTCTTTTTCTTTAGATAATTTGTAAATTCCTATAAAACTTTCTCCTTCAAAAGCTGCGAAAATTTCACCTGAAATTTTAATTTGTTTAGCTAAATCCTCTTTTCTAAAAATTTTCCCAGTATATAATCTTTCAACAGCTTCTTTTTTTACTTGGATAATTGGCATAATTTTCTTAATGGCTTCTTCCCCAGGAATAATAATCTTTCTTAATTCCTCCTCGCTGTTTGAAGCTTTTTCCAAATCATAAAGATTTACGAAATTCTCATCTTCTTCTGAAAATATTCCTGCTTTGATTCTTCTTAATTCTAACATATGCGCTCCAATCCCCATTTCTTTTCCTAAATCATCAATTAATTTTCTAATATAAGTTCCACCTTGACATTTTACTATAAACAAAAAATCATTTCCCCCTTTTTCCAAAAGTTCAAACTCATAAATTTCTCTTTCTCTTTCCTGCCTTTTTACTCTTGAACGAACAGGGGGGGTTTGTTTTATTTTTCCAAGAAATTTCTCGTCGATGATTTTCTGAATTTCTTTTAATTCTTTATCCTCGTGAATTCTCATAATTCCAATATAAGTTTTGTCATGAGAAATAAAAAATCCAGTTAATTTACAAGCCCGGTTTAAAGCAACAGGTAGAACTCCAGTTACTTTTGGGTCAAGAGTTCCAAAATGCGACGATTTTCTCAGCCCCAAAATTTGCCCAACTTTCGCAACAACATCAAAGCTCGTCGGTCCACTAGGTTTATCAATATTTAAAATTCCAAATTCTAAAAGTTCTGAAAGAGGTTTTTGCATATTTCTATCAATCCAACACCTTTAAAAAATGTATCTTCTTAATAAAATCATGGTAGAAACAAAGCATCTTACAATAATGTTTACAGATATTAAAGGTTTTACCTCTAGAACTTCTTTAAGTTCAAGGCAACAGCTTGAAAAAATTCTTGATGTTCACGAGCAACTGCTTTCACCAATTTTTAAAAAATTCAAAGGAACAATTATTAAAACAATCGGCGATGCATTTTTAGTAACTTTTAATTCTCCAACCGACGCTGTTTTATGCGGAATGCAAGTTCAAAAAGAGTTGACAAAATACAACGAATCTGTTTCTGAATCAGAAAGAATGGAAGTTAGAATAGCAATAAATTCAGGAGAAGTCGCTGTAAAAAATAATGATGTCTTCGGAGAGCCAGTTAATATCGCTGCACGATTAGAGGGAATTGCAGAAGCAGGAGATATTTATTTTACAGAAGCAGTTTATCTCTCAATGAATAAAGCTGAAATTCCAACAGCAGAAGTTGGCTACCGGCATTTCAAGGGAATTCCAGAAGAAATAAAAGTTTACAAAGTTATAGGAGATTGGGGAAAGAAATCATTTTTTTCTAAAGACAAATTAATCATTAGGGAAGAGCGAGTGGAAAAAAAAGGCTGGTGGCCAAGAATAAAAAAAATCCTAAAATGGTTAGCAATTGCATTTGTTATCTTATTCATAATAGGAATTCTCTCAAACAAAGATAAAAATAAATCTGAAGATGAAACTCAAAAAGTTCTTGGAGAGATAAATAAACTTACTCAAGATATAAGACAAGCATTTATCGACGACAATCCTCAAGCAATCAAAGATAAAATACAGAATTTAAGAAACATAAATAATCAGAGGAATAATCCTCAATTAGAAAATCTCATTTCTCAACTACAGCAAAAGTTTGATGAAAGATATGCAAGAGCAAACAAAAGATAATTAGATTTTTCCTTTCAAATATTTCTTTCTAATCTCTTCAGGAAATTTTTCTATAGAATATCTTAGCATTGTTCTCGGCATTGTTTTATATTTGCTGTTCAAAAATATTTCTAAAACCCCAATATTTTTCTTCCCAATTTCTTTTAACATCCAACCAACTGCTTTTTGAATTAAATCCTGTTCGTCATTAATTAAAATATCTGCAATTGAAATCGCCTCCCCAAAATTTCTTTTTCTAATAAATTCAAAAGTGGAAACAATTGCAATTCTTCTTTCCCAAAGATTACTGCTTTTAGCAAGCTCCCTTAAAATTCCATTATTTTCTATAGACAAAAATCCCCCCACAATTTTCGGGGCACTTAAATCAACTAAATCCCAGTTATTTATATTCGCTGTATTCTTTAGATAAAATTCAAAAATCTGCCTTTGTTTTAATTTATCTTTTTTTGCTTTTTTAAATTTGCTAATTAACATCAATAAAGCAACCAATCTCTCCTCGTGAATTTTAGAATTCAATAGCTCTTGAATCTCTTTAAAATCCAAGTCATATTTTTTTGCAACTGCTCTCTGAATCGGAACTTTTATTCCAAAAAAAATATCTCCCGCGCCATACTCTCCTTTTCCCGTTTTAAAAAATCTTTGAAGACTTTTCGCTTGATTTTCGTCTCTTAAACTTTGAAGTTCTTTTCTTAAATCAAATAGCATAATGTAATAATTAAATATAGTTTTAAAAATTATGTGGTTCTTGCTTTCTAATAACATTTTTTATATCTATTCTGGAGGCAATATATTTTCTGCTCTTGCTAACCCTTTTTCTATAATCTCTCTTTGAAGATTAGAAGATTTTTTTAAAGAGGTGTAAAGAATTATATACTCCATCAAAAATTTTTTTTGCACTTCCCCTCTATATCTCTCGCTTACTTTAAACTCCCCAGAAAAAATATTTTTTAATTCATGATAATCTGCGTCTAATTCTCCAAGATGATAATAAACAGTTTTATCTATTAAACCAGAATGAATTCCCTTTAGAACACTATTTTTGTCTTTAAGTTTTAATCCATTTGCATATTGTCTCGTATGTTGATTTTCATGGTTCGCAATTATGCATTCTAAATCATTTGCTGTAAGATATAAAAATCTCAGATCCTCAAAAAATTGTCTTCCAACAAATATCTTTGTTTTTCTATTTGTTTCAGATAATTCCAAAATCTCTGGAGTTTTTGCATCATAGTTTCCCCCTTTGAATAATTTTTCATATTCTTTAATAGACTCCTCCACTATTAACTCATCTTTTTCAAGTGCTTTTATTTCTGTTCTAATAAAAGCAATAATTTTTGATCCATCTTTATCATAAACCACACCCAAACACCAAGGCATTTCTCTTCCTTGCAAAATATCTTCTAGATATCTCTGCCTTTGATTAGAGTCTTTAATCTCTGATGGAGAGGGGAAAGAAATTTGATAATTGATTATAGGAATTTTTCTTTTTTCACAATTTTCTAATTTGGAATAATAAACTCCTGTAGCTAAGATTAGAGGTATACTTAAATAAAGAACTAATTTTTTATAAAATAATCTTTTATTTTTTTCTTCTGGCTCTATCTGACTCACCGCTTTAATATCTCTATTTCGTTTTTTATTTGACATATTAAAGTTAATTCAAAAATTATTTATTGTAAAATCTATTTTTGCAACGCAGTTCTTTGCGGGTGTTTTGGTCTTTTGTCTAACTTTGTTTCATGCTTTTCTTGAGTATGCTTTGATTTTTCAAATTGTTCTCCTGCTTCAACAACTGCTTCTTTCTTTTCTTTTTCTTCTTCTTCTTTTTTTTCATCTTTTTCTTCAACTGGGTTTTCTGCTTTCTTTTTAGAAGATTTTTCTGCCCCTTGCTTTTCTATTCTTTCTTTTCTTTCTTTTTTGAATTTCAATTTTGTTGGAAGTTCAACCAACTCAACTCTTACAATTTCACCCTCTCCAACTCCTTCTTTTATCGCCTTAACCTTAACTTTATGAACTGGATTTTTAATTCCCCTCGACCAAATATACTCATTAAGATATCTGTCTAATTTAATTTTATTCAAATCTCTGTCATAAACTTTCATATGCCGAACCAAAAATTCTTTAATTGTCTTGATTGATTTTGGAGTTTTTTTATAACCTGGAACATGCATTCTTCTAGCTCTAAGTGGAATGACATACTCTCTTTCAAGAATTTCTTTTTTAGTTTCTTTAGTTGCCATGTTTTATAATTATCCCATATGTGATTTTCTCATCTTACGAGGAGTAATCTTTAATTTAGTTCGTCTCCAAGAACGCTTAATTTTTGTCGTCGCAGAAGGATGAATTTTTTTCCCAACCCCGAATTTTTTTAATACAACCCAAATTGGAGCCCATCTTGTCTGTCTTCCTTTAACGGCAAGTTTTACTTTTTTTGAATAATTTTTAATTCCCATTTTATATCTCTCCTCTAACTGGTTTTAATTCTGCTCCTTCTCTGCAAATTTTATAAAGAAAATTCTGACTAGCATCCCTTAATTTTTCCTTTTGCTCTTCTGTTAAATCTAGCCAATTATCATCTTCTAAATGAGTTAAAATCATTACGGATTTTCCACTTAATTTTCCAGGTCTTAATTCATAACGAATCATTTTATCTCCTCCAAAAATTCTTTCCCCTTTTTTGTCATTTGTCTTCCGGGTTTTTTGCTTCTTACTCCTCTAACTATTTTTGCGATTTCAGTAAATCCAGCAGCATCGGCTTGTTGAAGAATAACCCGAATTATTTTTCCAGATGATTTTTTAAATCTCTCTGGTTTAAATCCCCGATTTTTTTTACTTCCATAATATGTTCTTAATCTGCTAACTCCAACAATTCCTGTTTTGTAAATTTGTCTAAGAATAGAAGCACTTCTTTTATGCCAAAAATTAAGATCATCTATTGGTCTTTCTTTTGCAGGTCCCGATTTTACAAACTGCGCCCATTCTGGTTCTTTAAATTCTGGAATCTGTTTCAAAGCTTCAGCTAATTTTAAATTATATTCTTGAGCATTTAGTTCATATACTGGATTTATTTTTTCCATTTGATTTGGTCTTGCCTCTCGGCAATAGAACAGCTGAGCTGTTTAACCTATATTTGTACTAAACTTTTATTTTATAAATCTTCCTATACTCTCACTTCTACTCTCAAGCCACAACATTTATCTATTTCTCCACTTTTTCACTTTAATCGCAAAACCAATTGTTCGAGCAGTGTAATTTTTTCCAAGTTTTTCTAAAAGTTCTTTTTCATATTTTTTCATGCTTTCCTTATTCTCCCTAGCTGATTTTAAAACCTGAACTTTTACATCTTTATGCTTTAGAAAATGCGATTTCAAAGTTTCTATAAAATTTTCAGTAATCCCATTTTTTCCTAGCTGAACTTTTGATAACATATTTTTCAATAGGTTTTTATATTGATAAACCTTTGGAGTGCTATGGAAAAAGGAAAGTTACCCATTTATATTTACATCTTAATTTTATCACTCTTTACTTTATTATTTGTTATAAAGCAGAATTATGAGTTTCTTCTTTATACTTTTGTTTTAGGAATTTTTATTTTTGCAATAGCAAAGACAGATAAAATATTCAATTACTCAAATATCGCAAAATGGGGTTTATCTCTATGGTTATTTCTTCATCTTTCAGGAGGAAGTTTTTATATTGGACAAACAAAGTTATATGATTTGGTTTTAATAAAAATAATTGGAGAACCCTATAATATTCTGAAATATGACCAATTAATTCATTTTTATTGTTATGTTGTTATAACATTATTATTCTTCCCAATAATTTTAAGTTTTTGCAAAAAAAATCCAAATAAATTTTTATTAGGATTAACTTTAACTCTAACTGGTTTAGGAATAGGAGCAATAAATGAAATAATTGAATTTTCAACAGTTGCTTTATTTGGAGCTACTGGTGTTGGAAATTATACTAATAATGCTTTAGATTTAGTATTTAATTTATTAGGAGCATTTAGTGCAACAATTATTTCTCTGAGAAAAGTGTAAAAGAAGTTTACTTTTCCAAAATTTACAATCTCTTAATATCTGCTTTTTTTATTTTAATAACATCAAATTTCTTTACTCCAAAAGTTCCTTCTTTCATCCCTTTGTTTTTGTAAATATATTTTGCTTTAAACACATGAATTTCTACATCACTTTGATTGTCTCTCCAGTCCTGACTGTGTTTTGCGCAAAATATCGCAGCGTCGAGAATATCCTGAGTTCCTGCCTTCCCTTTTATGTTCACAAAAGGACTTCCTGGCTTTGCAGTATGCAGGACAATTTCATTTGGTTCTGTCTGAGCAATAATCTCTTCATTATTTTTTGAATTCTTTCCTCCAAGAACCATTGTGCCTGTACTTGTAAAAAATTCTCTAAATTGTTTTTTTTCCATCTCAAACCAAGAAACTAGGGCTTTTTATTATTTGCTGTTCTCCAAAAATCTATTTACAATCTTTAAACTCTTCTTTTGATTCGGCCAAGTTAATTTTTTATATGCTGTTTTAAAATCCATCCATTTATGCGTCGAGTGTTCTTTTTTGTCCAACTTTACTTTTCCAACTTTAACCTCTCCAGCAAATAGAGTATAAGTCTGTCCAATATATTCTGGTCTATCTGGAAGTTTTTTAGAATATAAATATTTTCCAGAAATATTAAATCTTTTTAGCTTAATTATTTTTAATCCTGTCTCTTCTTTTGCTTCTCTCTTCGCTGTTTCTTCTTTGCTTTCTCCATCTTCTATTTTTCCCTTGCAAAATTCCCAACCTTTCCAATGAAGTTTTCTTTTTAGAATTAGATATTTTATTTTTTCTTTTAATTTTGCATAAACTACAACAAAAACTGCTGGACGATATTTCATTTTAGTTCTTTATCCATTTCATAATGAACTATTTTAAACCCCAACTTTTCATATAAACGAGTTGCATTTTTATTATGGATATTAACCCCCAATCTGACTTTTTTAGCTTTCTTACGCTTTATAATTTTAATAAACTCTTTGACGAGTCTAGACGCAAATCTCTTTCTTCTGAATTGAGTTCTAACAAAAAGATCATCGATATAACCAAAATTTTGATGATCACTGATTATCAGACTTCCCACCAAATATCCTGCGATTTTTTTGTCTTCTTCAATAAACAGCAAAAATTTCTTTTGAGAGGAAAGTAACTCATATAGCTCTTTTTTTATTTGAGAATCTGTTAAGTTTATTTTCTTCCCAACAATCTTAGAATATTCTTTTAAACTTTCTTTTTTTATGTTAATATATTCATTTAAATCTTTTTTTCTAACCTTTCTAATTTTCATTTTCTTTTCCAAAATACTAAAGCTTTTCTTAACTCTTTTCTATTCCTGGAATATTCTTCTAAACTTTGATGATTCATAACAGCATCAACAGCCTGCCTCGCAGCCATTGCTCCCGCTCTAGTTCCATCTGGATGTCCGTGAATTCCCCCGCCCATTTGAATAACTAAATCTTTTCCTAAATTTTTTATTAAAAACGGAATATGTCCAGGATAAAGTCCACCCGAAGAAACTCCTAAAACCGGCTTTATATTTTTCCAGTCCTGCTCTAATCTGTCTTTTGTCTCTTTAACTTTTTTATTTTCCATTTCTTCTTGAATTTCTTTAATGTGTTTTATATTTCCCTCTAATTTTCCAATTCCAGTTCCAATATGAATCTGGTCAACTCCAATTAATTTTGCAAAATCTGCCAAAACAAGCATGTCAATTCCTTGATCAGGACTTCTGTCAAATGCAGCATGCATTGCCCGATGTGCATGAATCGCCATCTTAAAATTCGCCTCCCTCAAAGTTTGCAACGCAGCCCAACCCGAAGTAAGAATATCAATCATAATATATTTTCCGCCCTGTTTCTCGACGAGCTCTGCCCGCTTAATCATTTCTTTTGTCTCAGCAGTAACATTAACCAAATAACCTTTTTTCTCTCCAGTTTCTTTTTCTGCTTTATCTGCCATCTTCAAAGTTTTAGAAAGTCGTTTTTCAAAATTATTAAATTTCTGCGATGACAAATTTTCATCATCCTTAACAATATCACAACCTCCAACCCATGACTCATACGCTGACTCTGAGTGATGCTTTTCGTTCAAACCCAATTTTGGTTTTATAATTGTTCCAACAAGTGGACGATTTTTTACTTTCATAAACTCCCGAATTCCCTGAATTCCGTATTTCGGTCCTTTAAAACTTCTCAAAATTGATTTAGGAAAACTAACATCTTCAAGTCGAATAGAATCAACTGCTTTCATTCCAAAAATATTTCCCGCAATTGACGACAGAATATTTGGAACATTATCATACTCAAAAAGTTCTTGAGGATAAGCAATCTTAATCAAATGCCCTCCAATGTGAAAAACTTTTGCTTTTAATTTATTTACATAATCCATTCTTTTAACAGCAGTCCATGTTCCTATGCTAGATTCAAGCGCAACAGTATTTGCTGCCTCTTCAATGCTCAACCCCTCTGTTGGATGAATTTTAAATAAACAAACTAAATCATTTCCTTTAGGACGATATCTCAAATCTATAAACTCAAATTTTTCACCCATTTTATCTTATTAAACAAAATTCTAACTTTATAAATTTTTCATAAGATTTATATTCTCAATTTGGCTATTTAATTTATGAAACAACCATATATAAGGAAATACCAAACTATTGCAGGATTTGATGTCTGGATTGTTAATGGAGCTTATATAAGGGAAAACATCGATGACGATTTCACAAATTACAGCCATCATTATAAGTTTAATTTTATACCAGAAAATGAATTGTGGATAGACAAAAATTCTAAAGAGGGGGAAATTCCTTTTTACATTGATAGCATGATTTATTTGATTCAATCTGTGAAATCTGGGAAAACTTACGAAGAATCAATTAAGATTTCAGATAAAGTAGAAAAACGCGAACGTGCTAAAGATAAACTTATGAGAAATTTTTACAGGCACAAAAAGCAAGATGTTATGCATTTGATACACAAAAAACTTTTAAAAAATTACAGCAAAAAAATAAATATCTGGGTGGTAAATGGAGAAGCTGTGCGAGATTTGTTTTTTCTGGATTTTACTGAGGGGGGGCACGATAAAGTTTATCCATTTATTCCAAGAAATGAAATTTGGATTGACGATGATGTTTCTCCAAAAGAACGAGATTTAATCTTGCTTCATGAAGTTGTAGAAAGAAATTTAATGTGTCATGGATGGCAATATGATCCAGCAGATAATCGTTCCTTAATAAAAAAAGTGGATAAATCTCTTAAAATTTATAAATCAGCTCATCAACGTGCTCTTGAAGTAGAGCATTTTTGCCACAAACATACAAAAAGATTAAAACCAACTTTAGTTAAGGAAATAAATAAATTAAAAATTATCTGATTTTTATTCTGCTCCCATTTTCGCCGTCTTCAACAACATAGCCCAAATCTTTTATTTTATCTCTTAGCTCATCCGACTTTTTCCAATTTTTTTTCTTTCTTGCTTCCTCTCTCTCTTTAACTAATTTTAAAATTTCTGAAGGAATTTTTATTTTTTCTTTTTTAAGAAGTTTTAATCCGAAAATATCATCCATTTTTTTAATTAATTCTAATTTAGATTTTCCTGAAACTTTTTCATCTTTTAATAATTTTTGTAAAACTTGTATTGCATTAGGCATATTCAAATCATCATCAATAGCTTTTTGAAACTCGGTTAAATAATCTTTCCCCTGATTATCTGCTCCACTATCATTAATAGTTGCAATTTTATTTTTCAAACTTTCATAACCATTTTTAACAGCATTTAAATTATCCAAAGAAAACTCTAAAGGATTTCTATAATGTGTTAGCAAGCACATAAAGCGATAAACTAATGGATTATATCCTAAGCCCTCAAGTTCTGAAATAGTGTATAATCCTCCTTTACTTTTTGATACTTTTTCTCCATTTGTGGAAAGGAAATTATTATGAAGCCAGTAATTAACAAATTTTTTACCCGTCGCTGTTTCTGATTGAGCTATTTCATTCTCATGATGTGGAAATATATTATCAATTCCACCAGTATGAATATCAAATTGTTTTCCTAGATATTTCA
>ERZ1292623.4560-Hain-H51-01um-R1-4560-length-11301-cov-7_pt1 | contig 11301 bp, 8 predicted proteins | sample MGYA00564398_ERZ1292623 | MGnify/ENA primary metagenome ERZ1292623 (study PRJEB36523, sample SAMEA6512633) | groundwater metagenome | collected 2019-01-07 | study: AquaDiva: Metagenomics assemblies of 32 groundwater samples | reverse complement strand
TTTTTTGTTTTTTGCTTTCTTTCTGCGGCAGGAATAGCAAGTGCCCAATATTCTATTGAAGATCAGCAAAAGGCTTTAGATGTAGATGGGCAAAATCTCCAAAAGTTCGGCACACAAAATTTTGCTGGCGGATTTGTTAATCCGTTAATTATCAGTTTAACCGGCTGTTCTACTTGTAAGAATCCTCAACTAAAAACAGGAGCAATACCAGCAACAGGAAGCATGATTGCCTACCTCTACGACTCCCCACCTGCTTCGGGAGTCTACTTTGCTGGTGATCTTTTGAAACGATTTAACCCTGTTCAGCCTGCTTACGCCCAAACCGGAACTGGCTTTAATGGGCTTCAGCCTCTTCTTCGTATTTGGAAAGCGTTTCGGGACTTTGCATATGCCTTCTTTGCTATTGCGTTTATTGGTATTGGTCTTGCAATAATGCTCCGCATGAAGATTGACCCCCGAACAGTTTTGACTATTCAATCCGCAATCCCCCGAATAGTAATAGCACTCCTGCTGGTTACTTTTTCATATGCGATTGCCGGTTTTATGATTGATCTTATGTATATTCTTATTTCTTTGGCGATCCTTGTGTTTGGTCGTGCGGGTGCTGATGTTCCCACTTTTCAAGCACAATATCTAACGGGAGGTTTCTCTACCCTTTGGCAGGGGTTATGGGGAATAGTAGGAGGGGGTAGACTGGCACTGTCTTCTGTTGGTTTGATTTTCGGAGGAATACTGACATCATTGGTTGTGCCTCCCCTAGGAGGAGTACTCACTACATTTGGAATAGGTCTCGGAGTTCTCACCCTAATACTTTCGGCGATTATTTTATTCCTTATTTTCCGTTTATTTTTAGATCTAATTAAGGCATATATCAGCATCATTATTGCCGTCATAGTCGGACCGTTACAAATAGCGCTTGGGGTTATTCCCGGAATGCCTGGATTTGGCTCGTGGTTTAAAGGACTGCTAACTAATATACTAATATTTCCAGCAGTAGCCTTTGTGTTAATGTTGGGGCAGACCTTAACCGGACTGGGCTTGACTGCAGGCTTGTGGCGTCCTCCTTTGCTTGCAGGAGGATCAGCTTTTGATTCGTTCCTTCCCATCATGATTGGTCTAGGTTTGTTGCTGGTTATACATCAGGTTCCTGATGCGGTTAAAACTATGATGGCTGGCAAGGCCCCTATCTTCTCTCCTGGTGAAGCTATAGGAACCACATTAATTACATCAGGTGGAGCTGGAGCACTAGAGCAGCAAGCTAGAAGCCCAAGGAATCCAGTTCGAGGTGCCTTGTTTGGAGCCGGTGCTTCAGTTGTTAGAGGAATGTCAGGGGGGAGAAGGTAATTTAGGAATAAGAATTCATTATCTTTACTGATCTTCGTTTCTGTTGTTTAGTCCTAAGAATTTTCTGAGGCCTGATTTTTGCTGTGTTTTCTGGCGCTGTTCTTGGCTGTCAGTGACTCTATTTAAACCTAGAAAGTCTGTAACAGCTCTGTTAAGGCTGTTGCCTGACATTGCTCCTGTTGCAACAGCTCTTCCTATACCTGCTGCTGTAGCTTTTGCTCCTTGGACTGCTTTTGCTCCCGTTCCAATGTGGGCTTCTTTAAGTCCTGTTCCAATGGCAAAGGGGTTGAGTGTTCTGGCAAGAGTTGCATCACAAACTTTTCCTTTGAGTCTTAAGACCGCTCCGTTTTTTGCATATGATTCTTGAAGTTCCTCACCTCGCTGATCAATTTCTGTATTAGCTCCATCTGGGCCTCTTCCTTTCATTATTCCAGTAAATGAATCTTTCCAGTCCAGTCTTGTTTTTTCGTCATTCCACTCCCGTGACATTTGGGTAGTTGGGGTTCTGGCTGATGTAAGGGCACCTAAGAACTCGTCTATCCCTTTCTTTTCCAAAACTTCTTTTAAGGTTAGTGATTGCATCTTAGGCCTATTGGTTTTTCTGTCTAAGACTACTGACCCGTCAGCTCTGGTCATTGGATGCCTTTTTAAATCTTTATTTCTGTCTAAGAGTGAGCAGACTTCTGTCGGTTCAAAGAATCCTTTATCGGTAATTGGATCATATATGGTTCCGTACATTTCTTTTATTTTGTTATTTTGATGTGGGAACCAAAAGAAACGAAAGGCAGTATAAGCTACACGGACTATACCTTTGTCGGTTCCTATTGCCTCTTGGACAGCTTTTAAGTACTCCTCTATTTCGTCTTCTTCTATTCCGCCTTCACGATCAGTTCCTCTTCCGCCCAACACATCAGAGAATAAGTGCTCTACTGAGCGTAATTTATAAGGTGACTGCATTGTAATGTGATCAGGGTCAGTGCCTACTCTTTCAAGGCCTGGTATTAGCTGGTCAGGATTTGCCTCCCCGCGAACTTTATACCCCTGGAGTTGCAACAGTAGAACAAAACATTTTCTTGTCTCATCGTCTTGTCTTAACCAGCGAGAGAGTCCGTTGGGAGACACTGCCGCAACCGCTGCCAACATGTCTTTCTCGTCCATTCTTCTTGTATACATGGCCCCATCCAACGCAAGAAGCGGGATGAGTCCATTAAAAGCTGCTGATCTAAATCCTCGTTCGTGGGATGTTGAAATTATTGTTGCCAATTGTCGATCCAATATATAGTCTTTTCCTAAGCCTATGTCTGAGACATCAGAAAACACCATGCTTGTATGTTCGTCTTGGAATATCTCTGGAGTTATACCTGCTCTAACCATATCTGGAACTTGATGCTTGCGCAACCACCTTCTTGAGAAGTCTCGACCAATTGCAGGGTCTGCCTCTTCGCTTTCCCATACCAAGAACTGCTCTACTGACCTGTGTCCTCTAAAGGCGGCTTCGAGACTGCTTGATAACTCTGCTACTCTTCTATTGAACTCTTCTGACATTCTTTGAACATCTCTCTCAAATTCCTCTCTTGTTTCTTCTCTGTCCCTTGGCGTATCAGGTGTAGGCCTTCTGAGAGGCGGCTCTGCGTCAACTCTAGGTCGTGCGCGTTTGGTCTCGGTGTCTGGAATGGTTGTGGCCGTTGTTGGTTCGGGGACTGCCGGGCGTGCAGCATCCTGCGCTACTGAGGCATCTATCATATTCCACTGCCAAGGCTCGTGTTCCGGGGGTCGATCTCCTCTTAAAGTATCCCGAACATCATCCAGTGCATCTGTTACATAAACTTCCACCATCCCATGGTATGTGTCGCGAGTAAAGTCGGGATTGTTTCTAAACCGGCGCTCGCTCCATACATCTTCTTCTGTTTCTTGCGCCAACTTCCCGCCCCTTGCAAGCTCTGAGATGTAATCAAATGGTTTTGACGTTGGCTCCTCACCAAAAACAGCCTCTAAAACTCCACCCAGTCTTTCGTCTGCCAAGTTAAGTGCTCCAAACCTCCTTGCATTTCGCCCCCACCCTTCACGATCACCAAGAAGCTCTCCACGTCTCAAAAAATCGTTTGTATCAACGTTTCCCACTTGCTCTTTTCTTGATATTAAATCAAGTTCGTTTTGGCTTCGTTCAAACAAAGAGGGCTGTCTTGGAATACCACCTTCCGGACCCAGGCCTCGGGGAATTTCTACCATTTGAAAACAAGTATATCCCAAAGAGGCTGTATTAATCAAAATTGTTGAATAAAACCCAATCTTATCGTAGAATACTGGGCAAATGACTTCTTTTAAGGAAAAGCTGAGATATCTGGAAGAAGAACTCAGAGGAAAAGCGATTGAAAAGGAAACACAGCGGAGGTTTGAACATGAAGCCAAAGCTGCCCGTTACACAGAGGTGCAAAACACCTTTTGCAGTCCCCTGGAAGAGACATTAAAGAGCCTCGGCGTAGATAGCCTTCTTAAAGAAGTTCAAGGGGAATGGAAAACAGGAACAATCACATCTACTCGATTTTCATTGGCCGGTGTTGAAACTAGATTGCATGACGAGTGGGAAGAACTTGATGAAGAAGAACCTGACGAAAGTCACTGGGGCTGGGAACTAAGATCACGAACCAAACAATCTTATATAGGGATCTCCGCGGTGTGGAATTTTTCTCTTCCCAAAATGGTACCTTATTCTTCAAATAGAGAGACAACACCCGCATACAGAAATTTAGAAGAATTGGTAGAATTAGAGAAAACATGGCAAGGAGAGCGCAAGGTAATAATCTTTGGTATTTCAGATCAAAACCCCTATGTAGGTTTAGATCACCCTTACAATTCAGAATCTCCTACCTTTAGGGGTATTGGCAGTCCTGAAAGAGCAATTGCGCTTAATACCGATCCGAATGACCCACAAGTACGGACTATTATTGAGCGTTTCTTATTAGAAGACTGTTTGAAAAGGAAGAATGAAATGCCTTATCAAACTAAGGCACGAGTCGAGGCGAATAACGCGCGTCTTAGAAAAAAATACGCTCCAAAGAATAAACCCAGGTTTTGGTAACAACTTCATTTTCATTCATTTTTTATTTTTGCGTGTTGTAATATTCGCCTTATGATATTATTTAGTCAATGGAACCTCGCCCAAGTTCTCCAGAGATAAGAACAAGCACAGGAAGATTTTTGGTGCAGATTGAACAAACACTCCGCGCCAAGGGCGTGGACACTAACAAGCCGGACGAAGCAAGGGCTCTACTGGGCAATCCAGATTTTTGGTTTGGTAATGGCGCGTTCTGGAATAGGCTGTCACCAAAGCAGCCAGAAGTGGCTCAGCAGACAGTTTGTAGAGGAATACTTGACGAAACTCAGAGGTTGGGAGACAAACACACTGATGTTATAGCTCTTCAAAACAATCTTGGCATCGGAGATAGAAAAATAGATCTTCCTGTACTTCTTGCTGCAACTTCTGTTGGAGGACAAAGAGCAGAGCCTGCTCGTAGGCCAGAAGCAAGACGGCAGCAAGAATCAGCAACCCGTTGGCTTGATATGGAAATTCGTTTAGCGCTAAAACGACGAGGTACAAAGAGTCCCGAAGGGGTAATGGCCACATTCACAGATAAAAATTTTTGGTTTGGAGCTCCTGAGAGTTTTTGGGACAAATTGGCTTCCGAGTCCGGAACTAGCCAAACAGCCCAAGAGCATCAACTGGCAAAGTGTGGAGAGGTTATGCGAGATATTCAAGAAAATTGGAGGGGCGGGCATTCGGACAGAGTAAATCTTCGCGCACTTTTTGGCCTACCCCTTGATCATAAATTCGACCAAGATGAGCTTGTCGGCTTAACCAGCGGAGGTTTGGCACCAGAACAGGGAGCCGTGGTGCCTGTTGAGATACCTGCTCCAATAGTAGATGCAACACCCACCGAGCCGCCAATAACACAAGAACTCAAGCCTGATAAGCCAAAAACGGAAGGCCGTTGGTTTCCGTTGAGGAGGGCGCTTGATTTTTTGAGGGGTGAGCCACAATCACCTGCGATATCTGCCTCAGAAGCCAGAAAGCAGGCTGGCGGTGGTTTAAGGGATTTTATGCTACCGCCGTTGAGACCAGCGCCAGATTTTCAAGAGGAAAAGCGACAAAAGCAAGAGCCTTCAGCAGAAACGTCTCAAGCTGATCCAGAGCTAGAGAGCGCTATGGCCGAAATGAGAGCAAAGGCAGAAGAGCAGGATCGAAAAATGAAAGAAAAAAGGCCGCAAGGAATGAGCGAGACAGAGCAAAACGGGCGACAAAAAGAGCGCAGGGCGAAAGATTAAAAGAAAAGTTCTCTGATATGTAGATATCTTCGTGAAAACAGCCTCGGTTGCAGATTGCTTTTCATATGGTAAAAGTAGAGTGGAAGAGCCAGAGAGCTTGAGAGCCTGAGTTTTTCTGCTTAATCTGCCTTATGGCCGAATTTGGGTATCGCAAACTAATAGTTTACAAAAAAGCCAAAGAACTGGTTCTTTTGATTTATTTGTTAACGAAAGGGTTCCCGGAAGAGGAAAAATACTCCTTAGTTCCCCAATTAAGGCGAGCGATAATTTCGGTTTTGGCAAACATTGTTGAGGGTTATAGTCGCGAAAGCAGAAAGGACTTTGCACGCTTTCTTAATATTAGTATTGCTTCGTCCACTGAAGTTGGACTGTATTTAGAGTTGGCTCACGATTTAGGATATGTTTCTGCTGATGATTTTGCTAAATCGTCCGGTCTATTGGAAGAAATCAGCAAGATGTTATATGCTTTCCACCGAAAGCTGAAAACTAAATGAATACTTTAACTCTTATACTCTTTGACTCTTTTACCCTATAAATCCTATGCCATTACAACAACACCCTGTCCCGCAAGAGATTTCCGCTTATGAATTTCGCCTGGTTGGCGATATGACGTTGAAGCAATTCCTACAATTGGCAGGAGGTGTCGGAATTGCCTTCTTAATTTTTGTTACCCCAATCCCCGCTTTTATTCGCTGGCCTTTGGTTATTTTGGCCGCACTTGCTGGAGCCGCATTGGCTTTTTTACCAATTGAAGAAAGGCCTTTGTCTTTTTGGATTTTTTCATTCTTGAAGGCTATCTACTCCCCAACTTATTATGTTTTTAAAAACGGGGCTGCGGAAGATGTTTATCAAACGGGAAGCGTTTTGACATCTCCTTCGGTCGTTGCCCCCCAGGGGGATGCAAAGGCCCAGGAATACTTATCAAGTATTCCCACACCAGCTGAGGTCGCCCCGTTTGAGGAGAATGAGAAAGGATTTGTTGCAAGGGTTGTTCATCTATTCTCGGGCCGTGTGTCGCAAGAGTTTACAGAGAGCGCTACTCCTAAAGTCGAACACACTGCAAAACCAGAGTCTGCAGATCAAAATATGAATGTTGCACAGACCCCTGGTGCTGCTTACACACCACCTGCCGGGGGCTCGTTCTATGGTTCAACGGCCGCAGTATTCGCTGCCGAGGCTGCTCCTCCCAACCCCCCAACTTCACCAAATGTTGTCGTCGGCCAGGTTCTTGATTCGACTGGGAAAATTGTAGACGGAGCAATCTTGGAATTAAGAGAAGTCGGGGGCCCGCCGGTTCGTGCGTTGAGAACAAATAAAATTGGGCACTTTTTGACAGTCACACCACTGAGAGATGGAGAATATGAAATTGAAACAGAAAAAGATGGAATGGGCTTTGACATTATTAAGATTCGCGCGGAGGGACAGATATTGTCTCCTATTTTGATTAAAGCAAAGACTTAGGTAAGTGAAAAACTAATAACTAAAAATGAAAAACGATAAAGAAAGATTTAAAAAAGAATTTAGACAAAGAATTACAAAATATATAGTTAGACTAATAAAATTTATGGACTCGCTACCGAAAAGTGATCCTGTTTGTAGAATAATCGGCGACCAGCTTACAAGAAGTGGAACTAGTTTTGGTGCTAATTATATTGAGGCGCAAGCTGCGAGTTCAAAAAAAGATTTTATTGTGTTTTTCCATTATTGTTTGAAGTCCTGCAACGAAAGTGTATTCTGGCTTGAAATGTTAAGAGACACCGATAGGGGTGATAAGGCAGAGATTGGGTATTTGTTGAAAGAACTGCAAGAAATATCTTCAATTTTTGCATCCAGCCTTTTGACTCTTAAGGGTAAGCGTTCTTTTTGATTTTTAATTTATCGTTTTTATTTATTATTTTTTATTTTTTATATAAATATGCAACCTATTAGCTCAACGACTCAAAAACATCTAATTGTTTCTGACATCACAGAAGATATCGTTTTAACAAAAGATGGCGGTGCTGCTTTGGTTTTGAGGTCAGCTGCTCTAAATTTTTCCCTACTTTCGGAGAATGAGCAGGAGGCAGTTACTTTAAGCTATGCAGCACTTATAAACTCTCTCTCATTTCCCATTCAAATCTTGGTTCGCTCACAAAAGAAAGATATTACAAAATATCTTGCCTATATCCAAGAGCAAGAGGCACAGCAGAAAAATCAACAACTTAAGGGTTTGATGACATCTTACAGAAGCTTTATTTCTCAAATTGTAAAAAAAAGGAATGTTTTGGAGAAGGAATTTTTTGTAGTTATCCCCTTTTCTCCATTTGAACTTGGAATTAATCCTATGGGGTTTGTTGATACGCTTCCCATACCTGGAATTAAAAAAAGGTTAAATAAAAAAATCCCCTACTCTCGGGAATATGTTATTAAAAAAGCAAAAACTGCACTTTACCCAAGGCGAGATCATTTGATGCGTCAATCCGGGAGACTTGGAATAAGGATGGAACAACTAACAACAGAAGAACTGGCTACATTATTTTTCAAAATTTACAATCCAAATGCAATTGCCTAATCCTTTCTCAAATTTTAAGCTGCCTGGTAAAAAAGCTGATTCTGTGTCCACACAAACTGATCCTACTCCCCTACCTGAGACTAAGCCGACCTCAAGTAATTCCATTCAAGACGTTGTTGCACCCAAAAAGATCGAGATTGATTTTGATTTTGCCAAGATAAATGACAGATTTTATAGAACAATGTTCGTTGCAGGCTACCCTAGATTTGTTTACCCCGGATGGCTTGATCCAATTATAAATTTTGATCATTCGTTGGATATTTCCTTCTTCATCTACCCGGTACAAGGAAAGACTGTTTTGGATGATTTGCGCAGAAAGATTACTGAGATGGAGGCTGAAATTGCAACAGATATTCAGCGAGGTAAGATTTTAAATCCATCAACAGAGGCTAAACTTGAAGACGCTAGAGGATTGCAGGAACAACTTGTGAGGGGTGCTGAAAGGTTTTTCCAGTTTTCGTTTTATATAACGATTCCTGCTACAACCTTAGAAGAATTAAACAATATAACAGCCCAAGTTGAATCAACATTGGGTTCATTACTGGTTGTTGCAAAAAAAACAACTTTAAGGATGGAGGATGGGTTTTTGACTACGCTTCCTTTGGGAGAAGACCGATTGTCAATCACTCGAAATATGGATACCACATCTTTAGCAACAACATTCCCTTTTTCTTCTGCCGAGCTATCGAGCGACCGCGGGGTTTTGTATGGGATAAATGAAGACAACGATTCTTTGGTTGTTTTTGACAGATTTAGTTTGGAGAATTACAACTCGGTTATTATAGCCACATCCGGAGGTGGTAAATCTTTTGCGGTCAAACTTGAGGCTCTGAGGTCTTTAATGTTTGGGACAGAAGTTTTCATAATTGATCCTGAGCAGGAGTATAAAAGGCTTGCAGAAGCAGTGGGGGGAGAATATTTATCATTTTCTTTTAGCTCTCCAGCAAAAATAAACCCGTTTGATTTGGCTACGGTCAGAGGTGAAGGACCCGCCTCCGCCGACGGCTCCGGCGAGGCGAAGGAAAATCAGCTTGCTTTAAAGATTCTTTCTTTGCATTCTCTTTTTGGGGTTATCATGGGTACTCTCAACCCCTCAGAACAGGCGTTATTGGATCGAGCGTTGGTTGCGACATATAAAGCAAAAGGCATTACTCCAGACCCTGCAACCCAAACACAAAAACCCCCGCTTATGGAGGATTTATATAAGACGCTTATTGGGATGGAGGATCAAGTAAGTAAATCACTCGCAGATCGACTCGAGAAATTCGTTCGAGGATCGTTTACCGGAATTTTTGACCAGCACACAAATATAAACTTAAACAATCCGTTTACGGTTTTCTCGGTGCGGGATTTGGAGGAGGTGTTGCGGCCGATTGCAATGTTTATAATATTGGATTTTATCTGGACAAGAGTAAAAGAAAACTTAAAAAAGCGGATTTTAATAGTTGATGAGGCTTGGCATATGATGAAGTATCCTGATACGGCCCAGTTTTTATATTCTGTTGCAAAGCGCTCACGAAAGTACTTTTTAGGCTTAACTACAATTACCCAAGATGTTGAAGATTTTTTGACTTTGGATATCGGAAAAGCAATTGTTACAAACTCTGCTTTAAGACTTCTTATGAAACAATCCCCTGCTGCAATTGATAGGGTTGGAGAGGTTTTTAAGCTTTCTCAAGGGGAAAAGCAGCTTCTTTTAGCATCAGATGTTGGAGAAGGGATATTTTTTGCAGGAGCAAACCATGTTGCGATTCGCACAGTTGCATCTGATGGGGAATATAAACTTATTACATCCAAACCAGCCGACATTGTAAAACAGACTACTGACTACAGTCTACAGTCTACTATTACACAACAAGGGCCTGCTGTGGCTCAACAACAAATTCCCATGTCGCCGCAACCTGCGCCTCCCAATACCCCACCCACACATGCTCAACAAGCTCAACTCTCCAGCAGGTGGCCAGCCTCGCCTAGTGGTGGGCTAGGCAGGCCGATCTATAAAGTGGAAGAAGAGTAAGAATACGTTACAATACAAGCATAACGGACTTTTTTAGGAAAAAAGATCCGATATGTCGTCTGGTAAAAAGATATCTATACCCAACATGGCAGCAAGATTTTTTAACCCGTTTAGTTTCCTTGATGATATTAGGCACAGAGTAAGAAGGACTCTGTTCACTCCTCAAAATCATGGCATCCCCACACCGCCACCAATAGAACCGGTCGACAAGGAACAACCGGGAGTAATTTATAGAGCACAAGCCTCAGGTGGCCAAAAGGTCGGCACTCCGGTTGGTCAGAGCATCGGTGAACCAGAGGGCCAGATCGCCAGTGGCCCAGCCGAGCAAGAGGCTAATGAGCCGGAGGATCAGATTAGTTTCATCCCTATCTCAAGAGGACGTGTTGTTCCACCCAGCCTTAGTGAGCAGCCTACACCACAAGGTGGTGTGCAGACGATAGATCGCCTCAAACAAAGTTCGGCAGAGCACATACTTTTAATTGCCAGCCGGCCAAAGTCGTTTATAAATTTGTTTTTGGATGAGATTCAAAAGCTCGCTGCTGAAATTCCAATATTAAAATTGGTTGTAGGAAAACCTAGAAATCAAGAAGAGATGGTTGCTCAAGCAATCCAAAGATATGTCGCAGAATACCCAAGCTCTGTAAATTCTCAGGAGGTTCAAGATCTAAAGGCAAACACTCAAGGCATATCCCAAGAGATTGTGGCAACAACAGGGCAAGTTAAATCGGTCCGAATTATTCCAGAAGAGCGAATCGAGGGAGAACTTCAAAAGCCGCTTTACCAACAAAGACAAGAAAGCTTTTTACCTGTACAAATTCAGCCCGGGAGATTAATAAGGTTTCTACCCCAAGAGACATTCGAAAGACTTATCACTTCTCGCTTTTCTCCTGCTTTTTCTAGAATTGCCACCAGTGCAGCAAAAGATGTGGTTTCCCGCGGAGCAATAGTAGGTCGTGGATTGGTTTCGGCTGCACTAAGAGGTGCTGGCGGATGGGTTGGGAAAGGCGCTATTACTGTTGGTTCCAGACTGGCCTTTTTGGGATTAGGTGCCACAAGTTGGGCTTGG
>ERZ1292623.509-Hain-H51-01um-R1-509-length-42237-cov-8_pt2 | contig 11304 bp, 16 predicted proteins | sample MGYA00564398_ERZ1292623 | MGnify/ENA primary metagenome ERZ1292623 (study PRJEB36523, sample SAMEA6512633) | groundwater metagenome | collected 2019-01-07 | study: AquaDiva: Metagenomics assemblies of 32 groundwater samples | reverse complement strand
TGAACTCATACTCTTTCATGGTCGTGCTATCCTTCTTACGCCCTTACGCCCTGCCTTCCGGCCTCCGGGCGCTTACTTCACCTCTTTGGGCCTGTCCCACCCCGCGCTGCCGCACTTGGGGCAGAGCAGGGGTTTGGTCCCTGCCTTGCGTGGGAGCCATCGGTGCTGGCACCGCAGGCAGAGACGCTCGGTTACGGTCGTGGCCATCGCGTGCTCCTTTCAATCGCCGGGTGCTGGTGCTGCCCTTGCCGGAGACACCAGACGCACTCACACGCACAGCTCCCATCCTTGGTGGGGTATTGACCAGCCTGGGGGCCGGTGAAGTGCCAGGGGTACAGCAGATACCAACGTGTGTATTCGGCCATGTCTGCTGTCTTCATTGCGCCTCCAGGGAACCTGCGTGGCGCATGACGATCCACTCTGTCCAGGGGTTGCCTTTGCCAAACCAAAGCTGATAGCGAACAGGAAACGGACCGGCAAACCGGATGTTCTTTGTTAGAGGCTCGAACACCGGGAGGTATCCCGCAGCTTTGTAGACACAGCCGCCGAGTTCATTATGAGTATGCTTGATCTGCGGCCAGTGGTTCTTCGAGCACGAACTTCTCATTTTACCGCTTGGCGTTCGGGGATTAAGCCACTCTGGTATACTGGATGCGGTCATGGGAGCCTATACCTCCTGTGACTGGCCCCGTGACTGTTGGCGACGGTCGCGGGGCGCTTTTGTTGCCTACTTCAGCATCGCTAACTCTTCGCTTAAGCTGGCGAGCATCCGTCCATCTTGTTTGGCGGCGGCTCGCTGGGTTGGCGTCAAGCCCTGGAGTTTGGCTTGGGCCTCCAGCTTCGTCAGCCGCTTGCGCCGCTTGTCGGCGGGGAAGTCGCTGAGTTCCGCTTGCCGGAAGCTATGGAGGTTGTTACCCACCAGGAAGTCCCGCTCTGCCTGGAGTTGGGCGATCTGGGCTCCCAGGCGTTCGTACTCGCACTCGGTCTTGGGGTCCATGACGCGCAGATGGGCGAGGTTGTAGTCGGCGCTCCCCACCCTTACCGCCGCTGCGCGGTGCTCGATATGCGGGTACGGCTGGCGCGAAGAAGCACTGATGAACTCCCAACCGGCCTCCGTGACCCCTGCGTCCCGGTAGACGCCAATCCGCTTATGCCACTGGTGGGGGCGCATCGCGTAGATCATGGGCACTCTCCTTCCTTCGATACCCTCCAACGGGCAACCAGGTATTGTGCGAATGTTCGCACCCGGTGATGTAGATGATGGCATTGGGCCGAAACTCTTGCGCCGAGCATTCGTAGGGATACTTGCCTTGACCCAACTCCACCATTGGGCACCCGCACCAACTCAGCGGGATCTTGGTTCCAGATATCCGCCCGAAGGGATAATCTGACTGCCTTAGCATCGCGCTCTCCTCCTCCCCTGCGCCCTGCCTTGCGGCCTCCGGGCTATCCCTTGATGCCGTTGATCCTTGCTACCCAGGCCCAATCACCGTACAGCGCGACCTTGGGACGGGCCTTGCGTGATGGCGCGGCAATCCCAGTCAGACGACGTGCTTCCGCTAGCGTGTAGAAACCCTTATTCTTGACCCAAAACCCACCCTTGCCCTGAAGCACGTCGGCAGCCATCTTTTCCTTCAGCGCATCTCCCAATACCTGGTGTCGCATCATCAACCTCCTTGTCTCTCCTCCTTGTTCGTCCCAAGCCTAAGTCTATACCCGTATGGATACCTATGTCAATAGCCCACAACAGGAGCCCATCAGGTTCGCACATCTGTGAGTTTCATGGAAAAGGACGAGGCTAACCGAAACGCGCAACGCGGATGACGTGCTTTATCCTATGGCAGCGGGCACATGTTAGGGGAGTAGGGCTAAGAGCGTACCACGAATGACCGCAGAGAGTGCACTGAACCGAAAACCGCCTGCGACCTCTGTACCTCCGCTGTCGCTGGAGAGGTTTTATGGGATGCGCGCCATGTGCTTTGACATGGCACATACGACAAAACCAGAGAACATCAAGGGGTTGCCTATAGTTGGGATGATGGCCCTCAAGGGTTTTGCCCTCTCTGGCTTGGAGATCCGCTCCGCATTGCGAGCAGACTGTGGGGCGGCGCAGAATCCCTTTGGCTACGGCTGTGTTGATGGCTTGTCGCGCTTTACGAGCGGCTGAGGTAAACGTCGACTGCACCTCGGGCAACGCAGTGGCGCATCGATGCGGAGTTGCCATATTGCTCCGCATGCCGGACATCGCTTTGTCGGCAGATTGACCATTGTTTCCCTCCCCTGTTCCATACTGCCAGTGTCGTTTCATACCATTATTCTAACACCATCATGGTGCTGCTGTCAAACGGTTGACTAGACTCCGTTCAAGGGCTTGACCAGTGTGGTATCATGGTTCTGGACGTCGAAGGGGCCAAGAGCAGCTCGTAACGTATACCCTGGTATCGCCATGAGCAGGCCGATAGCTCAAGCCTTATGGCACCGAGCAGGAGCAGTGAGCCGGGCAGGTAGCGGATGCACACCACCAATGGCCCCCAGGAGCCCAGCATCCCAGACTCTCCCAGCCCACGGAGCACCCCTTCCGAGGACCCGGTTATCCTGAAGCCGGGCTACCCCGTAAAGTCGGTAGAGCCTTCCGGAAGTCCCTCTACCATAGTAGGGCGAGTTGCGTCCATCGCCAACCAGCCCTTACACCCCAACCAACCTCCCGATCTCTCCCGCCTTCCACCCTGGCAACATCGCTACCTCATCGCACGCTCCGTTTGCGATAACGACTGGCAAGCCGTTCGCCGCGCCCGTGTCTCCGTCGCTATCGTCGAGGCCGAAAGCAAGCGTAACCCCCTCTTCGCTCGCCTCCGTCAAGCCGTTATCGAGCGCACCCTAGTGTTGGGAGTCGATGAGGCGTCACGTGTCGCCCGCGATGAGGCCGCAGGGCTGGTATCGGACGCCATCGCGGAGTCACGCGACCTCGAGATAGCACCACGGGATCGACGGGCCAACCGGCACGATGTCTTCGAGGTGCTAGGGTTGACCTCCCAGCGTCAGGAGCCCACGGGCGGTCCCATCAGCGCCTCCCAGCTCACCATCGCGATCCAACTCCAGATACGCCAGGAGCAAGCCCAGGCTCGGCAGGCCACCGTGGTAAAGGATAAGACGCGCGCGCGTGGTATACAGCCCAAGAGCGCCCCGCAAGAGCCAACAGAGGTGGAGGGTGAAGGCGAGAACACCCTTCCTGCCACCGAGCGTGACATAACCAAGGGCTAACAGGGGTGGGCGAGTTGACCTATCTACCATTAGGCGAAGGAGTTATGGTAAGCCGAGCATAGGGGTACGGGCTACCAATTCCAGCGAGCGATATGTAGGCTGGAGGACCCCCCTGGCATTCTTGCAATGTGAGGGAAACGGGGGTTAGGGTGAGTCATGGGAAAGCGGCTAGCGGTAGGGGTATACACCGGGAGAGACCCAAGGCGAGTGCACTACTGGGAGGCAGGGAAGGGGAGGGTAGCGTGTGGGCATCGGTCTTGGGGGCTACGGGGTGTGCTAAACGTCCTAGGGGTGACGTGTGGGGGCTGTTTGAGGACAAAGGTGATGAAGGACATTGGGTGAGAGCGTGGAGGGCATGGTTTTCCCCTTCTTGCCGTATATCCGTGAAAGGACAAGGTGTGAGCACGACATTTCCTTCCGGGGTAGTCTAGAGGCCCCGTATTTCTGGGAGATAAGGCATGGTGAAGGCGAGGCGGTTTTGCGGGTAACTTTAAGGGAATACATCACGGCTCCGAAGGGGTACGACACGAACGAGAGGGTTGCGGATTGGGTGAAGCAGGTGCACGAGTACGAGGGGAAGGTAAGGGATGCAACTGAGTGAAGTAGCGGCGCGGTACGGGTTAGCGGTGCGGGAATGCCAGTTGGGGAAGCCGCGTCGGTTTATTGAGGGGTACTTGAAGATCAATCCTGCGGCGGGGATGGAGGGAGCGGGGGCGGTAGAGCGGTTCGTATTCATGCCGACGCAGGAGGCGATGTACAGGGAGACGTTTGGGCGTTTGGGGGGATATGACGAGGGGATGCAGGCGGTGATCGTGAAGTCGCGGGACGTGTACGCGACGTCGTTATTTTCCGGGGCGGTGACGTGGGCAATGGCGTGTTGCGTGCCGGGGATACGGGTATTGTGCATGATCGACAACGAAGACAAGTTCAAAACCGTGATTGCGCCGATGATAAAGGGGTTCTACGAGAACATGGACGAGGGGGAAATGGGGATAGGGAGGCCGCAGATCGTGCACTGGGACACGGAGGTAATCGAGATCAGGCATGCGGATCAGGGGATGCAGGCGAACTCCTTCATCAAGTTTGCGAGTTCAAAGAGCGTGAATGCGCCGAGGGCCTACAAGCCGAAGCTGTTCGTGTTCTCGGAGGCGGCCTATGCGGACCGTGGGAGCGAGGCGCTGCTGTACGAGTCGGTGGACAACTCGCTGGGGGCTACTGGGTGGGCGATATTTGAATCGACGGCGAACGGGCCGAGCGGGAACTTCTACGAGCGGTACCGGGCGGTGAAGGAAGGGCGGATGTTGGGGAGGGCGGTGTTCGTGCCCTTCTACGCCGATCCGTTGAAGCGGTTGGAAGAGGGGAGTGCTCAGTATGGGGCATATATGAAGGGTGGTGGGCTGACGGCAGAGGAAAAGGAGATGGCGCGGCGGTTTCCCTCTGGAGCGCCGGTCCTGGAGGTCATTGCCTGGTGGAGAATGAAGCGCCAGGAGGCGTTGACGCGGCTTGGGGGGGACTCGAATGCGGCGCTGGCCTCCATGCATCGGGAGTACCCGCTCGATGATGTCAGCGTATGGACCAATCCAGGGAATCCCAGGTTTGATCCTGGGGTGCTGGCGTACTTGGGTGGACAGTCAAGGCCGCCGCTGGAGACGGGGATCATGGTTGGAGGCATCGTGCGGCGTGTGTGGGAGAGGCCCATGGGAGGGCATCGGTACGTGGCGGGGATGGACTTCGCCACGGGCAAAGGTGGGGACGCTACCACGCTTCAGATGCTCGATGCCACGACCATGACCTATGTGGCGGAGTTGCATGGGACCACCACGGGGGTCTACCAGGCCCTGGATGCTGCCGTGGAGCTGTGTCGTATGTACGGGAATGCGCTGTTCGTGCCCGAGAACAACACCGTAGGGACGACGGCCTGCGACCACTTCCGGCACCGGCACGGCTACGAGAACGTGTATTATGATCGCAAGGCCGTGAGGCCCAACAAGCCTATAGAGTATGGATGGGATGCTACGCACCAGACCGTTCTCGATCTCTGGGCGATAGGCCAGGGCTATCTCAATCAGGGGGCGCTCAAGATGCCCAATGGGGCGTTGAGCGCAGACTGCGGTCGGTACGACCCCAATCGGGACGACCACTGGCCGGATCGGATGCGGGCCGCCTTTCTTGCCCTCCATGGCGCCTCGGAACGGGGCCTGCTGGGGCATCGGGTCGAAGATGGGGACACGGACGGCACGGGTGGAAGGCGTCCGGGTATCCCTGCCATGCGGGGGGAGTATTTCCATGCCCGCTCAGTATAGTTGGGGTCATGCGCATTCGGCTGAGGGCTCTTTCTGGGAGATTATCGATACGAAGAAGGGGCCTTATCCGGGCAAGATTATTTTTCGTTATCCTTTTGACCTTGAAAGGGACTTCGGGCTGGACGAACCTCCTCCCGTGGTGCGGAAGGAGTATGAGCGGCTTATCGGATGGAAACAGGGGACCGTTCGCGAGAGCCCCGTCAACGTGGTGGAGATCATTGCCGGCGACGATTGTGCTTTTGACCAGCCGTGCCGTTTTGCTTATCGAGTTGAGCAGCACGCGGTTTATTGTCATAACCAGACCTGGCTCTATGCTCCTGGGAAGTGTCGGCGTTGCTCAAAGACGGGAGACGGCCATGAGGATTGCCATTCCCACGCCACTTGCCCTGGCTATGAGCCTTCATCTGCTCTAACGAGCGAGAATAAGGAGTGATGCTGTGCCTGCGCTGAGCGGGGGCGTCAGCCCAGAGAAATACTTCAAAGAGTCGCTGACCCAACTCAAGGATGCCTTTCGCCCGTGGCGCGATAAGGCGCAGACCATGCGGCGGCTCATTCTTACCGAACGGCGCGATGTGCCCAAGCAGAGCGCCTACACGGGGAACTGGAAGAGCGACGCCGCCGTCATGCGGCAGCAGATGAGCCAGTACGTCTCCGGGCGGCTGGCTCTGATACACCGTTCCGCCATCGGGTCGGTCATCAACGGCAAGGTCTTGATCCATACCGCCATGATCGCGGAAGATCGAGACCAACGGGAGCAGCAGAGTCGGCTGGAAAACATCGCCTCTTTCCCCTTGATCGAGCAGGACCGTAAGGCCGCCCGGTACGGCAAGGGCACGAGCTGGCAGCGGCGCGCAGCCTTCCATGCCTTCGTGGATGGCAAGATCGTTGGCCGCCTCCAGGTGATCCCCAGTCCCTATGACGCAAACCAACTCTCTGTGGATTGGCCTCTGTATGATCCGCTGACCTGCTATCATGACTTCGACTCCTGGCCACGTCGTTTCATCCATGACTTCTCTCTTGGCATCCAGGACGCTCGCCACATCCTTCAAGGCCTTGGCCTGCCCTTGCCCAAGGCCAAGGATGTCGATTGGGAGAAACGCGACGGCCAGGTATCCTTGCAAGAGTGCTGGCTGGAGGAAAGACTCCCCGACGGCACGTATAAGGTCCAGATGGCGATGCTGGCCGAGGAGGTGCTGGCCGGAGACCCCGTCGAACGGTTTGGGGCCTACGCCGGTGAGCCCTTTACCCGTATGCCCATCATCGTCTCCTGCGCCTATGCCGAGCCTGGATCGACGCTCAAAGACTCCGAGGCTCGCAGTCCAGAAGACCTTCGGGGTCTCTCTGCCAGTGATCTGCTCTACCACGCGCAGAGTTTCTACTCGCCCCTGGAACATATCCACGGCACCTTCAACGAGTTCATGTCCCTAGGCATGGAGGGACTGGCCTGGGGTCTCAATAAGATGCGGAAGGCCAAAAGCCTCGGTGGCACGTTCGTTCCCCCTCCTGCTGAGCAGGGTCCCGGTGGCACTGTCGTGCTCGATACCGCAAAGCAGGAGGATTTAGAGGTGGATAACGCCTCCCTCGTCGGCATCCCCGAGGCGATGACGGCCTTTGTCAATCTGATCGACGAGGAGGCCGACAGGCTCTATAACTCCGCCATGATGGGCAAACGAGAGTCGGGGGAGTCGGGCTTCTCCTACAACTCCCGCATCTTCCACGGCCTGACGGTCATGCTGGAGCCCCTCGCGTGCATCGCCAACTTCTATCTTCAGGGCATCGAGGAGTTCTTGCACCAGTGGAGGAAGAACGACTCCTACAAAATGCGCTTTGAAGGGGTGGCCGAGTCGGGCAACAACGCAGGCCACTTTGCCATCGAGGAGTATGACATCGAGGACCTGCCAAAGGCGGGCTCCTACGCTCTCGAGGTTGAGGTCGCTCCCAAGGTGCCTATAGACGATATGGTGCAGCTCAACTACGTTCTCCAGGCCACTCAGGACAGGCCAGGTGTCGGTCCCGTGCTGGACCTGGAACAGGCTCTCAAGAGCCTGGGCTACGAGGACCCCAAGGCGATCATGGATAGAATCGCGGAGCAAAGGGTTTTCAATAGCCCCCAGATGCAGGCGGGACGGCTACTCAAGACCCTGTGGGCCGAATATCAGACGGCGAAAGACGAGGCAGGCCGCGGCCCTGAGAGCAAAGTGAAACAGACAGCGGCTCGCCTAGCTCAGCTCTTCTACGAGGCTGCGGAACTGCAACTCCTCGGCCAAGCGCAGACGGCCGTCCAGCAGGCTCGCAAGCCCGTGGGTGCGCGGCCAGAGGCCATGCCCAGCGAGGCGGGAGTGCAAAACCCAGACTTCCAGGCCCTCGCTGCGGGCACGCAAAGTTCCTCGACCCAAGGCAGGCCGCCGGTCGCAAGCGGCAACGGATCGAAGCCGGGTGGAACGACTGGAGGTTAGAGATGAAAAAGTCAAAGGTGGAGTGGTTTTGGTTGCTTGTGGCTGGGGGATTCTGGCCGCTGTCTCTTTTTTTCAACACGCTGTTCAACCACAATGTCGGGCCGGTTTCTCTTTTCCTGCTGGGTTTCGGTATCCTGAGTGTCGTTGTGTTCGGATTACCGCTCATCTCCGGCACAAGAATTGCTTGTCTTATGCGGCGGCATTCGTACAGGCAAGAAAGGGGCGAACTGTCCTCCGTCTATTTCGTGATGTGTCAATGCAAAAGATGTGGGCACAAGTTGCGAGGGCCAGGGTATGAGTTTCGAGTCGAGAACGGTTGGTCCGGAGACTAGAAGTGACCCAGGAACCACAGAGCCCGTATGAGCCGCGCACTCCGGGTGAAGTCGCCTCTCGCTTGGCTCAGGAGGCCGCTCAGGAGGTCTACGAACGCGCCCGTGCTGCATACGGCATTAACGTCGCAGTCCAGGCGGCCAAGGATGTGCGAGCTTTCTACCGGAGCTTCGGTACCGTAGAGGCTGCCGGTGCGGACTTCCGAGCGAGAAAAGAGACGCTGATTCCTCAGTTTCTCGATGCGGCCGCCAGCAAGGTCATGGAGACCCAGCAGAAGCACAGGGCAGACCAGTTCGAGAAGCAGTATCAGGCGTTCATCTTGGACCCCATCGCCGTTTTGAAGGCGGGAGCGGTCGGTTCTCGTCAGGACGAGTTGAACCGAGTCCTGCTTCAAGCAACGCAAGCTATGCCGGTCCTGCAACGTCTCTTTGAAGGCTACTATGTCGGACGCGCCCTGGCTGATCCGTCTAGGCGTGAGACCTTCACCCAAGAACTCTTCGGTGAGTATTATCGCGGACAAATGGTCGAGACACTGCCAGGTTCAGAGATATTCGACACGAAACTCCCGGTGATTCTGGCCGACTTCTTCCGTGAGTCCGCGTTGGCGATGATCCAGGGCCATGCCATCATCTCTGACGCCGGCCCCCTCACGAACGAGACGCTGGGGGCCGCCGTCGTCGCTACCCTGCTGCCCGGCATTCAGGCTATCATCAGGGGAGAGCAAGACGAGAAGGTCTTCAACGACCTTTACGACACAGCGGTCACGAAAATCGATACATTGCTCCAGCGCCTCGGTTTGACGCTGGACGTCGAGACCGTTGATGCCCTCATGGACGCCCGGTCTGACTTCTTCGAGCGTAGCCAGGACGACGTGGAGGACTACAAGGCATTTCGCGCTGCCGGTGGCGCCCTTTCCGCTTACGACGCCGCCAACGCCGCGATTTCAAGGGCGCTGCAGTTACACCTTGCCTCGACGCCCTTCTCGGCTGTCGCGGGACCTGACGCCCTGCAAACACTTCAGGCTATCGAAACGCAATTGAAGGCTGAAGGGGCTCGAGGCAGGTTTATTGCCGCTGCTAAAGCCCAACCTCTCTATCGATTCGCCATGCCGGAACAAATAGGACAAATCTATGACCAGGCCGTTGCTGCCGGGCAAGACCCCGATGCAGCTCTCACGCAGGTGGCGGAAGGCGGCAGGTTTACTCCCGGTGGGGTCGCTGGAGGAAGGCCCGGTTTGACCGTCGCGGATCAAAGGGCGTTCGAGAAGGCTTCGCAGCGCGCTCCAGGCGATGTTGGGGCTGGCTTCCGGGCCGTCAGTAGCGCCTTTGCCGTCTCGAGAGACTTCGACCCTGCTGCCGCTCTGAATCTTATGATAGACAATCCAAACCTGACTTCAGGACAGGCCATGACGATAGTTAGACAGGAGATCAAAGAGGCTCAGGAGCGGGCTGTGACTCAGGCTTTCGCCGCCCCCCTTCGTATCGCCCCTGCTTCGCAGTCTCTCTTTCCGACCGATCAGGCCGCGCCGCCGCAAACCGTCGCTGAGGTCTTGCCCAAAACGCAAGCGCTCAAGGCGCTGTTCGCGCCTGATCCCCTTGGCGTCGGGAGGTTGGCGAAACCAGTCACTCTCACCGCTTTGAAGGTAGCGCTCTTGGGCGCCGATACTCCTATTGGGCAGCTATCGGGCGGACGGGCCACGATTGCCCAGGCGATTGAGGGGCTGCGACCGGTAGTAGGGGAGGGGTTCGGTGCAGGGCAAGTCGTTCTCGAGCGGCCCGAGCAGTTGGCGGACGCACTCGCAAGAGTGGCAACGGCCTTTGCCATTGGCAGGACGCAGATAGAGAACATGACTAGGCCCGGCCTCGCCCCGGGTGGCGCGGCCAGTCTGGGGCCTCTTGCTCGGTTGGCCCAGTTGCCACAAGCCGAGCCGCAATACTTTCCTGGGGGAGGCACTGTTGTCTCGGGGGGGGGCCGGGCCGCACAGGTCGCGGAGACTATAGCGAGTATGCAAAGGGCTGCTGGCCCCACCGGACTGGAGTCTGTCTCGGGACCACCCGGACCGCCTCTGTATCCAGGAGGCCCCCCTGGACCTTCCCCAGCCGAACTTCGCGGCGCACCACAGGCGGTGGCACCGCCGCTGACACCCGCAGCCGCACTGCCACCCGCGTCTGTGACCGCGCCGGTGGCTCTGCCCACGCCAACGCCTCCTCCGGCTCTGGTGCCACAGCGTGTACTGTTGCGGACATCTACGGGTCAAGTTGGGACGGCTGAGGAACTGGGTATGCCAGCCGGAACGACCCAGGAGCAACTTGACGAGATGGAGAAACTCAACCAGGTCCTCTAGTGACCAACGGCAACGGTGATGAAATCTTTCGCCTCCCTGGTCCAGCGGCGGGCCGAGGTCCTGGCTTTGCCATCGAACGGCCACGGGTTCCGTTCAAGCCGCCAACGGAGACTGCCATTTCCAGGTTTCGTCGCTTTGGCGGAGACTTTGAGCGGGTACGACAGACGGGCAACCTTGAACTCAAAGACCAGATCGCTCTTTCCTTCTTTGCTCCCGAGGATGCCGCTGGGTTCTTAAGGGAGTCCGGCTTCTCCCAAGAGATAATCGGCGGCATCCTCGGTGAGATCGGCCCCCGCCCTGGCATGAAACCCTTTGCTCAACGGGCAACAGTGGGTTTTCCTTTTGTGAGTTCACTTGCGGATACGGTTTACAATGCCATCGCAACAGGGGTTGCTCACTATCAGACAGCCCGTGGAGGCGGCGATGTGCGCTTTGTCCCGAGTTTGCGGGGTGGTCGTGGTGAGCAGATCGCTGGAGGCATCCTGGGCGGCTCTGTTATCCCGCCGCCATTGCTGGAAGACGCCTCCGGCTTGGAGGTGGCTGGGGCGGCGTTCGGAACCCTCCCGATGGCAGGGGCGGCGCGGGGTCTTTTCCCCAGCGCGGCGGAGTC
>ERZ1292623.4559-Hain-H51-01um-R1-4559-length-11307-cov-4_pt1 | contig 11307 bp, 12 predicted proteins | sample MGYA00564398_ERZ1292623 | MGnify/ENA primary metagenome ERZ1292623 (study PRJEB36523, sample SAMEA6512633) | groundwater metagenome | collected 2019-01-07 | study: AquaDiva: Metagenomics assemblies of 32 groundwater samples | reverse complement strand
TTCACTATTGGTTTCGATTTTAATTTTTCCGGTTTTGTCTGGTCCGGGGATAAATATAAAAGCGGCTAAAAGCAAAACAAGAACCGCGGTCATAAATATAAGAACTTTTTTTGCCATAGATTTTTTAATTTGTTGTTAGTTTCTTACCCGGCGATGCATACGTTAAACGCGTTTATCTGAGTGTTATACGTTTCGATATCGACTTTGGTTTCAGCAATTAAGACGTTGATTTGGGCGGCGAGAGCGTTGTACTGTTCGACTTTTTGATTGTAAATCCGCACTTCCTCTTTTGTTTTTGGATCTTGGTTTTCGATTTCAGATTTTAGCGCGTCGGCTTTGGTTTGGAGTTGGGCGAGCTGGCTTTTCTGGTTGTCTATTTCCGCTTTTAGGCTTTGACTTACCGCTGGACAAGCCGAAATTGGTTTGGCAAAAATCTGGACGGCAATCCAGGTTTTTTCGCCTTCATAAATCCCCTCTTTGACCGCGATTCCAAGTTGAGTGAATTTGGTGCTCAAAATATTGGCGCGGTGGCCGGGACTGTTCATCCAGGCGGTGACGAGTTTTTTGTCACTGCCAAAATTGCCGAGGGCGATATTTTCACCGATGGTGGCGTACTCATATCCGACCACTTTCGCTTCGGTTGAAGCGCTTTCTCCGGATGGAGAGACGTGCTCAAAATATTGTTTTTGAAACATATCTTCGAGGCGGAGGCGAGCAATTTCGTCTAATTTCGAGTTAGGCAGTAGAACAGGAAGATTGCCATTTATAACCCGTTCGACATTAGTTAAGGCAAAAACTTCAATCTTGGAGAGTTCGGTTTTGGCAGGGGCTTCTACGGATTTAAATCGAAGAGGTTCGGCGGCGGTAAAATTGTCTTTGCTGGCAGATTCGCCGGTAATGCTTTCTTTGACTTTCTCAAAGGTTTCATCGATTTTTTTCTGAACCGCGTCAGAGATGGGCTGTTTTATTTCTTCGTCGATAAGCTGACCAACTTTTTCTTTGGATTTTTCACCGAGGTTGTAAAATTCGCTTAGAATTTGATCTTTGTAGACAATAAGCCCAACGAGGATTACGGCTAAGATAATGATGGATACTAGCTTCCGCATGACTTTTAGATGATGCCACAAGTGATATCTTTTGTGAAGCTTTTAAATAAAAACAACCCCACTAAAAGGAGGCTGTTTTTAAAACTTTGTTTAAGTCTGAAATTACATCTTTGGACCCATTGAAACTCCTCCGATTCCGCAGGCTTTGCACATTCCTTTGTGGGTAAAAAGCTCGAGGACAGCCGAAAGACCGACGAGAATATAAACGATTTTCATAATACCCATCGGAATCCACGCGCCAACTCCAGCGCCATTGAAGGCGAATAGCAACCAGTTTAAGCCTCCGACGATAAGGAGGATCCAGGCGACCATATGTAAACTTTTCATTTTATTGTTTTAAAGTTTTGTTTTTGGTTCGACCTTTCGATTCTTTATACCTCTTTATTATACCTTTTTGCGCTTTTTAAAAATTCCTGACTGTGGATAGAAATTTAGGGCTTTTTGGCGTAAAAATCCCTAACGACTTTGATGTCTCTAGTAATTGTTTCTAAAAGATCGCTTTGGTTTTCGAATTTCCTGTCCTCTCGAATTTTCTGTTCGATTGTAACCTCTAAAACCTGTCCGTAAATATCCTCACTAAAATCCAGTAAATAAGCTTCAAGAATTTTTTGCTTTTCGCCAATGTAGATGGCGGCAAGATAGTTTTTCCCATTGACCTTGGCTTGGCCGGCATAAATACCCCTCAAGTCTTCATTTTCAATTTTGATGTTAGCGGTTGGAAAGCCAAGCTCGGTGCCTTTTTGAGCGCCTCTTATGACGGTACCAGAAATTTTTTTAAACAATGGGGGCATGGGTTTATATTATTGACAGATGTTTGATCGGTCAATATGATTTCGATTAGCACTTAACCAGGGGGGGTTATGCAAAAATTTGAGCTAGTGGTGATTCAGGACGAAGTGGAACTTACCGCGGACAATATCAACTTTGGCCTAGAGTTGAGACGACTAAATGGCGACCGAGAGGGAAAAGAGTGTTCAGTTTGCAGAGTTGATCGATACACGCCGGGATTTGTTGTTCGCTACAGGGATGGAGCTGCGACTAGGTGCCGGTATTATTCAAATTTTGTGATTTTGGCCGGCCAGCAAGTTCGAATGCCGGTTGCAAAAAAACAATAAGGAGAGCTCATGTAGCTCTCCTTTAAGTTTTAAATGGAGATAATTTCTTCCCAAGGAAGTCCCGGCTTGCCGAAGTGACCGTAAGCGGCGGTTTGGAGATAAAGCGGTCGCCTAAGGTTTAAGCGCTCAATAATAGCTTTGGGTTTGAAGTCAAATTTCTGATTAACGAGATCGGCCATACTCTCCCCTTTTTCGTTGATTGCCTCAACCATTAACGGCGCGGCGCGGCCGATGGCATAGGCGACAGAAACCAAACAACTTTTAGCGAGCTTATTGGCAACGATATTTTTGGCCACAAAACGAGCCATATAAGCGGCGGACCGATCCACTTTGGTTGGATCTTTACCAGAAAAAGCACCTCCGCCATGAGGCGCGAGACCGCAATAAGTATCAACCATTATTTTTCTACCCGTGAGGCCAGCGTCCGCTTCGAAACCACCAAGAACAAACTTGCCGGTAGGGTTCACTAAAATTTCAACATTGGTTAAATCTCCAACCACGGGACCGATTAGGTTTTCAGTTAAGGCCTTTCGAATGTCTTCTTGGGAAATATTTTCATCATGTTGGCAACTCACCAAAACGGTCTTTACCTTTTCATTTTCCATTGTGATTTGGGCTTTGCCGTCGGGCTTAAGCCAAGAAAACTTGCCACTTCGGCGCATTTCTTCTAATCCGCGGGTAAGCTTGTGGACCATGAAAATGCTGGATGGCATAAATTCAGTACTGGCGTCGCCTTCGGCGTAGCCATACATAATTCCTTGATCGCCGGCGCCACCGGTATCGACACCTTGAGCGATGTCGGGTGATTGTTTAACCAGGTGAGCGATAATTTTTAACTCATCGATATAACCGATACTTTTATAGAGATCGCTCGCAATTTTTTCGGAATCAAAGTTAGCGTTGGTAGTGACTTCGCCCCCGATCATAAGCATCCCGTGAGAACCTAAAGCCTCAACGGCGACGCGACTGGTGGGATCTTGTTTTAAGCACTCATCAAGAATGGCGTCCGAGATTTGATCGCAGACTTTATCAGGATGGCCGGCGGTAACACTTTCGACGGTATAAATTTTTGGTCTATTCATAATGGGTTTAATCGTACACGGCGGGAGAAATAAATCAAACAGCTTCGGTGGAAAAGTAGCGACGCTTTACAAATTTGCGAATTTCTTCGGCAATGATGATTGTAAAACCAACTGAGAGAATCGCGCCCCATTCCTTTGCGCCTAATGGGACGGTTTTTAGGAGACCTTGGAAAAATGGCGTGTAGATGGCTAGGAGTTGGAGGCTGATTACGATTAAAGTAGCAACAATTAAAGAAGGGTTGGAAAAGAATTTGGTTTTGAAAATAGAAGTGCTTTCGGAGCGGACGTTCCAGGCATTAAACCACTGAAAAACGGCGAGGGTGGTTAAGGTGATAGTTTGAGCTTTAAGAAGATTTTCGGGAAAAACATTTTGAAATAAATAGAGGGCTCCAACCATCATCACGCCGGCCATTAAAATCATACGGGCTAAATCGTCGAGACCGACGATGTAGCGGTTGGGTTTTTTAAACTTACCTAACAAAAGTTTTGATCCTTTAGGTTCGAGGGCAAGGGCGATGGTGAGAAAGCCGTCGGTGACAAGATTCAGCCAAATAATTTGGGCGGGTAGAACCGGAAGAGGGAAGAAAAGAACAAGAGCCAAAGCGATGGTGAGGATTTCGCCGATGTTGGTGGAAAAAAGATATACCAAAACTTTTTTAATAGTTTTATAAATATTTCTCCCCTCTTCTATGGCAGCGACGATGCTCTCTAAATTGTCATCCAAAAGAACAATATCGGCGGCTTCTTTGGCAACTTCGGTGCCGATTTTGCCCATCGCAACGCCCAAATCCGCACCGACAAGCGAGGGCGCGTCATTGACGCCGTCACCGGTCATAGCGATAATTTTCCCGATTTTTTTATAAGCTTTGATAATTTTTATTTTGTGCTCAGGATTAACTCGAGCGAAAACGGAAATTTTTTCCAGCCGATTAGAAAGTTCTTCTTCGGAAAGTTCGTCGACTTCAACGCCACTCATAATTTCATCGCCCTCCTTCCAGATTCCAGCCTCTTTGGCAATTGAAACCGCGGTGAGTTTGTGATCGCCGGTGATCATCACGACCTTCATACCCGCAGACTGAATTTTTTTGACGGAATCTTTAACCTCTTCCTTTAAAGGATCCTGAATAAAAAGGAGGCCAAGGAAAGTAATGGGCGGTAAATTCGCAGGCTCGTAAAAACTTTTGGAGTTTTTATATTCGCCGACGGCAAGCACTCGAAAGCCTTTTGCAGAATAGTCCGAAAATATCTTTTCAACTTCCCCTTTCTTTTTGGCCGTGAACGTTGAATTTTTCTCGTTTTCAAAAATTTTAGAAGAGAGGTTGAGAATAACTTCTGGGGCGCCGGCAATGGTTAAAATTTTGCCCCTTGTCGCTGACTCGCTCCCGCCTTCATCAAGATTATGGCGGGCAAGCGGGATAAGTGTTCCCTTACCTCGATTTTCTTCGTGTACAACGGCGCGGAATTTGGTTTTATAGTCAAAAGGAATTTCAAAGATTTTTTTTGCGGACTCGACGAGATCGGTTTTTCGAAAACCAATTTTTTCAGCGAAGACAATCATGGCGGCTTCGGTTGGGTCGCCTACCACACGCCAGACGCCAGTTTTTTCGTTTTTGGCCACTTCGGCTTCGGCCGAAAGAGCCGAGGTTCGAGCCACCGCAACCAGTGCCGGAAAGTCGAGAGGTTCGATGATTTTATTTTCACTTTTTATAACACCTTTGGTTTCATAACCGACGCCGGAAATATCGAAAAACTGGCTGCCGGCAAAAATGCCACGAACTACCATTTCGTTTTTTGTGAGGGTGCCGGTTTTATCGATAGCAATTATTTCCGCTTGACCAAGCGCTTCAACAGCTTGAAGTTTTTTTACCAGGGCGTTGCGTTTTGACATACGATAAACTCCAGTCGCTAAAACCATCGTGATAACAATCGGAAGGCCTTCGGGAATAGCGGAAACAATCAAAGAAATCACGGTGGCGAACATTTCACTTAAACTTTTGTCAAAATATAAAACGCCAAGAAGAAATAAGATCAGACTGGTTATAAATAGGGTGATAATAATAAGACGCGAGAGGTCGCGGATGTTTTTTTTCAAAGGTATCTCAGTATCAATACTGGCGATGGCTTTGGAGATTTTGCCGATTTCAGTTTTTTCACCAGTGGCAACAACTAGGGCGGTGGCATTGCCGTAAACGCAGGTAGTGCCTTTAAAAACGGAATTGAGCTGATCGCCGAGGCTTTGGTTTTTACGCGCTACGGATTCGGGATTTTTAACGACTGGTTCGGATTCACCAGTGAGACTGGCTTCGTTGATCTTCAAGGAATTGGCTTTGATAAGCCGGGCGTCGGCAGGAATTTTTTCACCTTCTTTGATTAGAATAATGTCGCCGGGGACAACTTCGACGTCGGTTAAAATTACTTCTTTGCCATCTCTAAAAACCGTACCGTTGGTCGCGGCCAGATTTTGGAGGGCTCTCAAAGTGTTTTGGGCCTTACCTTCTTGAACGGTGCCGACCACGGCGTTAAAAACTAAAACGGAGAAAATAATTAAACTGTCACTAGTTTCGCCGATATATAAAACCAAAAAGGAAGCGATAACTAAGACGTAGATAAGCGGACTTTGAAATTGCTCAAGGAAGATTTTCCAGAGGCTTTTGGATTTAGCTTCGGGAAGTTTGTTTTTACCAAACTCTTCAAGCCGGCGCTTTGCCTCGTCGGACGAAAGACCGGATTCGGAAGTTTTCAGAGTTTCAAAAACTTGGGGAAGCGAAAGCTCAAAAAAACTTTTTTCGATTTCGGGCATATGGATTAATTATAGACTAAAAATCAAACTTTTCTTTATAACTTAAATGGCAGCTTTTGGGCTGCCATTGGGGCGGTGAGATTATTGGAGAGGATTTTTTCTTGACTGTTGACTAGTCTTGATTTTCACGAAGACGTCTAGATCTACTCGCACAAAGTTTTCGCAGTCACAGGGATTTTCCGCAGTGCCACCCGCACAGACAGGATTGTGGTAGCAGGTCTCGTCATGTCCGCAATTTTTGCAGACGTAAATCCTTTTTTCCTTATCTTCTCTTCTCATTTAGCGCTCCTTTACTGTTTTAGATACTAAAGAAGAAATTACTTTTTGTAAACAAGTGTGGATTGATTAGGTAATCCCTCGTCGCAGGCTCACTCGGGACTAATTTCGTGTTTTGTAGCCCCTCGCGTTCGCTCGGGATTAATAGTTTGATTTCAAACTATTAACATTCCGTCGCCGAAAGAAAATAGGCGAAACTTTTTTTGAATGGCTTTTTGGTAAATTTCTAAAATTTTTTCGCGGCCGACTAGGGCGCTGACAAGCATCAGGAGGCTCGATCTGGGAACATGAAAATTCGTAATTAAGCCATCCGTAAACTTGAAGTGGTATTGATCTCGGATAAACAAATCAGTCTCCCCTTTCAATTTTTTTATTTCACCCTTCTGATTAGTAGCGGATTCGAGAGTTCGCAGACTGGTGGTGCCGACGGGGATGATTTTTTTGCCATCTTTTTTGGCTTGGCTAAGAATTTTGGCGATTTTAACATCGATTTCAAAAAATTCTTTATGAAGGCGGCTAGTCTGGAGATTTTCAGCGGTGACTGTGGCAAAAGTGCCAAGATTAACATGAAGAGTGATAAAAGCGACACCGACACCAGATTTTTTGATTTTGCCGATTAGTTTCTTGGTGAAGTGGAGAGAGGCGGTGGGGGCGGCGACGGAGCCGAGATTTTTAGCAAAGACAGTTTGATATTTTTGTTTGAGATCTTTTTCTTTTAGTGGAGAATTTTTGATGTAGGGTGGAATCGGGGTCTGGCCATATTTCTTTAAAATTTGGTGGATTTTTGAAGGTTTAAATGAAGGCTTGAGGTGGTATTGGCCAGCTATAATTTTTGCAACCTTGAAGTGAATATTCTTATTAATCGAAACTTTTGAGTTAATTTTGAGCGGGCGATCAGAAAGAAAGATAAGATTAGGATCGGCGTTTTTAACAAAAAGAATTCGCGCAAGTCCGCCGGTTTCTTTTTTCACATTGAGACGAGCAGGGATAACTTTGGTTTGATTGAAAACTAAGACGGAATTTTGGGGCAGATATTTGACGATATTGGTGAATCGGTCGTAGTGAATTTTTTTAGTTTTTCGATTGTAGACTAAAAGTCGAGCGCTGTCCCGAGGAGAGGCAGGCTTTTGGGCAATAAGATTTTCCGGAAATTTATAATCGAATTTTTGGAGATACTTTTCTTCTTGGGTCATCTCTGTTATAATATTAGGCGAAAAAACATATGATCGGATTTATTAGAAAGGCAACTAAGAGACAAAAGCTGATCTTTGGAGGCATTGCCGGTCTTATTCTTATTATAGGAATTTTAGCCTTAAGTAAAGGAAATGGCGTCTCGGGAGAAATTTTCGTGGTCAAAAAAGGGACTTTAACCCAAGTGGTTTCAGTGACGGGGAAAACTCAGGCGGTGAGCAATGTCGAACTTTCGTTTGAAAAAGCGGGACGGGTGGCAAGTATTCCAGTGAAAGTCGGCGATCGAGTTCGAGCGGGTCAAGTTTTAGCTTCGCTTGAATCAGGAGAACTCCGAGCAAGTTTAGCGGATGCTTTGGCAAACGTAGATGTCCAAAAGGCAAAGTTGGACGAACTTTTAATTGGATCGAGACCGGAAGATATCAGCATCAAAGAGTCAGAGCTCGCAAAAGACAAACAGGACTTGGTAAATTATTATGGTTCAGTTTTGAATGTTTCAAATGACGCGTTTAATAAAGCTGATGACGCTTTGCGACAGCAGTTGGACGCGCTTTTTACTAATGATGAAAATTTGAATCCTTCACTTTCTTTTGAAATAAGCAGTTCGCAATTTAAAACCAATATCGAAAGTCGAAGATTGGGTTTGGGAATAGAACTTAATGAATGGAGCAAAAAAATTGGAAGGCTTGGACCAATCTCAAACGAAACTGAGCTTGATGAAATTTTGGTCTTTGGAAATAGCTATTTATCAAAACTGCAATCTTTTTTGAATGATATTTTCCAGGGCCTAAATTCTTCGGTAGCGCTTTCAGCTTCAACATTGGAAACTTATAAGGGAAATGTAGACACCGCGAGAGCAAATATTAGCACCGCTCTTTCAACCTTAACCGGAAAAATTCAAAATATTTCCGCTCAGAAAATCGTGGTTCAGAAGGCGCAGTATCAACTTGATCTCGAAAAAGCCGGCTCGACCAAAGAACAGATCGCGGCTCAATCAGCTCAAGTGAAACAGGCGAAAGCGAAGACGCAAGTGATTCAAGCTCAGATTAATCAAAATATTATTTTTGCGCCATTTGCGGGCTTGGTGGCAAAACAAGATCTGGAGATTGGAGAAGTGGCGGCCGCGAACGTGACATTCATTTCACTTATTTCCGACGACAAGCTGGAAGTAGAAGCCAATGTGCCGGAAGTTAGCATCGGAAAAGTGGCGGTGGGCAACTTGGCAAAAATAAAACTAGACGCCTTTAGCGACGAAATTTTTGAAGGCCGAGTCGGCTATGTTGAGCCAGCTGAGACCTTAGTCGAAGGAGTGGTTAACTACAAAATCAAAGTTATTTTTGATAAAGCCGATAAACGGATCCGAACGGGTCTTACGGCTGACATCGACATCACTACCCTGACTAAGGAAAATGTTTTGATGATCCCGAGTTTTGCGATTCAAGAAAACGAAGACGGTAGTTTTACGGTAAATCAAAAAGAAGACCGAGAAGCCGTCCTGGTTGAAATCGAAGTGGGAGTTAGAGGTTCAGATGGCAGTGTCGAAATTATTTCTGGACTTAGAGAAGACGATGAAATTGTCGTAGATCTCGAATAAAACAAAAACCCTCTCATCTGAGCGGGTTTTTTGTTTTAGTAAAATTTTGAATTACTGAATTTCCGGATTTTCTAATGGAGTCTCATCTCCAGTCGGAACAGTATCTTCAATTTTGTTTTCAACTGCCGAATCTAAGACTAAATCGCCACAGGCAATATTAGCATCCATTTCAGTTTCGGATTTATGAATGTTTAAAGCAAGCGGAAGATTAGCTGAAACTTCGTCAACGGAAACATCGAGAACGGTTTCAGAGACGCCATTTACAATCGGACTTAGCGCATACTTGGGTTCACCAAGATTAGTACAGGTGCCGATATGAAGATGAGCGGGTTCGGCGGCTGAGGCTTGGGTGCCGGTAAGATTAACGACAACCTTAGCCTTGCCTTCGGAGTCAGTAACCCTAGCTGTGCCAGATAGGCCAGATTCGTTTAAGGCGGCGATAGTGGCGCTAAAGGACTTAACAACCACTTCTGGCTTGTCGTTGCCACCAGAGAGAAGGATGAAGAGTACGATGACCACTAAAACAATCGCGCCAATGATATATCCTTTTTTTGACATATTTGTAAAGTTATAGCGACCTTTCGTTTTCTTGATATAAAGAAAAGGCTCCTTAGCGGAGCCGGTTTACAATAGCATAGAAACCTTCCTACTCAAAATCTAATAGTGATTTAGTTGGAGGATTTTTTATCAAGATTTAAAGAAGCGGAGTTGATACAAAACCTCTGACAAGTCGGACTCGGTCCGTCATTGAAAACGTGGCCCAAATGCGCGCCGCATTTTTTACAAAGTACTTCCACTCGGCTCCCGCCTACGCCAGAGCTTCGGCCGGCAGGCATTCCGACGCTAGTATCTTCTTTTAATTCAATGTGTTCTTTGTTGGACGGCTCGGTAAAACTGGGCCAACCAGTACCAGAATCAAACTTCGTTTCTGACGAAAAAAGCTCCGCTTCGCAATTTGAGCATTTATACATACCGCTTGAATGTTCGTCCCAATATTTTCCAGAGAAAGGCGCCTCTGTCCCCTTTTCTCGAGTGACGTGATAAATTTCGGGATCGAGTTTTTCTTTCCAGTTTATATCGGACTGATTATTTTTATCCATTAGCAAACTGCCGAGATTTTTTTATTACAAAAAAACCCAGAACGAAAAGAGTAGTGGAGGTTAGAAGTGAAAACATACAGTAAATGCAGATAGCGTTGATTACAAATAGTTGGAGATAGAGAAACCAGAGGGAGGATAAAAATCCGAATGGGGTTAGAAAGGCGGCATATTTCAAAAATTTGTCGTTTTCTTGTTCGAATTTAAGGATTGAAAGGATAAAGATTGCGAAGTAGAAAATCGAACCACCAAGAGCGACGGGAACGCCAAGAATTTGAGAGTAAATACTCGTGGTAACTTCTTCGCAACCCTCGACAATCGTGCAAGGCGGAACAACCCCGCGATAATGCTCTATCGCTAGATAAGTGGCGTCCAAAAAACCGAGGAAACTCACAATAAGAAAAGCAATCGCTAGTCCCTTACTGAGTCGTGGTGGTGGCAGTTGAAGTTGGGTTTGCGGCTCCGACATTGTTGATTAGATTTTTGAACTCTTCATAGCTTTGAGGAGCTTCAATGAATTTCCCATTTAAGAAAAAGCTGGGCGTGGACCCGAGATTGTGTTTTTCGGCGCTAGCGAAACCTGAATCTACTCTCGATTTGACCACATCCGAATCGATGTCGATTTTAAACTGTTCGAGATTGAGACCGAGTGAAACAGCGTAGTCTTCAAATATTTTTTTGGCGCTAAGACTTTTTTCCCATTCTTTTTGCTTTTCAAAAAGCATGTTATGCATTTCCCAAAATTTGCCCTGCTTACCAGCGGCTTCCGCGGCTTGAGCAGAAATATCAGAGTTGGGATGAATACTCCTGAGCGGAAAATTTCTATATACAAAACCGATTTGATCACCGAAATCGACACCGAGTTGTTTCACAAAATTATGATATGCGGCGCAGGCTGGGCATTGATAATCGCCATATTCTACTAAAATGGCGCTGGCATTTTTATTTCCTAAAAGCCAGTCTTGATCTGTGATGGGATCAGTTAAATTGCCCTCTGAGGTCGTTCCATCGCTTGTGCCAACAAGCTTAACCATACCCCAAAGTGAAAC
>ERZ1292623.4558-Hain-H51-01um-R1-4558-length-11307-cov-6_pt1 | contig 11307 bp, 4 predicted proteins | sample MGYA00564398_ERZ1292623 | MGnify/ENA primary metagenome ERZ1292623 (study PRJEB36523, sample SAMEA6512633) | groundwater metagenome | collected 2019-01-07 | study: AquaDiva: Metagenomics assemblies of 32 groundwater samples | reverse complement strand
AACCGGCCCGGGCTTTGTTTGATTTTGATCAGATAAAATGGGTCTATACCGAATATGCTCCGCCAAATGCGGTTGTGGTTTCAAGAAATTTTTTGCTTGAACCCCAGCCGCACTTAAACGCGATTTTGCGCAACAACGACATTTTTGCCGTAAATAATCTTCAGGTTGCGGCTGTTTTATCTGATGAAGCGGACAAAGTTGTCGGAGCAAGTTTTACCAGCATTGATAAAATTGAAGGTCAGAGCGACAAAACAGTTTCTTTTTCATGGCCTAAGACGGCGCTGGAAGGGGAGCCGAAAAACATTGAAATACTCGTAAGGCGCTACAATCCGGCCGAAAATCAATAACCAAGGCGGTTTTTATTTGTCTGGCCCGTGATATTATTGGTGTTAATGGCGGCGAGATTAAAAAAAATTGACTGGGTTCTGCTTCTAGCATTAGCGCCTCTTTTGATTGCCGGTTTAATCACCATGAAATCGTTCGGGCCGGCCGCCTCCGGCGGCGCCGGCGATTATTTTTTCTGGCGTCAGCTTATTTGGATCGCGGCCGGTTTTATAATATTTCTCTGGTTTAGCTTATCGGATTTGAGGTGGATGTTTTCCAGTTTGGCTCTCGTGGTTTTGTATTTATCGGCTGTTATCAGCCTTATTTTGCTTCTTTTGGTCGGCAATCCGACCCGCGGAGCGGTCAGTTGGTTTAAATTGGGACTTTTTTCGTTTGATCCGACCGAAGTTGTCAAAATAATTTTAATTTTGATTCTGGCTAAATATTTTTCGCGCCGGCACATTGAAATCGCCAATGTCAAGCACATCGTTATTTCCGGATTTTACGCGGTTTTGCCGGCTATTTTAATTTTTTTGCAGCCTGATTTCGGTTCGTCTTTGATTTTAGGGGCGATTTGGTTTGCAATGACTATGGCTTCGGGAATATCAAAAAAACATTTTTTTATTTTAATTGCTTCAGCCGCGGCTATCTTCGCCGTTTGCTGGTTTTTTATTTTGGCTCCTTATCAGCGCTTGCGCATTTATTCTTTTTTAAATCCTTATTTGGATCCGCGCGGCTCGGGATATCATACTATCCAGACGACTATTGCCGTCGGCGCCGGCGGGGTATGGGGCCGGGGGATTGGATTGGGCAGCCAGTCGCGGCTTGAATTTTTGCCGGAGCACAGGACTGATTTTATTTTTGCCGCCATCGGCGAAGAATTGGGTTTTGTCGGCGTTGTGTTTTTGATTATTTTTTTCACTCTGCTCATTTTCCGCATAATCAAAATGGCCGCGGCCGGCAATGAAAATTTTATAAGACTCTACGCCACCGGCTTTGCCATTCTGCTGATTTCCCAATTTCTGGTTCATACCGGAATGAATGTCGGACTTCTGCCGATTACCGGTTTGCCGCTGCCGTTTGTCAGTTACGGCGGGTCTTCTTTAATAACTTTTTTTGCGTCTTTAGGCATTTTAATGTCAATGCGCGCCAAATCAACTTTGCCGCGCCATATTCACGCGCCTATTTAAATATTTATCCACAGATTGCAAGGTGTTGACAAAGAAACAAAAGGGAGTATCCTAAACTATTAGGTGCTGAATCACCAAAATTATTAAAATAAAAAACACAAAAATCCCTTAAAAAAAGAGGAAAAAAGGGCTTTTTGTTTTATTTTTAAAAAACCAAGGCAATGATAAAAAAATACTTCTCTTTTTATAAAGAGCCTTTGGTCGATCTGCCCAAACTTGTTTCCCCCCAGCTTGATTCGTTTCATTGGTTTCTTGATAAAGGCCTTAAAGAAATTTTTAAAGAATTTTCGCCGGTTGAAGATTATACCGCCAAAGAATTATCGCTGGATTTTGTTGATTTTTATCTGGATGAGCCAAAATGCGATGAATACCACGCTAAAACCCATAATCTTTCTTATGAGGCGCCTTTTCGCGTTAGGGTCAAACTGACCAATAAACGCACTAAAGAAGCTAAGGAACAAGAAATTTTTTTGACTGATTTGCCGCTGATGACTCCTCGCGGCACTTTTATCGTCAACGGCGTTGAGAGAGTGGTAGTTTCGCTGCTCGCGCGTTCTTTCGGTCTTTATTTCACCGCCAACGCTCTCGGCGGCCGCAAATATTTCGGCGCAAAAATAATTCCGGCCCGCGGCGCCTGGCTTGAAATTGCGACTGAAGCCGACAATGTTATCTACGCCCGCATTGATCTTAAACGAAAAATTCCGATAACGTCTCTTTTGAGAATAATGGGTCTTGAAACCGACGACGAAATAAAAAAGGTTTTCAGTCAGGCTGACACCGGCGACGAATCCTATATTTTGCGGACTCTTGAAAAAGATCCCTCTCACAGCGCCGATGAAGCTTATATTGAAATCTACAAACGTTTAAGGCCCGGCGAGCTGGCAACGATTGAAAATGCCCGTGAACTTCTTGAAGGATTATTTTCAGCGGAGCGCTACGATCTTTCAGCGGTCGGCCGGCACAAATTAAACAGCCGTCTTAGCATCAGCTCAAAGGCCGGCCGGGAATCCAAAGTTTTGTCTTTGGAGGATTTGACGGCCGTGATTTCCCAGATTATAAAAATGAACAATGATCCGCAGGCAATGCCTGACGATATTGACCACTTGGGCAATCGCCGGCTGCGGGGAGTCGGCGAAATGCTGCAGAATAAATTGCGAATCGGAATGATGCGCATGCGCCGCACCATTCAGGACCGAATGTCAACTCTGGATATTTTAACCGTTACTCCGGCACAGCTCATCAATGCCCGGCCTGTTATGGCGGCGGTAAAAGAATTTTTTACGACCAGTCAACTTTCGCAATACATGCGCCAGGAAAATATTTTAGCCGAACTTGAACATTTGAGGCGTTTAACCGCCATGGGTCCGGGCGGATTAACCAAAGAGCGCGCCGGCTTTGAGGTTAGAGACGTTCATCCTTCTCATTACGGCCGCATTTGCCCGATTCAGACGCCGGAAGGTCCCAACATCGGTTTGGTCGTTCATTTGGCCAGTTTTGCCCGCATTAACGAACTGGGCATTTTAGAGACGCCTTATGTCCGGGTCAAAAACGGAGTTATTACCAAAGAAATCGTTTATCTGACCGCTTTTGACGAAGCCCGTTATAACATCGCTTCGGCCAGCGTTCATTATGACGCCAACGGAACTATTTTGGAGGAAGAAGTTGAAACCAGAATTAAAAGCCAGCCAGGATTCGTTCATCGTTTAATGGTTGATTTTGTTGATGTTTCTCCGGTTCAGGCTTTCAGCGTATCAACCAGTTTGATCCCTTTTCTTGAACATAACGATGCCAATCGGGCCATGATGGGTTCAAATATGCAGCGTCAGGCCGTGCCGTGCATTCGGCCTCAGGCGCCGCTGGTGGCAACCGGTTGGGAAGAAAACGCCGCCCGCGATTCAGGCCGGATGATTTTAGCCGAAGAAGACGGCAAAGTTGTCAAAGCCGACGCGTCAGTAATTTCGGTAAAATCCGGACGGCGCGAAAAAACATATAAGCTGATAAATTATCTCCGGTCAAATGATTTTACCGCGATCAACCAGCGCCCGATTATCAATGTCGGCGACAAAATAAAAAAAGGAGACGTGCTTGCCGATGTTTCTTCTTCGGATCAGGGGCAATTGGCTCTTGGTCAGAACATATCGGTAGCTTTTATTTCATGGGGCGGTGTTAATTTTGAAGATGCGATCATTATTTCCGAAAAACTGGTCCAAGACGATATTTTCAGTTCGATCCACATAAAAGATTTTAATGTCGCGGTTCGCGACACCAAGCTCGGACCCGAAATCACCACTTATGACATCCCTAACGTCGGCGAAGAAAAATTAAAAGATTTGGATGAAGAAGGCATTGTCCGGATTGGGGCCGAAGTTTCAGCCGGCAATATTTTAGTCGGAAAAATTTCACCCAAAGGCGAAGCTGATCTGACCCCGGAAGAAAGGCTGCTGCGAGCTATTTTTGGCGAAAAAGCCAGAGAAGTCAAAGACAGCTCTTTGCGTCTGCCGCACGGGCACAAAGGCCGCGTGGTTGGAATCAAGGTTTTTTCGCGCGAGCGCGGCGATCCGCTTGAAACCGGCGTAATTAAACAAATTCAGGCTGAAGTCGCGCAATTGAGAAAAATTTCAGTCGGAGACAAATTGGCCGGCCGGCACGGCAATAAAGGGGTCGTTTCCAAGATTTTGCCGGTTGAAGATATGCCTTTTTTGGAAGACGGCACGCCGGTTGACATAATTCTTAATCCTTTGGGGGTCGCCGGCCGGATGAATGTCGGCCAGATTTTGGAAACGCACCTCGGCTGGGCCGCCTCCAAACTCGGCTATCAGGCCATAACTCCGGCTTTCCGCGGGGTCTCGGAAGCCGAAATAAAAGAAGAACTCGTCAATGCCGGCCTGCCGGCTTCGGGAAAAGTAAAACTTTTTGACGGCCGCAACGGAGAGTCGTTTGATCAGCCGGTGACGGTCGGCCAGATTTACATAATGAAATTAAATCATTTGGTTGAAGATAAAATCCATATGCGTTCAATCGGCCCTTATTCTTTGATTACCCAGCAGCCTTTGGGAGGCAAAGCCCAAGGCGGCGGCCAGCGTTTCGGCGAAATGGAGGTCTGGGCTCTGGAAGGTTACGGAGCGGCTCATGTTCTGCAGGAGATGCTTACGATTAAATCCGACGACGTGCTTGGCCGGGCCGCCGCTTACGACGCCATTGTAAGGGGTGAAGAGTTTAAAAGCCCGAATATTCCGGCATCTTTCCATGTTTTATTGAATGAATTAAGAGGTTTGGTTTTGGATATTGAGCTTGTCGGCGCCGGCCCGGCAAAATCGGCTTTTATTGAAGAAACCGCTCAAGCTGAAGCCGCGTCAGACGCGGCCGAAGCCGGAATTAGCCGCTAAATTTAAATTTATGGAAAACAAATTATCTGATTTTGAATCAATCATTTTAAAACTGGCTTCGCCCGAGAAAATTTTGAGCTGGTCGCGCGGCGAAGTGACCAAGCCCGAAACCATAAATTACCGGACCCAAAGGGCTGAAAAAGACGGTTTGTTTGACGAGAGAATATTCGGCCCGGAAAAAGATTACGAGTGTTACTGCGGCAAATACCGGCGGATCCGCTACAAAGGCATTGTTTGCGACAAGTGCGGCGTTGAAGTGACCCGTTCAATAGTCAGGCGTGAACGGATGGGGCATATTGGGCTGGCGGGTCCCGTGGCTCACATTTGGTTTTTGCGCGGAGTGCCTTCGCGGATCGGACTTTTATTTGATCTGACTTTGACCGATTTGGAAAAGATAATTTATTTCGCGAATTACATCGTTATTAAAATTGACAGCGAAGCCCGCAATCAAAAACTTTCCGATCTCGAACGGGAATACAAGCAAAAGACAAAATTAGCTGCGAACCGCGATGAGGCGGCCAAACTGACATATGCTTACGACAAAACCAAGGCCGACTTGGAAAATTTCAAGCCGGGCCAGATTCTTTCTGAAATTGAATATCATCGCTTGAGCTTGAAATACGGCGATGTTTTTGAGGCCGGCATCGGCGCCGAAGCTCTTTATAAATTGGCCAAAGACATGAATTTGGGCGATTTAAGCAGGAATCTGCAACGCCAGCTTGCGGAAAGCGAGTCGGTCGGCGCCAAAAAAATAATCCGCCGTTTGGTTTTGATAAATGCGATGTCGCGCGCCGGCATAAGGCCGGAATGGATGTTTTTAACCGTGCTTCCGGTCACGCCGCCGGCTTTGCGTCCGATAGTTCCGCTTGACGGCGGGCGGCACGCCACTTCAGATGTCAATGATCTTTACCGCCGGGTGATAAATCGCAATAACCGCTTAAAAAAACTTTTGGAACTTTCAGCTCCGGAAGTAATCGTGCGCAACGAAAAAAGAATGCTGCAGGAAGCGGTTGACGCTCTTTTGGATAACGGCATCCGCCGCGGACACGCCGCGATAACTTCGCAGGCTCAAAAAAGGGCGCTCAAATCAATGGCTGACGCGCTGCGCGGAAAACAAGGCCGTTTTCGCCAGAATCTTTTGGGCAAGCGGGTTGATTATTCCGGACGGTCGGTTATTGTCGTCGGTCCGGATTTGAAATTGCATCAATGCGGATTGCCCAAACATATGGCCTTAGAACTTTTCCGGCCTTTTGTCATATCCGAACTTATTGCCGCGGGCTTGGCCCATAACATCCGCGGAGCCAACCGCATGATTGACGAACCTGTTCCCGATGTTTGGGCGGCTTTGGAAAAAATTATAGCGGGTAAACTTGTTTTATTGAATCGCGCGCCGACTCTTCATCGTTTGGGCATTCAGGCTTTCCAGCCGGTGCTGATTGAGGGTCATGCCATTCAGATTCATCCTTTGGTTTGCCAGGCTTTCAACGCTGATTTTGACGGCGATCAGATGGCGGTTCATGTTCCGCTTACAGCCGAAGCTCAAAAGGAAGCTAATGACTTGATGCTTTCAATCCGCAATTTAACCAAGCCCGGCAGCGGAGATCCGATAGTCAACCCGACTCAAGACATGGTTATGGGCATTTTTTGGCTGACAAAACTGGCGCCCGGAGAAGGGGACAACGGCAAAATATTTTCCAGTCCGAATGAAGCCATTTTGGTTTATGAATTCGGTTCGATCGGTTTGCGCAGCAAAATCAAAGTGGCGGCAACCGAAAAAACCAAATATCGCGCCGCGATCAAAGACGAAAAAATCTTTTTTGAGACTTCGGTCGGGCGATTGCTTTTTAACAGCGCTCTTCCCGATGATTTTGATTTTTTGAATAATGAGGTAACCAAAAAAGATTTGGGGCGGATTGTAAGCATGCTGATCAGCCGTTACGGGCGGGAGGCTCTGCCGCCGATTCTGGATAAAATTAAAAATTTCGGTTTTAAATACGCGACTGTTTCCGGAGTTTCGTGGGGCATGGATGATCTGAAAGTACCTGAACAAAAATCAGAGATTATTAAAGCAACACAAAATAAGATCGCTGAAATTGAGCATCAGTTTAACGACGGCCTTTTGACCGGAGAGGAACGCTACCGGAAAGTGGTTGAAATTTGGAACGGGGCCATGCAGCAGGTAAATGATTTGGTGCCGAAAACTCTTGATGAATTCGGGTCGGTTTTCACAATGGTTTCTTCGGCGGCCCGGGGCAGTTGGGCTCAGGTTGCCCAGATGACCGGCATGAAAGGACTGGTTCGTAATCCGGCCGGACGGATAATTGAACTGCCCATTATTTCAAATTATAAAGAAGGTTTGGGAGTTTTGGAATATTTTATCGCCACTCACGGCGCGCGCAAAGGCACGGCCGACACTGCTCTTAAAACATCGGTGGCCGGCCATTTGACGCGCCGTTTGGTTGACGCCGCCCAAGACGTCATTGTCAGCGCCGAAGACTGCAAAGACAGTTCGGGTTTGCTGGTAACCCGTCGGGAAGCCGAGGATTACGGCAAGGGTTTTGCCAGTCGTATTTTCGGCCGGGTGACCGCGCGCGAAATCAAAGATCGCCACGGCAAAATTTTGTTTAAACGCGGCCATCTTTTGAATTTTGAAGATGCTGATTTGATCAACCGTTCCGAAGTTGATGAGATTTATCTAAGGAGTCCTTTAACCTGCAAAATTTTGAGGGGCATCTGCCGCGATTGCTACGGTTATGATTTGGGAACAAATGAAATGGTTAATATCGGCGAAGCGGTTGGAATTGTCGCGGCTCAGGCCATCGGCGAGCCGGGAACCCAGCTTACCATGCGCACTTTTCATACCGGCGGCGTTGCCGTCGGCGGCGACATCACTTTGGGTCTTCCGCGGGTTGAGGAACTTTTTGAACTGCGCTTGCCGAACAATCCCGCGATTTTATCCGAATTTGAAGGAACGGTGATTGACATCGTTGAAAAAGGGCGCGAAAAGACGGTAAGGATTTTGATAGACCGGTCCAAAACTTCAAAAAGCAAAAAAGAAGAAATAAAGGAATATGTCATTCCTTTCGGCCGGTCGCTGATGATTGAAAAGGGAGCTGAAATCAAAAAGGGCAGCCGTCTTTCCGACGGTCCGGTGAACATAAAGGAGCTTTTCGCTTTAGCCGGAGAGATTACGGCCAAAAATTACATTATTTCCGAGATTTCGCAGATTTATACTCTGCAAGGCACATCAATCAATTTTAAACACGTTGAACTCATTGTCCGCCAGATATTCTCGCGATCAAGGATTGTTGACGCCGGCGACAGTTATTTTTCAACCGGCGAAGTTATGGAAAACGTTGAAATTGCCGAAGTTAACGAAAAATTATTGCTTGAAAACCGCAAGCCGGTCAAAGCCGAAATATTTCCGCTCGGCATAACCCGGGCGGCTCTGGCATCCGCCAGTTTTTTGGCTGCGGCTTCGTTTCAGGAAACCACCCGGGTGCTGATTTCAGCCTCTTTGGAAGGCAAAGAAGATAAATTGCGCGGCCTGAAAGAAAATGTCATAATCGGGCGCATCATTCCGGCCGGCACCGGTTTTCGCAAAAAATACCAGCCGGCAATTCATAAAGTCCGCAAAGAAAAAATAGAAAAAAACGCGTAACTGGGCAAGCCGGCTTACACTTCAATTATTACCGGCAGGACCATCGGTCTCCGGTGAGTTTTTTGGAAAAGAAATTTGCCGATGTCGTCGCGCAGATTGTCTTTGACGAACGTCCAGTTGATTGGATGCATGTTATGGGTGGCATTTTCAATATTTTTGGTGATCAGCTGACGGGTTTGGTAAAGAAGCTCTTTTGATTCGCGCAGGTACACGAACCCGCGCGAAATAATATCGGGCGAGCCGCGCACTTTTCCGGTTTGGGCGTCCACGGTCGCGATCAAAACGAAAATTCCGTCGGTAGCCAGCATCTGCCGGTCGCGCAAAACCACTTCTTTGACGTCGCCTATGCCCAGACCGTCAACCATTACGTAATTTGTCGGCGCGAAATTTTTGGTCAGATTAACGTTTGTTTTGGATAGTTCGAGTATCTGGCCGTTATCGGCGACGAATATATTTTTAGGATTGATTCCGGCTTCCTCGGCCAGTTTGGCGTTGACGGTCCGCATGTAATAAAAACCGTGGATCGGCAGGAAACATTGCGGTCTTACCATTTCCATTGTTTCTTTCAGTTCAACGCGGGTGGCATGGCCTCCGGAATGTATTCCGAAAATTTTATAATGATAAACCGCGGCGCCCTGGCGGGAAAGGTTGTCGCGAAGCATCTGGACGTACTTTTCATTTCCGGGAACGATTGAAGAAGAAAAAATCACGGTATCGGTCGTTTTTATTTTTACGTCGTTGTGCGCTCCGGCGGCCATCCGGGTTAGTCCGGCTCGCTCTTCTCCCTGCGCGCCGGTGGTCAAAATAACTATTTTATTATCGGGATAATTGTCTATTTCTTTTATCGGGATAACGGTTGAGCGGTTTAATTTCACCAGCTTCAATTCCTGGGCAATCGTGAAATTGTTCTGCATGCTTTTGCCGGTAATAGCCACTTTTTTCCCCAGTTTGTCGGCAATGTGAACAATCTGCGTCAGGCGGTCTATCAGCGAAGAAAAAGTTGAAATAATGACGCGGCCGCCGGCTTTTTTAAGAAGCTCTTCAATATTCTCTTCAACTTGCCATTCCGGCATTGAACGGCCCGGTTCTTCCGATTTGGTGCTGTCCAGCATCAAAAGCCGGACGTTTTTCCCCCCCAATTCTTTAAATGGTTCAATCCCGACCGGTTTCATATCCCGATCATAATAGAATTTAAATTCGCCGGGATGAACGATGATTCCGACCGGCGTTTCAATTTCAAGTCCGATTCCTTCGGGAATAGTGTGCATCACCGGAAAATAGTGGGCAGTGAATACTCCTAATTTGGTTACCGAGCGTTCAGTTATGTTTTCAATGTCAAGTTTGGAGGCGTAAGGAAATTCGGCTTGGCGTCTTTGAATGATCGCGCTGGTTAAAGCGGTGGTATAAATGGTCGGGTTGCCGAGTTTGTCCATAAGATAGGGAATTGCCCCGATATGGTCGTAGTGTCCGTGGGTAATAAAAACGGCGCGGATATTTTTGATTTTGTCTTTAAGATAGTTTACGTTGGGGATGATATAATCAACTCCGGGCATATTTTCATCGGGGAATTGTATCCCCATATCAATAATGATGATGTCGCTTCCATATTCCAGAACCATCATGTTGCGGCCGACTTCGCCGAATCCGCCCAAAGCGAGTATTCGGAGCGTGCCGGGTGGAGCCGGCGGGATTATTTGCCGGTTGTTCCCGTCTTCAAACGACACATATTGAGAAGGCCGCGCTTCGGCTTTATGTCTGATACTCGCTCTTGTTTTTTTTCTTATCATAAATAAATAATTAATTAATAATAATAAAACTAAAATTAAATTGATTTTCTTGTGCTGGAGGAGGGATTTGAACCCTCAAGCCTTGCGGCGCTAGCTCCTGAAGCTAGTGTGTTTGCCAATTTCACCACTCCAGCTTATTTCTAACGGGTCTTCGCCAATTTCACCGTTCCGGCGCGATCAATGCGCAAATATTTTCCATACCCGCGCGGTGTAAAGATGCCATCGGTGAATGTTGGCGAAACGCTCGGCCGGGATCGTGATCATATCGGTTGCAAAGCCTTTCAGATCGGGATGAGCTACATAAAGGTAAAAAGGTGAATAAAGGAAAATTGCCGGCGTGTCTTTTCGTATTTCCTGCTGAAATTTTTCATATTTGTTCCGTCGATCTTCGGCTTTTTCAGCGGTTCGAGCCGCTTCCAAAAGCTGATCAGCGGTTTTATTGGCATAAAGCGCCACATTCAGGCCGGGATCGTTTCGCTGGGACGAATGCCAAAAAGCGAACAAATCCGGATTGCGTCCGATTACCTGGCCGAAAAGAAGGCTTTCGTATTCTCTCGGTCTGATAATGTTTTGGTTAAGATCTCCGATTTCAAAAAATTTTATTTCTATTTTAGCTCCGAGTTCTTGCCACATATCTTTGAGCATTTCGGCTGATTTTGCAAGCTCGGGCGTGTTGGCTGTGGCAATACTCAAAGCCAGCTCAATCTTTGATTTTTTTTCGGTTTTTACCCTGACGCCCGACTTATCGTCAATTTTCCAGCCGGCGGAATCAAGAAACTTTTTTGATTCTTCAAGATTGAAGTTAGGAGCTTCTTTTTCAAAAGCCAAAACCGGCGGGGGAATCGGACCATCCGAAGCAATGCCGAAGCCATTAAGGATTTCATTCACCAGTTTTTCTTTATTTACCGCGCTATTTAAGGCTTGGCGGACTTTTTGATCGCGCAAAACCGCTGATTTGT
>ERZ1292623.4557-Hain-H51-01um-R1-4557-length-11307-cov-11_pt1 | contig 11307 bp, 23 predicted proteins | sample MGYA00564398_ERZ1292623 | MGnify/ENA primary metagenome ERZ1292623 (study PRJEB36523, sample SAMEA6512633) | groundwater metagenome | collected 2019-01-07 | study: AquaDiva: Metagenomics assemblies of 32 groundwater samples | reverse complement strand
TGGCAGAGAAATTTGAACGAACAAAGCCGCACATAAATGTCGGCACTATCGGTCATGTAGACCACGGCAAGACAACTTTGACCGCCGCTATTTTACACGTGCTTAATTTAGCAGGAAACAAAGTAAAAATGGAAAAAGTCGATGATATAGACAATGCTCCTGAAGAAAAGGCAAGAGGCATTACAATTGCCCTTCACCACTCTGAGTATGAGACAACAAAGAGACACTATGCTCACATTGATGCTCCTGGCCATGCTGATTATATTAAAAACATGATTACTGGCGCTGCGCAGATGGACGGAGCTATTTTAGTTGTGGCTGCTCCAGATGGCGCAATGCCTCAGACACGAGAACATATTCTTTTAGCAAGACAAGTTGGCGTTCCGTCAATAGTTGTTTTTTTAAATAAAGTGGACATGGTTGAAGACAAAGAACTTATAGATTTGGTTGAAGCAGAAATAAGAGAATTACTCAATAAATACGAATATCCAGGAGACACAACTCCTATTATAAGAGGATCAGGTCTTAATGCCCTTGAAGCAAAATCAGTTAATGATGAGGCAGCAAAGCCAATTTTGGAATTAGCAAAAACACTTGATGAATATATTCCTACGCCAGTCAGGGACACAGACAAGCCGTTCCTTATGCCTGTTGAGGATATTTTTTCAATTGAAGGCAGGGGTACTGTTGTAACCGGAAGAATAGAAAGAGGAAAAGTTAAATTGAATGAAGAAATTGAAATCATTGGATTGGGAGATACAAAGAAAACAACAGTTACAGGAATAGAGATGTTCAATAAATCATTAGATGAAGGTATTGCGGGTGATAATGCAGGCATTTTGTTGAGAGGATTAAAGAAAGAGGAAATTCAGAGAGGACAGGTTTTGGCAAAAACGGGCTCTGTGACTCCTCATACTGATTTTGAGGCAGAAGTTTATATTTTAACAAAAGAAGAAGGAGGAAGGCATACTCCATTTTTTTCCGGATACAAACCCCAGTTCTACATAAGAACAACTGATGTCACTGGAGATGTCACTTTGCCTGAGGGAACAGAAATGGTTATGCCAGGAGACACCGTTGTCTTTAAGGTGAAATTAGTTTCGCCTGTGGCGCTTGAGGAGAAACAGCGTTTTGCCATCCGAGAGGGAGGAAAGACAGTGGGAGCCGGAGTTGTGACAAAAATATCCAAATAAAAAATTAATCAAATGGACGTTGATAAAAAGAAAAAAGGAGATAAAGAAGAGCAGCAAAAACTTCGCATAAGAGTAAGGGCTTATGAACACAAGATTTTAGACATGAGCGTGAAGCAGATTGTTGATACTGCAAAAAGATACGGCGCAGAAATTGCCGGGCCTGTTCCTTTACCGAAAGAAGTAAAAAAATATACAGTCAATCGTTCTACTTTTATTGACAAGAATTCAAGAGAGCAGTTTGAGATGAGAATACACAAGAGGTTAATTGATATTTTAAATCCGTCTCCTAAAATTATTGACGCTTTGACTAATTTGAATTTGCCTGCAGGCGTTGACATTGAGGTTAAGATGACTTAATAATATCAAAAATAAAATCTCAAAATTTATGAAATTCATGCTTGGTAAAAAGATGAAGATGACGCAGATTTTTAATGAAAACGGAAATGTTATTCCGGCTACTTTGATTTCTGCCGGTCCGATTGAGGCTCTTCAGATAAAAACTAAAGAAAAAGACGGTTACGAGGCGGTTCGGTTTGGTTTAGAAAAAAGAGACGGTAAAAAAAGAAAAGGGTTTAAATTTTTACGTGAATTTAGGACAGAAAACCCGCAATTAAAAATCGGAGACATCATTGATGTTTCTGTATTTGAGGTTGGCGATAAGGTTGTTGTAAGCGGGATATCAAAATCTAAAGGATTCCAGGGTGTAGTAAAACGTCATGGTTTTCATGGTGGACCAAGAACGCATGGTCAGAAACATTCAGAGCGTGAGCCAGGTTCCATTGGCGGTGGATTAAGAACAAGAGTGCCAAAAGGAATGAGAATGGCTGGTAGAATGGGAGGAGACAGAATAACAGTGAAAAATTTGAAAGTGGTGAAAATAGATAAAGATAATAATCAGATTTTTATTTCCGGAGCTGTTCCAGGAAGGAAAGGAACATTATTGGAAATTTATGGAAGCTAAAATATACAACCAAAAAGCAGAAGAAGTAGGAAAAATAAATTTGCCAAAAGATTTTTTTGGCTTACCTTGGAATGATGATTTAATGCATCAAGTTGTTGTTTCTATGCAGTCAAACAAAAGAGTTCCAGTTGCGCATACTAAAGACAGAAGCGAAGTTAGCGGAGGCGGGAAGAAACCTTGGCGTCAAAAAGGCACAGGCCGAGCAAGGCATGGTTCTTCAAGATCTCCGATCTGGATTGGCGGCGGCGTTACTCATGGACCGTTAAAAGAAAAAAATTATTCAAAAAAGATAAACAAGAAAATGAAGAAAAAATCTTTTTATATCGCGCTTTCACAAAAAATCAAAGATAATGAGATTTTATTTTTAGATAAAATAGATTTAAATCAACCAAAAACAAAAGAGGCGGTTGTTATCCTTAATGACATTTCCAAGATTAAAAATTTTGAAAAACTTTCAACCAAGAAAAAAAACAAGGCAATTTTAGTCTTGCCTAAAAAAGACGAAAAAATTTCAAGAAGTTTCCGTAATATCAAGGGATTAAAAATTGACGAGGTGCGCAATCTTAATACTTTAAGTGTTCTTGCCTATAAATATCTCATAATAACAAATCCCAAAGAATCTCTGGCTAATTGGAAATAAGATATTTTCTTGCTTTTAAAATTTAATTTGTTATTATATTTTTTATGGCAACAGCATTAAAAAATAATATTTCTGTTCCAAAAAGCGAGTATTTGCGTCTTAAATATATTGACAGGCGCTTTAGTGGTTTTCTTAATTATTTTGAAAATATAATAGAAACTCGTGAAGCAAGAAAAGAGGTAAAAAGAAAAAAAATTATCCCGCAGGAAAAATTATTTAAAAAACTCGGGTTTTAATGAAAATTTTCTATACTCATAAGGCCGCAAAACACCTAAAGGATTTACCTTACTCTATCCAAAAGCGCATTGTTGAGAAAATGCGTTAGAGATAAAATTTATAAATAAAATGAGGCACATAACAAAAATTCTATTTATTTTTCTATTGGCAGGGTTTTTAATTACCCCTGTTTTTGTTTTGGCTCAAGACAAGGAAAGTTTGCCAAAAATTATTTTATTTCACGGCGAGGAGTGCCCCCATTGCATAGCGGAAAGGGCCTTTCTCAATGATTTAAAAAAAGAATTTCCTGATTTAGAGATAGAGGAATACGAGGTGTGGCATAATGAGGCAAATCAAAAAATTTATGAAAATAAAGCAAAAGAATTGGGGATAAAAGAATTTCTGGTACCGCTTACTATTGTTGGCGATAAATATTTGTTTGGCTTTGATAAGGCGGAGAATTCTGGGGAAAAAATAAAAGAAATGCTGGGCCTTAATACTGGTTCTGAAGAAACAGTAGATCATCCTTTTTTCGGCAAAATAGAAATTTCCAAACTTTCTCTGCCTGTTTTGTCAATTGTGCTTGGTACCTTGGACGGATTTAATCCGTGCTCAATGTGGTCTTTGATTGTTTTGCTCACGCTCGTCATCGCCTCCGGCTCCCGCAGAAAAGTGTTATTGGTCGGCGGAGTTTTTATATTGGTTTCCGCATTCTCGTATTTTATTTTTATGACTGCATGGTTTAACGCTTTCGTGCTTATTGGATTCAGGCAGATCACCACAATCATTATCGGCATCACGGCCGTTATTGTTGGCCTTATTTCCATAAGGAAATTTTACACTTATATTCCGAACACCTGCGAAGTTTCCACGTCAGAACATCAGAAAAAAATAACTGAGAGAATCAAAAATGTTTTAAAAAAACAATCTATCCCCCTGCTCGTTTTAGGCGTGGCGGGCATCGCATTCTCTGTTAATCTCATTGAGATGTTTTGTTCATTAGGAATACCAGTGGTCTATACAAAGGCCCTTTCTCTGTATAATCTGGCCAGTTGGAAATATTACGCATATATATTATTGTATGATTTTTTTTATATGCTTGATGATATTATTATTGTTGCGATTGCAGGATTTACAATGAAGTTTCTTCAATTCAACACGAATTATTCCAGATATTCCCGCCTTGTGGCAGGATTATTGATGCTCGTCTTGGGTCTTATTCTTTTGGTTAAACCAGAAATTCTGTTTTTTGGATAAAGATTTTTTGTTGACATAAACAAACCTTTTTGTTAATATAGTTTAAATTGCCCAAAAAGGGGTGGTTTGTTTATTAAAAGGGTAAACACCTTACCTTATGGCCATATTTGATATTTTTAGGAAAAGAAAAGAAAAAGAAAGATATGAAAAAAAGCGCAAGACAAAAGGCGTTTCTGAGAGCGTGCCTGAAAAAATTATTTCTGATAAAAAGGACGTAAAAGAAACGGAGAAAAAAATTAATTTGAGAGAGAAAAGCATTGCCCCAGATGTTTTGATAGGGCCCCACATTACAGAGAAAGCCACTTTTCTTAATGAAAGAAATGTCTATGTTTTTGAAATAAAACCAAAATCAAACAAAATCATGGTCAAGCAAGCAATAAAGGAATTATACGGAGTGGTACCCAAAAAAATCAGAATAATAAATTCTCCGTCAAAGACCAGATTTTTTCGCGGGCAAAAAGGAGAGAAAGGCGGATATAAGAAAGCCATGATTTATTTAAAAGAAGGAGACAAAATTGCCGAATAAATTCGGCTAAAAATAAATATGAATCCCGTTAGAAATTTACGCCTTATGCAATATACATATAAAATGAAAAATAAATTAAATAAACAATCAAATAATATTATCAATAATTTACAGAAATATCTTTCTGATATTTCTTATTTCTAACGGGATGAAGCAATATAAACCAACAACTCCATCAAGACGACAAATGACAGGCATTAATTACCGGCAGTTTTTGACTGCAAAAGAGCCGGAAAAAAGTTTAACCCATGGATTTAAGCGCAGTGTCGGCAGAAATTCAATGGGCAGAATAACAACAAGGCATAAAGGAAGCGGAGCCAAACGTTTATATAGAGATATTGATTTTAAATATGATAAATATGATATTCCAGCCTTTGTTAAGTCAATTGAATATGACCCAAATAGGACTGGTTTCATTGCTCTCATATATTATATTGATGGAGAGAAAAGATATGTTTTAGCGCCAGCGCATTTAAAGGTTAATGATAAAATAATTATTTCAGAAAAAGCAGATATAAAAACAGGAAACCGTCTTCCTTTGAAAAATATACCTGTGGGAACTTTTATATATAATATAGAAATAAAACCAAAAGGAGGGGCAAAACTTTGCAGAGCAGCAGGAATTTATGCAGAACTTCTTGCTCATGACAGCGGTTTTGCTCTTTTAAAAATGCCATCTACAGAAATCAGAAAAGTGCCTGATATTGCATGGGCAAGCATTGGACAGGTCTCAAATGAAGAGAATAAATTGATAAATATAGGCAAAGCTGGCAGGTCAAGATGGTTAGGTATTAGACCGACAGTAAGAGGTTCAGCCATGAATCCAGTGGATCATCCTTTTGGTGGAGGTGAAGGAAGGCAAGGTGCGGGTATGAGAAGGCCGAAAAATTTATGGGGCAAGGGTGTAAGAGGTGTAAAAACAAGGAATCCTAAAAAATATTCAAACAGATTGATTATAAACAGAAGAAAACATAAATAATTATGACAAGAAGCGCGAAAAAAGGTCCATACATTGATCAAAAATTATTGAAAAAGATTAACCGTATCAAGCAGGAAGATAATATAATTATTAAGACTTGGTCTAGAGATTCAAGTATTTCTCCTGAGATGATAGGTTATACTTTTGGCGTACACAATGGAAGAGATTTTATTCCCGTGAGGATTACTGAGGAGATGGTTGGTCATCGTCTGGGAGAATTTAGTCAAACTAGAAAATTTGTAAGGCACGGAGGCAAGATGCAGAGAGAAATTGAGGCCAAACAAAAAGAATCAGAAATAGCATCAGCCAAAGCAGTTAAAGTAGAAACTAAGAAATAAATATGACAGAGACAAAAGCAAATTTAAGATATTTGAGAATATCGCCTCGCAAAACAAGGCTTGTTACCGATCTTATTCGGGGAAAATCTGTAAAAGAGGCATTAGATAGATTGAAATTTGCTGATAAAAAATCAGCCCCAGTCATTTCTAAACTTATTAAATCAGCATACAGCAATGCAAAAAATAATTTAAAAAAAGAAATAAGCGATGCAGATTTATATATTAAAAAAATTAGTGTTGATGAAGGGCCGACATTGAAGAGATATATGCCTAGGGCCCGAGGCACCGCTTATATGATAAGAAAAAGAACAAGTCATGTGGCCGTCGTTCTAGAAGAAAAGAAAATAATTTTATGAGTAAAACAGTTCATCCATATTCATTTCGATTAGGTATTATACGTAATTGGAAGTCGCGCTGGTTTAATCTTAAGAAGTATAGGCATTTTTTAAAAACCGATACTATTATAAGAGAAACCTTAGAAAAGCAATTGCATGATATGTATGTGGAGAGCATTGAGACAGAGAGGACGCCAGCAGTTTTCCACGTAATCGTTAAAACTTCTAGGCCGGGTTTGATTATTGGCAGAAAAGGTGAGGGTGCAGATAAATTAAAGAAAGATATAAAGAAAATATTTCATAAATTTAAACTTGAAGCACCTCAGGAAATAAAATTAACTATTGAAGAAGTTAGATTTCCGGAAACTCACGCAAAGATAGTTGCTCAAATGATAGCAGAGAGTTTAGAGAAAAGAATGAATTTTAAAAGGGTCATAAAGCAACACTTAGAAAAAGTCATGGCCAATAAAGAGGTTAAAGGAGTAAAGATTTCATTGTCTGGAAGATTAGGGGGAGCAGAGATGGGCAGATATGAATGGTTAAAAAAAGGCCGAATTCCCCTTCAAACCTTGAGATCTGACATAGATTTTGCCCGCTGGAAGGCACGACTACCTTATGGATACATAGGAATAAAGGTCTGGATTTATAAAGGCGAGAAATTTGATAATTAAAATGGCATTATTCCCCAAAAAAGTAAAATTCAGGAAACGTCACAGAGACAGAAAAAATCCTAAAAAACCTGGAGTGGCCACAAGAGGAAACCGATTAGTTTTCGGATCTTTTGGGCTCAAGTCAGAACAGGCTAAATGGATAAAGGTTAATCAGATAGAGGCAGCTAGAAAAACAATGAGTAAGTTTATACAAAAGACAGGTAAGATCTGGATAAGAATTTTTCCAGATAAACCAATAACAGCAAAGCCGCCAGAAGTTGGTATGGGCAAGGGTAAAGGTGATCCTGTTGGATATGTTGCCGTAGTAAAACCAGGCAATGTTATTTTTGAGATGGATGGTCTAGACGAGAAAACAGCCAATGAAGCTCTGAGAAAGGCAGCTTCAAAACTCCCATTAAAGACAAAAATAATCAGCAGAAAATAAATGAAAGAATTTAAAACAAAATCAAAGATTGAATTGAACAAACTTTTGTCTGAAAAAAAAGAGGCCTTAATGCATTTTCGTTTTAAATTATCAAGTGGTAAGGCAAAAAACATAAAAGAAGGCCATAATTTAAAAAAAGATATTGCAAGAATCATGACAGAATTAAATAGAAAATAATTTATGGAGAATAAAAACAAGGGGAAAATATTAAAAGGAAAAGTAGTTTCCGATACAATGGATAAAACAGTTGTGGTTCTTGTTGAATCTTTCAGAAAATACCCCAAGTATGAGAAATATATGAAAATAAGCAAAAAGTTCAAGGCGCATGATGAAAAAAATGAATATAAAAAAAATGATATAGTCATGATCCAAGAATGCAGGCCGATTTCAAAAGATAAAAGGTTTAGAGTTTTACAAAAAATTTTATGATTCAAACAAGAACAATGTTAGATGTTGCAGATAATAGCGGAGCAAAACTTGCGCAGGTTATTAAAGTTCTAGGAGGTAGCCGAAAGAGATATGCTAAAATTGGAGACATTGTTGTGATTTCTGTAAAAATTGCTGAGCCGAGAAAAATTGTAAAGAAAAAAGAGGTCCTGCATGCTTTAGTTGTAAGACAAAGAAATAATTTTAGAAGAAGAGACGGTTCTTACATTCGTTTTGACGATAATGCCATTGTTGTTTTAGAAAAAGGGAAAAAAGATCCAAAGGCAGGTCGTATTTTTGGTCCTATACCAAGAGAAATACAAGAACTTGGTTATGCAAAGATCGCGTCTTTGGCGTCAGAGATCGTATAAAAAAATGAAAATAAAAAAAGGAGACACAGTGAAAATAATTTCTGGAAAAGATCGAGGTAAAACCGGGAAAATTACCAATGTCTTAATAAAAGAAAATAAGATAGTTGTTGAGGGGGTAAATATTTCCAAAAAGCATTCAAGGCCAAAAAAGCAGGGTCAGAAAGGACAAATTATTCAGGTTGCAATGCCAATTAATGTTTCTAGCGCCATGATTATATGCGCTGGTTGCAATAAGACTACGCGAGTATCAAAAAAAATGGTTGGCAATAGAATGGTGCGCGTGTGTAAAAAATGCGGAGCAGAAATATAAGTTGAACATCTATGTTTATAAAAGAAAAATATAATAAAATAGTAGTACCGGAAATGAGAAAGAAATTCGGATATAAGAATAATTTTGCTGTCCCCAAAATTGAAAAAGTGATTATCAGTACTGGTATTGGATCTTTGAAAGATGAAGTAAAGAAAGAAGCAATAGAAATTTCTTTGAGCAAAATTGCTGGGCAAAAGCCCCGTTCTAATCCTGCGAAGAAATCCATAGCATCTTTCAAGCTTAGACAGGGCGAAACAATTGGATATTCAGTAACATTGCGCAATAAGAGAATGTATGATTTTTTACAAAAATTGATTAATATCGCTCTGCCAAGAATAAGGGATTTTAGAGGTTTAAACTCTAAATCCATAGATGAGGCCGGAAATTTTTCCATAGGATTTAAAGAACATATTGCTTTTCCAGAGGTCAGCAATGAGGATATTAGAAGCGCTTTTGGTTTAAACGTAACAATAGTTACAAGTGCAAAAAGAAAAGAAGAGGCAATAGAACTCTTGCGTTTAATAGGAATTCCGTTTAAAATCTAAACATTAATAAAAACAATTATGGCTAAAAAATCAGTAATAGCAAGATCACAAAAAAAACCGAAATATAAATCACGCGTGGTGAGAAGATGTTTTCGTTGCGGTCGAAAGCGCGGATATATGAGAGATTTTGATTTATGCCGAATCTGTTTTAGAGAATTGGCCAGTGAAGGATTGATACCAGGTATAAAAAAATCTAGTTGGTAGTTCAATAAAATCACTGCAAATAATATGGATACAATAGCAAACATGTTCACGAAAATAAAAAACGCACAGGCTGTCGGCAAGGAGACAGTGACTATTGATTATTCAAAATTAAATAAGAGCATACTTGATGCGTTTTTAAAGAATAAATTAATAGGGGCAGTTGACAGCAAAGGCAAAAAAGATAAAAAAATAATAGAGGTCGCACTTCTTTATGATAAAGAAGGAAATGGTCGTATCTCTGGCATTGAAAGAGTTTCTAAGTTATCCAGGAGAATCTATGCTCCTTTTAAAAAAATAAAGAGATTAAGCATGGGTCGTTTGTTGATTTTATCAACGCCGAAAGGTGTTTTGTTGGGCGAAGAAGCTATTAAAGAAGGCGTAGGAGGAGAAGTTATTTGCAGAGTTTGGTAGCTCGACAAGCTCGCTATAAATAGCTCGATAAATTTACTATAAATATTATGAGTCGCATAGGGAAAAAAATAATTTTAATACCAGATAAAGTAGAAGTAAATACAGAGAAAAACAATATTTGTGTCAAGGGTCCTCTCGGAGAGATTAATCGCCGTTTCAGCGATAAAATTAAAATTGAGATTAATGATAAGAAAATAAGATTGAATCTTGCTGACAATAGCAATGAGAACAAGGCTTTATGGGGGACATATTCTTCCCATTTGTTGAATATGGTAAATGGGGTGACAAAGGGTTTTGAAAAAAAATTAATGATCGAAGGAGTTGGCTTTAAGGCGCAATTGGAAGGTCAGAAAATATCTTTGAGTTTGGGATATTCCCATCCTATAAAAATTGATATTCCAGAAGATATAAAAGTTAAGGTTGAAAAGAATATAATAATTATTTCGGGAATAGATAAAGATAGGGTCGGTTTATTTACTTCTGTCATAAGGAGTTTGAAAAAGCCGGAGCCGTACAAAGGTAAGGGTATAAGATATATAAACGAAGTTATTAGAAAGAAAACAGGTAAAAAAGCAGCAACAGCCGCATAAATTTAATAATTATGAAGAAATTAAAATTATCCCCAAGAAAAATAAGACATAAGAGAATAAGAGAAAAGATAAAAGGTACATCTTTTTGTCCGCGACTTTCTATTTTTCGTTCAAATAAGCATATTTTTATCCAATTGATTGATGACGAGAAAGGAAAAACAATTATTTCAGTGTCTGATATAAAGAAAAAGATTAAGGGCAATAAAACAGAAATTGCTAAAAAAATTGGGACAGAATTAGCTAAAATGGCAAAAGAGAAAAGAGTCGAGAGGGTTGTATTTGACAGAGGAGGTTATAAGTATCATGGAAGGATTAAGGCTGTGGCAGAGGGTGCGAGAAAGGGAGGGTTAAAATTTTAAGAATAAATTTTTAATATGAATAGAAATAAAAAAAATATTAATAGGAATCAAAAAACTGAATTAGAAAATAAGGTGATAGATATAAGAAGAGTTGCTAGAGTTGTGGCTGGCGGAAGGCGTTTTAATTTTCGCGTAAGTTTGGTTGCTGGAGACAGAAATGGTACAGTAGGAGTAGGCATAGGTAAATCATCAGACACATCTTCTGCCATAGAGAAGGCCTTAAGGAATGCAAAGAAGAATACCATAAAAATTCCTCTGACCAAAGATTTTTCTATTCCTTATAATTGCGAAGCTAAATATAGTAGCGCCTATGTGATTATCAGGAAAGCGAAAAAGGGTGGGGGTCTTGTGGCTGGTAGTTCAGTAAGAATAGTCTTTGATCTGGCAGGGATAAAAAATATTAATGCCAAAATACTTTCAAAAAGCAAAAATAAATTAAATAATGCCCGGGCAGCAATCAAGGCATTAAGTAAGTTAAAAGTTTAATATGTAAAGGAACATGCAGTTGCATCAAATAAAAAGAAAAAATAAAAATAAATCCAAAAAAAGAA
>ERZ1292623.4556-Hain-H51-01um-R1-4556-length-11308-cov-7_pt1 | contig 11308 bp, 12 predicted proteins | sample MGYA00564398_ERZ1292623 | MGnify/ENA primary metagenome ERZ1292623 (study PRJEB36523, sample SAMEA6512633) | groundwater metagenome | collected 2019-01-07 | study: AquaDiva: Metagenomics assemblies of 32 groundwater samples | reverse complement strand
TTTCTTTTACTTGAAAAAATCTTTTAGCAAAATTAATTTCCTTATACGAAAGAATATGCGCTTTTTCCCAATCGGTGCGCAAATGAGGGGTAAGCATACGATATGCCTTAATCGCCGGATTACAGTCTAACGCCTCGACAGCTAAAAGAACTCCGCCTTTTTTCATAATCCTTCGCAGTTCAGGAAAAGCATAGCTTAAATCTAAATGGTGCAGCATACCAGAACAAATGCACACATCAATCGAATTATTTGGAAAACCTGTATTTTCACAATCGCCTTGAATAAAATACGTATTATTCGATACGCCTTCTTTCCTAGCTGCCGCTTTGGCATTTGCTATAGAGCCATCGCTTATATCCAAACCTATAGCAAGCTCTGCTCCTGCCTTTGCCGCTTTTATGGCATTTTTCCCGTCACCGCATGCATAATCAAGAAATATCTTACTCCTGCTATGACGAGCGATCCAATTATTAACATACGCACTGCTTAACTGGGTAGTTGTGTAAAACTTCAAATTTTCGTGAATCTTCTCGTAGGTTTCTTGAGAAATGCTTTCTGCCGATGCTTTATCTTGATTATGAAATTCAATTTCTTTTACCTTTCTCTCATCTAAAGACGCAACCCATTCCTCGTTTGTTTTTTTGCTTAAAATATCCAGTTTTTCAATAAGTTCTTGTTTGGTCATACTATAATCTTCCATATGCCCACGAGCGATCCTAACCCATAGCCAACGTGGCGGGCTGCGAAAGCTAAAGGCATGGCGAATAACAATGCAATATCTTTTTGCATTATGGTAATTTTTACGGAAAAAAACAAGGAAACCGGAATATACAACCATATGCTTACGGGCAAGGTGAGTACAAAAGCCAACGGGACAAAATGCCGAAGTCCGAGCCGAAAACCGTATTTCAAAGGGTACGTTGCCCAAATGCCGTCGTGGACGTTATGCGCGAAAAACTTCCCGAGCGTGTCAGAAGAAGGATAGTACCTGGCTTTAATGTCTGGAAAAAGCATAATCTTGCCTCCGGCCGCGCGCAAACGATTATTGAGCTCCAAGTCTTCACTACTCACCATGCGCTCGTCGTATAAACCTATCTTCTCAAGCACCTCTTTTTTATAGCAGCCAAACGCAACCGTATCTACTTCCATTGGCTCGTCTACTCCTGTCCGGAAATACGCGCCTCCTGCGCCAAACACATGAAACAAACAAATAGCAACGGCTTTAGCTTCCAGCGTATCTGCTGCAGGCACAGTTTCCAAAACTCCGCCAACATTATCTGCGCCGGATTCTTGCAAGTGCTCCACACACTTTGAAATATATTCTTTGTCATACTTTGTATGAGCATCCATTTTAATAATTACTTCGCCTTTGGAGTTTGTAATGCCAACATTCATAGCGGCAGGGGTTGTTACTTTTGGATTGTCCAAAAGTTCTAGTTTATAGTTTTTAGTTTTTAGTTTATAGTTCTCTACGATTTCGCGGGTTTTATCTTTTGACATTCCGTCCACGACCAAAATCTCCAGCTTATCTTTTGGATAATCATTTGCCAGAATCGAATCTAAGCACATTGCAATATACTTTTCCTCATTTAAACAAGGAACTATGACCGAAACCAATTTCTCAACCATCTTGCCCAATCAATTATTTTTTTATTTCCAAAAAGAATACTTATTACAGAAACAATTCCCCGCGCGTCGATATGCCGAAAATCCTTATAGCGAATTAAGCCTTGCTGCCTCCATTGTAGTAAAGCCTCTAAAAATTCCATATATCCAGCATTTGTGTGAGCATAACTTCTGAAAAGAAAATTCAAAGAATATTTCCAAAACAGCTTCTCATCTTGCTTATTTAGTATCGCAGGCAAACTCTCTCTAAAAAGAGAAAGCATTTCTATCGCTCCCTGACCATACTCTTTTTTTGCCACCTCTGAATACTGGCCAGGATGTACCCGATAATTCATTAAAGGCGCTTCGATAAAAGCGCTTGGTCCCTTTTTGGAGATTTCGACAAGAAGCGCGATATCCACAAAATCAGAGAATCTGTCGGGTTTCATTCGAGCATTTCCAATAGCTTCCACCCTGTATATTACCGAATCAAAAGCGCAGCGCAGCCACAGCATCTCTGCTCGGGCAAATTCATAATTATTCTTATATACCGCATATTTTATACTGTTCTCACTCAAATTCGAAAAAGTCTGGATGTTTTTACCCGAAACACTGTTAAAATCTGAACCCACAAACACTAAATCTCTATGGGCATCCATAAAATCAACCTGCAATTCAAGCTTTTTAGGATGCATTGTATCGTCGTCATGAAATATACTCAAATATTCCGACTCAAATGGAAAACTTAGAATACGATTAAAATTTCCTTCTACTCCAGTATTCCTGACGCTGCTGATAAAATGTATTCTTGTGTCCTGAAACTTTTTTAACTCCTCTTCAACCGGCTGCTCTGAAGCGTCGTCAAAAACAAAAATATCAAAATCCTGAAAGGTTTGATTTAATATACTGCCAATACATTCTTTCAAATACGTCGCTCTATTGTAGCTTGGTATGGCTATTGATAGTTTTTTGCTCATTTTCGCTTCAATCTTTTAATGAGTGCCACGACAAGGTTCTTTAAGAACACCCTGGTTTTCAAATAAGCATACTCGCCAAAAACCTTTATAAACATTTCTTCAATAAATCTTTTTGATTTGAAAAGGATAAAAAGAAACATGTTCTTCTTTAAATAGGCAAGAACTCTTCCACGCTCGAGATGATCATATTCTATTGGTTCAATATGTTCTTCTTTCCTCGCCAATAAAGTCATGGAAAAGTGCTGTAAACTATCAAAATATTTTTCTACTCTAAAACCGCATTTTTTCAACAGAATTTCTATGGTTGTACGGCTAAAATAAAAAGTATGAGGAATAGCGAACTGTAAAAATGGCTTGTTAAACTTATATATATCCGGTGTTGCTATGTATAAAATACCGTTCTTGGCCATTAAACTATACATCATGTTAAAATTCTTGTCTGGCTCAACGAAATGTTCAATTACTTGATCAAGAATTATGCAATCAAACTTTTTCTTCCCGCCAAGTTCTTCAACGAATTCTGAAAATGACTTATTATAACATTCAATATCGTAAAGTTCCTTTAAACTCCTGCGAGATCCCTCATCCAAATCCGGCTCTATACCCATTACGTTGCGAAAGCCGTTCTGCTTCAATACAATAAGAGTTTCACCAGCACCACAACCCACTTCGAGTATTTCAGCTTCTTCCGACAAATATTCTTTTACGTGATTATATGCTTTTTCTGCCGCTGGACTCTCTATGGGTTTGCCATAAAACTCTTTTGCATCAACGTCATCAGCAAGATATACGCCAAATAAATCTTTACGGTAGTTTTTATAAAGTTTTTCCATATACCCTTTTTCGTCCATCCTCGGATTTAAACAAACTAAACCACACGACGCGCACAAACAAACATTAAATACACTCACGCCATATATCGTTTGATACTTCTGACTATTACAAACCGGACAGGTAAAGAAGAATTTTTCGATCGTTTGTTCCATAAAATTTTAGTTATTTTGTACTGCTTGTACAAAGGTTCTGGCAAAATGCTCATTCGTAAAGGGTTTTTTCAGGTGTGACTCTACAAATCGACGACCATTTTCTTTATACGCTTGTATTTGTTCCTTTGACAATGATTTTAAAAACGTACGGAGTTCTTCATAGTTTTTAAAATCGCGCATATCAATAAAAGAATTTTTGGGAATATATTCTTCAATATCCAAAGCTCCCAGGTAAATCGGAACTGTTCCTACATAAAAACAGTCAAAAATCTTATCGGTTATGTAACCGGGCAGTTCGCAGTTCTCAATGGCAAAAGCGAATGTATATTGGCTAAGTATTTTGTATTTGTCTTCCAAGGCGCCTCTGTAAACTTTTTTGATAGCACTTTTCCTAAACCAATAAGGAAAAGGCAGAGGTTTTTCCCAGTCGCGTCCGTATAGATCGATATCTCCCGTTTTGCTGAAAAAAAGTATCACCCTGATTCTTTCTGTAAGAAGTTCTTTGTAATAAGAAATCAGCCTTCTGTTTGAATTTATCAGCGTAAGAAACTTTCTGTCTGCATTCTTCCAATATTCAGAAAAAATTCCGCTCTCTGGTATCGGCAAGGGTGTGAAAAAGTGACGGATATTTGGATTGCCAGTTTTCCAAGTAAAAAAAACACTTTCGTAGAGATTCGGTATTTTTTTTATACAATAGCGAATTTCTGGAATTACAACGGGCGGCTCAAATTGAAACAAAATTCTTCTGGCAAATTTGCCAGAATCTACAATTGGATATCTTTTATTCCGCAATCTCCAATATAATTTTCTCGCAAAAATTTTATGATCGAACGAAACGTATACGTCTGTGGGTTTTGCAACGGCGGGATTCCACATATCAATCGTCTGTACGTTCAAACCACTCTTTGTACAATATTCTTTAAGAAAAATAGCCCACTCACGAGAGTTATTCGTGTTATACTTTTTGCTTTTTTCAAACAAGGCATTATCCACGTTTACGTAGGAACTTGGATCAATATATACGTTTATCATATAAATGTTGTATTAGTTTTCCAGCATCTGAAAAATCGAACTCTACAGCAATACTGCGTTCCTTTTTATACGTATTATTTTTTATAGCACTCAAAATTTCAATAAATTTTCCCTCTGAATCAATATATTCAATGCCCTCGAAGTTCTTATAACTGTCTCCCACGAATTCGTTATTCAGATTTAAAGACAGCACTATTTTTTCTGGATCTTGTTTTACGGCAGTAAAAAGAGTTGTGCTTGGAGGGGGCATACCTACAATACAGCTGCTCCTCTCAATATACATGTCAGCCGGATCAGCAGGATTTGCAATGAAAACATTTTCTGCAATCTCACCGAGGAATTCTTTTATAGTTGAAGTACTTTTTATGGAGGGGTGTGGTTTTATTATAATATTCCAATCCGCGAGCTTTTCTGATATGAGTTTTACCACACGAACTCTGTTTTCTTGCATCTTTTCTTCTGGTATCAAAGCGTGATTCTCTTCCGTAAACCCGATCGTCTCATTAGACCACATAATGGTTAGAGTTTTTTGATTTTTCATTTCTTTATTTTTTGAAAAATATGATTTTTCAAAAAACCGTTTTGTAGCCTTATGCTCTAATGGATGCCCGAGTATACGTATTTTTTTTGGCGAAACTCCGTCTTGCACGCATATTTCAGCATCTCTTTTTGAAAATACGACGGAATAATCAGCATCGCGCAAACCGGGGCTGTCATGCCAAAAAACAAAACTCGTTTTCCCAAAAAAAGGCATCTCTCTTGCTAATAACGGGAGAATCCAGTGATAGAGCACATACCCTGTAAGCTTCTTGAGTTTTACAAGAAACATTCTTACAGAAAAAGGTAAAAATTTGGGCATTTTATTTTGAGCGTTCATCAGAGACGACCAAAGAAGAAGGTTGTGCTGCCCAGCGATTCTAAATCCAGACTGTATTGCCACCGTGGTGGCTGCATTCTTTTTAGCAAATCTCATCGCATACATTTCTGCGGGCCACGTGTCAGTATGACTCACGACAATATCTGGCCTATACGTTCCAATCGTTTTCTTCATAATCGTACGCAGCCTGTAATTTTTTGTAAAAATATTCCCATGAAACGGCGACTCAAACAATATGACTTTTTCCAACCCGGGAAATAAACTTCTGTCACTAAGAACTTTTTCTGTATAAGAATCAAGCTTCTCGGTTAGTAAAACCACTTCGTGCTCCTGAGCTACTTCATAAAGATACCCAATAGAGGTGGATCGAAAAGTCGCAGGGTTGGTTGATTGAAAAAGAACTTTAGCCATTATGAAGAAAACGCATTTTCAATTAAGTCAGACAGCGTGTGAATGACGAGCGTATGCATTTCTTGAATGCGCGGCGTGTCTTCAGAAGGGATGTTAATAAGAAAATCGCAAAGGCCTGCCATTTTTCCTCCGGTTTTTCCAGTAAGCCCAACTACTTTGCACCCCGCTCCCCTTGCAGTTTTCGCGGCTTCCAAAATATTCTCTGAATTACCCGAGGTGCTGATGCCAAAAAATACATCGCCAGGCTTTGCCAATGCCTCGATTTGACGTGCATACACCTTTGCAAAAGCATAATCATTTGCAATGGCGGTAACCGCAGAAGGGTTTGCGTCTAGTGCGAGTGCTGGCAACGCTTTCCGCTCTTTTTTGAAGCGGCCGGTCAGCTCTGCTGCAAAATGATGCGCGTCCGCCACCGAGCCACCATTTCCTGCAACCAAAAGCTTATTGCCCTTTCGCAACGCTTCAATCGTAAGGGTGGCAACGCTTTCCAAATCCGGCGTTTCGGCGCTGAATTTTTGCGCCAGGTCAATGTGGCCTTGAATATGTTGTTGAATAATGTCTTTCATACTATTTCACTCTCCGAAGTTTCTCTAATATCGGAAGTTCGCTCTCAAATACCTTTTTCCTGCCGTCGCCCAGCCAGACAGGCACTAGCCGAATATCCCTTACGAGCCGCTCAATCCCTTGGGGTTCGAGCGAAGCTGCCTGATCCGACCCCCACATAGCGCGGTCTATAGTAATATGACGCTCCACCACTACGGCCCCCATAAGTACGGCTGCTAGAGAAGAGTATACTCCAACCTCGTGACCTGAATACCCGATAGGGCAGGAAAATTGCTCTTTTAACCACGGAATTACCTTTAAGTTAAGCTCCTCATCTGCTCCAGGATATGTAGAGGTGCAATGAAGAAGAATTAAATCATTCTCTCCTAATACCTCTACAGCATGGCGAATTTGCTCCACCGTGCTCATCCCCGTCGAGAGAATAACTGGTTTTCCCTTCGAGCGAATATGCTTTAACAGACTGTCGTCGGTTAACGAAGCTGATGCTATTTTATAACACGGAATATTGAATTTTGCAAGAAAATCTACCGAACCCTCATCCCACGGCGAGGCAAACCACATAATGCCCTTTTGCTTGCAGTATTGGTCAATTTCCGTGTATTCTTTTTCTCCAAACTCAAGGCCGCGCTTCAAGTCTCCATTGGTATTTCCAAACACACTCTCTCGCGGTCGCGCGAGTTCCTCTGGAGTATACACCACATCCACCGTGCGCTTTTGAAACTTTACGGCGTCGCACCCAGCCTTTACTGCCACATCAATAAGCTGCTTGGCAGTATCCAAACTTCCATTATGGTTAATACCTATTTCTGCGATTATAAATGTTGGCTCGCCATCTCCTATTGTTTTGTTTGCTATTGTTACTTTTTTTCGTTCCATAATTATGTGTGTATTATTTTTTTCATTTTCAACGCAATATCCAGGCTCTTTTTCGCCTCTGCGATATTGACTTTTGTTTCTTTCCGTTTCTTTACGCAACCGAAAAAATGCAATATCTCTGCCTCAGACAATTGATTCCTTGTTGTCTCGTCGGTCTTCTCTTCTTGAAGTTCTCCTTCCTCGTCATACAACCGGTAGCTATTTGCCATTAAGTCAACAAAGAGCGTGCTATCTGTAAACTGAAACTCAAACCCTCTCACTTCTTTTGTTTGAGCATAGGAAAGCCTGAGCGTAACAGGAAAAACTCTTCCTTTTCTCTGATAACTCAGTACTGCGGAAACCGTATCTTCCACATTCATTTTCAAGTCACTCAACTTTCCTCCTACAGCAGTCATCTTTTTGGGCAGCCCGAGCATATAGTACAATAAATCAAGTTCGTGGATTAATCCTAGTATCGCTCCCCCACCCAAATCTTTTCTTGCAGCATAGCCCTTTGAATAATCCTTGTATCTATAGTGAAAAGGTAAGTACATGTTCCAGGTAAAGGCAGCGCTAATGATTTGGTTGCGCTTTTTTGTTACAAGCGCTTTTATGCCTTCCACCAATGGGTTAAATCTGGTCTGAAATCCCACCATGGTAACCAACTTTTTATCCCTCACTATACGCTCCAATTCATTTAATCCTTTTGTGGTATGCCCTAGCGGTTTTTCAATAAACAAATCGCTCCCAAGACGAGCGAACTGCAGGGCGCTTTGAATATGCAAAGCGCTTGGATTGGTAACAAACACCACGTCTGGCTTTATAGCTTCAGCTTCTTTCAAGGAAGAAATCGTGGTTATATTATAATGCCTTCCAATATCTGCCACCTTTTTTTCTTGTCCGTCTCGAATGACACGGCGCATATCTTCCGGTCTCACAAACCCAAAGAACTCAAAACCACCCGAGAGTTTTTTTTCTTTTTGGAGCCGTTGAATATTTTGTAAATGACGTTGGCCAATGGACCCTAGCCCAAGAAATAGTATTTTCATATTGTTACTTTTTTTCGTTCCATAGCTTTATAATCTTAATGTAATTATTACAATCTTTACCACGCGCTTTTGCCCCCGTCTATTACCAAATTATGGCCGGTCATAAAAGAGGAAGCGTCTGAACACAAAAAAATGATTGCTCCATTGTACTCGTCGGGCTGAGCCATTCTCGACAGCATATTGGTCGAGCCAAAGCGTTCCACAAAGTCTTTTGGCATAGCTGGGTTTTCCACGCCTCCCGGCGAAAGAGCATTCACTCTAATATTGTACTGTCCGAGTTGGGCCGCCAAAGCCCTGGTCAGCCCCACCACGCCGGTTTTTGAAGCAACGTACGCGGGAGATTTATACTTGTCAAGTGTGTTGTACACTCGATGATCATGCGCAATCTCCGAAACTTCAGAAGCAATATTCACGATTACACCACCTGCGGCCTGTTTTTTCATCGCGGGCACTACGGCCTTGGAACAAATAAACATGCCCGTGAGGTTCACTTCCAATTCTTTTGCCCAAAGCTCTACAGGATAATCGTCAATCGCGGCAAACATTTTCGCTGAGTTTTTGTCTCCCACCGCGGGGTTCATTGCCGCGTTATTGATTAACACATCAATCCTGCCGTGTTTTTCCAAAATCTTCTCTACCATTTCTTGAACAGCTTTCTCGTCGGTAATGTCCACGGTAAAATCCGGTTCGCCTTTATTATCTAGCCCTATAAGAATCCCACCTGCCTGCTGAACCGCCTCTTTATAGTGCTTTCCCAAAAACCCTTCAGATCCTGTAAGAACGCACACTTTCCCATCTAAAGAAAATGCTTGTTGTATTGTTTTATTTTCCATAATGTTTTCTATTACTCTACATACTTTTTTATAAATTCGACGTATGAAATAATAGTTTCGGCCTCTTTTCCGTCTTCTTGGCGCGCAGCCTGCAATGTAAAACTTCCTTCATATCCCGCCTCCTGGAGCCCCTTAAATAAACCTTCAAAGTTTGCGTCACCCGTGCCCAGGGGGACCGTCGTTCCTCCCAACACGCGGTCTTTTATATGCACATTGGAAAGATATTGTCCGTACGTACTAATTTCCTCATACGCGTCATATCCCAAAGAAGAACTGTTTCCGCTGTCGTAGGTAATCTTTACATCGAATCGCTTTACCAAATCGAGCAGTTCCGTTGGCGGCAAATCCGCTTCAAGACTTATCGTAATCCCGTTCTTCTTGGCTTCCAGTAAGCATTCTGAAACAGATTTTACAAGAATATCTTTTTCCTCCTCTGTTTTTATGGAAGAATTATCTACTAAAGGAATCTCAATGTTTATTGCCCCAATTTCTTTTGCCGCCGCAATAAGCCGCTTTAGTATATCGATATTTTCTTTTCGTTCTTCTTCGCTTACCCGAAAAAATGGTCTTCGCATAAAAAAATCTGCGCATATATGCCTGACTACTACACCAGACTCTGCAATTGCTTTTTGTATTTCTGCGATCCCTTCCTCTGACCAAAGCGGATTTTCTTGGTACCTATCCATGTCAAAAATAAAATCAATTTCTTGAATGCCTATTTCCTTTGCGCTTTGAAATTCTTCTTTCCACTCCTCTCTCCCTTCGGGAGATCTTTCAGAAAACGGAAAAAACTGAATTCCCCGCCCTTTGGGCAAGACTAATCTGCCTTGCATAATTCCTATGGGATGAATACCTATCATATCATTTTATTTTGTTGCGCTTCCTAAAATCATTAACTCTCTCGACCAGCGCAAAAATTTATTTTTCTCTATCTTCTTGACCGGCCCCAATAATTGCAAACTCTTGCAGACAATTTTCAGAGCAGAATACTTCCATACTATAGGAAGTTGATAGAATAATTCGGCTTCTGGCTGTTTTAATCCATGCATGGCAAAAAGATCTCGTAATCCCGTGCATGTGTAAGGATGGATATGAGTAGGGTCGTCGTAAAATATAAACATTTGACTGTGCCAATCAGGAGTCATGGTGATAACTCGGCCTCCAGGTTTTAATACACGATACATTTCTTTCATAAAATGATTGGGGTCTCTGATGTGCTCAATCACCGACTTGGAGAATACGACATCAAATGAGCCATCTACAAGGGGAAATACATCTCGCTCAAGATCTTGGTTTACGCGAACATCAATACCCTGTAACATTTCTGAATCCCCTTTTTCGCGATCGATGCCTGAAACCTCCAAACCCAAATCGCAAAATCCTCTCGTAAAATCTCCTCTTCCGCAACCAATGTCTAAAAGCTTTCCTCCTTTTTTCATGCTAAATCTCTCAAAAAGATGTTTACAAAGTCGTGAAGGATAATCAGTATATGGTCTCCTCATTTTGTTGTATACGGTATCCAAATAACTTACCATGTCATTCATCAAGTTCTTCTACAAGTTCTACGGGGACGCCGTCTGGATCATAACAGAATGCTACCTTTGCTTTTCCATCGGGCGAAACTTGTGGTTCACAGGTAAAAATAATGCCTTCTTCTTTCAATATTTTGTATTCTTTTTGGACACTTCCTACCGTAAAAGCTACGTGGGAAGCTCCCAAGTCAAATATCTGGTAGTTCTCTCTTTTCTTTCCCTTATGGGAAGCGTATTCCAATAGCTCCACAAGCGTATCTCCATTATCTGAAATCATTTTTACTGTTCTTACTTTTACCCCTTTTAGGCCCAAAATTGTGTCGATAAATTCCCCTTCTTCCTGGATATCGCGTTTTATTTCCAACCCCAACAAGTCCCTATAAAAATGCAGGGATTTCTCAATGTCTTCAACTACAATGCCGAAATGACGAATTGCTTTCATATTTCTTCAAAAGATTCTTTTATCACTTGGATTCCTTCTCGGATAGCGCCATCTGGTATAGTGAGCGGCGGTCCTATTTTAATTGCAGGGCCGTGCGTGCTTACCAAAAGCAACCCTTTCTCCGCACACTTCGCTATAACCTTTT
>ERZ1292623.3587-Hain-H51-01um-R1-3587-length-13172-cov-8_pt2 | contig 11309 bp, 8 predicted proteins | sample MGYA00564398_ERZ1292623 | MGnify/ENA primary metagenome ERZ1292623 (study PRJEB36523, sample SAMEA6512633) | groundwater metagenome | collected 2019-01-07 | study: AquaDiva: Metagenomics assemblies of 32 groundwater samples | reverse complement strand
AAAGCGGTACGTGAACTGGGTTCAGAACGTCGTGAGACAGTTCGGTCCCTATCCTATGTGGGCGGAGGAAACTTGAGAAGCGTCGTTCTTAGTACGAGAGGACCGGAATGAACGGACCGACGGTGAATCTGTTGTCACGCCAGTGGCATTGCAGAGTAGCCACGTCCGGACGGGATAAGCACTGAAAGCATCTAAGTGCGAAACCCACTTCAAGATTAGGTTTCCCAGGCGCTTAATGCGCCTCTAAAGATTCCAAGGAGATGACTTGGTTGATAGGCTACAGATAAAAACGCAGTAATGCGTGAGTCGAGTAGTACTAATACATCGAGAGACTTGCCATCTATTGTTATTACATACATAGGTGCATCAATAATCTTGATGGAAACATTATGAACTATATGAAATTTTTTCTGACAAATATTTTTTTTCAGGTGTCTATTTCGCGGGTGTTACACCTCTTCCCATTCCGAACAGAGAAGTTAAGCCCTGTAGAGCCGATGATACTATGCGGGTGACTGTATGGGAAAGTAGGACGATGCCTGATTTATTTTAAATCCCGATAATGAACTTATCGGGATTTTTTATTTTTAGACGATAAAAAAAGCTGAAGTATTTTTTTTGTATTCCAAATATTTATCGCCGTAACGATTGATTAATTCTTTTTCTTCCATAAATGCAGTTATAGAAAAAGAAATTAAAAGATACAAACTTAGCCAAATCAAAAATGGGAAACCAAAGAACAATCCAAAACCTAATGCCCAAAATGGATGTTCGATGTAACGAGGATGCCGCGCGTATTTATAAATTCCAAAAGTAATTAACAAATCATTTGAGTTTGAAAATTCCGAAGAACCGAAAATTCTTTTTGTTGAAAGTGCTTTAGTTGTAAAATATTCTATTAAGAGAGCTACAATCAAAATTAATAATCCTAAAAATTTTAAAAATAGATTTTCAAATTTATTTTGAAATATTATTTGGTAGTTTTGCAACATCAGAAACAAAAAAAGAAGCCAAACAGAGAGGGCTAAAATCAAAACAATAAATTTTACAATTCTAACGCCCCAATATTTTTTCCAAATTAAAAAATGAATAAGTGAAATTCCCCAAGGCATCGGAACGATTAGAAATACAAAAATCAAAATAAATAATTCTATCATTTTAAAATCCTAAAATAATTTTTGATTGTCATGCTTCGACTCTCCTACGACGAGTCTTTGACAGGTCACGCAGAGCGTGATGGCGCCAAAGGCGCTCACTCAGCATGACATACTTCAACTCTCCTTCGGCAGTCTTTGACAATCTCAGTATGACAAGAAACCTAAAATAATTTCATTTTATCTTCACACAAAGATAGTAAACATCTTTTATTTTCAAAAGAGATAATTTTATATATTTAGTATCGAATCACTTAAATGAAAAAAATACAAATCATATTTTTCGCAACTCTTTTAATTTCATCAATTGTTTTTGGCGATGGATTTTTAAAAGTATCAGGCAAAAAAATAATTGATGAACAGGGAAACGAAATTATCCTTAAAGGTATGGGATTAGGTGGATGGCTTTTGCCGGAAGGATATATGCTTCATACTTCGGGTTTTGCCGATGCATTTTGGCAAATGAAAACAAAAGTAATTGATGTCGTTGGCGAACAAAAAGCAGATTCGTTTTGGAATGCGTATAGAAAAAATTTTGTAACCAGAAAAGATATCGAACGACTTGCAAAAATGGGATTTAATTCTGTTCGATTGGCGATGCATTATGAATTTTTTATTTATTATTCTCCAACTGGTTATGTTTGGGTCGATCAAGGATTTACAATTGTAGATAGTTTGCTTCGTCAATGTGCGGACAATAAAATTTATCTCATTCTTGATCTTCATGCCGCGCCCGGTGGACAAAGCGCAAATAATATCAGCGATTATAATCCAACATATTTATCACTTTGGGAAAGTGATAATAATAAAACAATGACAATTGATTTATGGAAAAAACTTGCTGAGCGTTACAAAAATGAAACTTGGATTGGAGGTTATGATATTTTAAATGAGCCCGCGTGGAATCTCGGAACAAATAATATTCCGCTAAAAAATTTATATGTGGCAATTACAAATGCAATTCGTTCGGTGGATTCAACGCATATTATTTTTATCGAGGGGAATTGGTACGCTTCGGATTTTTCTGGTTTGACGCCACCGTGGGATAAAAATATGGTTTATAGTTTTCATAAATATTGGAATGAAAATAATATTGGCGCAATAAATTCTTATTTATCTCTTCGCAATAATTTTAATATTCCAATTTGGCTTGGAGAATCTGGAGAGAACTCAAATGTTTGGTTCACTGATTGTATTAGTTTGATGGAAGAAAATAAAATTGGTTGGGCATGGTGGACTTTAAAAAAATTTAAAACTATTGCGGGACCTTTTTCTGTTCCGCTGAATTCAGAATATGAATATTTGCTTCGCTATTGGAAAGGAGAAGTTTCTAAGCCATCAATTGATTTTGCAATGAAAGGATTAATTGGAATGGCGAATGGGTTGAAATTAGAAAATTGTATTTTTCTTCCTGATGTAGTTGATGCATTGATGCGTCAACCAAGCGATGCTTCAACAAAACCGTTTGCGGAAAATATAATTCCTGGAAAAATATTTGCAACAAATTATGATCTCGGAAGACATCTTTCAGCGTATAAAGATAATAATTTTCAAAATACTGGAAGTGGAAATTGGAACAATGGATGGGCTTATCGAAATGATGGCGTTGATATTGAAAATTGTACCGATTCAGTTACGAATGGATTTAATGTTGGTTGGATTGAAACTGGCGAGAATTTACATTTCACAACAAATGTTTTGCAAAATGGAAAATATAATATTGACCTAAGAGTTGCCGCAAATGATAATGGTGGATTTGTCGGATTAAGTATTGATGGAAAAGATCAGATTATAAAACCCATTACAAAAACTGGTGGTTGGCAAACATGGTCAACGCAAAATTTTTCGCAAGTTGATTTATCGGCAGGATTGCATACGCTAAAATTATTTTTTTATTTTGGCGGTTTCAATTTAAACTTTCTTGATGTAAAATATATTGGAGCGATGAACGCGCAGGATGAAAAATTATTACCGACAAAATTTTTGCTCGAACAAAATTATCCAAATCCTTTTAATAGTTCAACAATAATCAGTTATCAATTACCAATTAAAAGTAATGTAACATTGAAAATATTTAATCTGCTTGGTAAAGAGATAAAAACTTTAGTGAACGAAGAAAAAAATATTGGGAGTCATTTTATAGAGTTCGATGCAAAACAAATTGCAAGTGGATTATACTATTATAGACTTACTGCAGATGGAAAAAATATTACAAAGAAAATGTTGCTTATAAAATAAGGTGCTAACATTTGTGTCCGACATCCTTCGACTCTCCTTCGGCGAGTTTTCAACAATCTCAGCATGAGATCAATATTTTTGTCAGCGAGTAAATAATTTTTTATATTAAATAAAATTTTATGAAAAGTTTAATAACAGGAATTGGCGGTTTTGTTGGAAGTCATTTAGCCGAAACATTGATTGCGGAAAATAAGTATAATGTTTTCGGATTGATGCGAGATTTAGAGAAGAATGAAAATATTCTCGGAATAGAAAAAAATCTTAATCTTACAAGATGCGATATAAATGATTTTGAATCAGTTTTTAAATCGATAAAAAATATTAAGCCCGATGTAATTTTTCATTTAGCTGGGCAACCATTTGTTCCATCTTCATTTGAAAGCACGGCAGACACTTTTAAAGTAAATGTAATTGGCGCAATAAATATTTTGGAAGCAATTAAATCTTGCGAAATTAATCCCAGAATAATAATTGTTACAAGTGGAGAAATTTACGGCGAAGCAATTGGTATTTCTTTACACACCGAAAAAAAATTACCACATCCAGTTAATCCTTATGCCGCGAGTAAAACTTCAATCGATTTTATTGCGCAAACTTACAAACGATACGAAGGATTAAATATTGTAATTGCTCGTCCGTTTAATCACACCGGACCAAAACAAAGAAATAATTTTGTTTGTTCATCAATCGCGTATCAAATTGCAAAAATTGAAAAAGAAAATCTCCCAAAAATTTTAAAAGTTGGAAATATAAAAGCGCGCAGAATGTTCTCCGATGTTCGCGACATAGCGAAAGGATATTCTTTGCTTTCGGAAATTGATAACTCGCAAGATTTTATTTTCAACATTTCGACAGATGAAATTAATTCAATTGAAGATGTAATAAAATTGTACGAAGAAATTTCTGGATACAAATTTGAATTAAACATCGAGCCAAAACGATTGCGCGGATACGATATCGATTTAATGGCAGGCGATTCATCGTTGTTTAAATCAAAAACAAATTGGAAAAATAATTTTACACTTAAACAAACTTTAACAGATATTTTAAATTATTGGCGAACAAAATTGTAAAATTTGTAATTCATCAAAAAATATTTTATTTTGTTTTTGTGAGATTGAGCACTGGAAAAATATCAAAAAGTTTTAATATTGAGCCAAGAAAATATGAAAAAAGCACTAATTACAGGCATTACGGGACAGGACGGCTCTTATTTAGCGGAGCTTTTAATTGAAAAAGGTTATGAAGTTCACGGAATAATTAGACGAAGCAGTTCTTTTAATACCGCGAGAATTGATCATCTTTATAACAATAGAGAAATTTCCGGCTCGCGATTTTTTTTACATTATGGCGATGTTACCGACACAAGTAATTTAAATAGATTGCTTGAACAAATTGAGCCAGATGAAATTTATAATCTCGCGGCGCAAAGTCATGTAAAAGTTTCGTTCGAAGTTCCCGATTATACTGCACAAGTTGACGCGCTTGGCACTTTAAGATTTTTAGATGCGATTCGCGAAACTGGTGTAAAAACAAAATTATATCAAGCCTCAACAAGTGAACTTTTCGGAAAAGTTCAAACAATTCCTCAAAACGAAAAAACTCCTTTTTATCCTCGCAGTCCGTACGGCGTTGCAAAACTTTATGGTTATTGGATAATTGTAAATTATCGCGAAGCGTATAATATTTTTGCATGCAACGGAATTTTATTTAATCACGAATCACCTCGTCGAGGCGAAACTTTTGTTACAAGAAAAATTACACTTGCGGCTTCGAGGATTGCTCTTGGCAAACAAGAAAATATTGCTTTGGGAAATTTAAATTCAAAACGCGATTGGGGATTTGCTCCTGAATATGTCGAAGGTATGTGGAGAGTTTTGCAACACAATTCAGCAGAGGATTTTGTTTTAGCAACTGGCGAGACTCACACAATCAGAGAGTTTGCAGAAACTTCTTTTAACGAAGTTGGAATTGAAATCCAGTGGCAAGGTAGTGGAGAAAATGAAATTGGAGTTGATAAAAGATCTGGTGTAACGAGAATTGTAATTGATCCAAAATATTATCGACCAACAGAAGTTGATTTACTTATCGGTGATGCATCAAAAGCAAAATCAATTCTTGGATGGGAAGCGAAAACAAAATGTGTTGAACTTGCAAAATTAATGACCAAATCAGATTTTGAATTAGTAAAGCGACGAGGATATTAGTTGGAAAAAAACTCAAAAATTTATATTGCAGGTCATAAAGGATTAGTAGGTTCAGCAATCGTTAGAAAATTACAGGAAGAAAATTTTAACAATTTAATTTTCAAGACACATGCTGAACTTGATTTAGAAAATCAACAAGCAGTAAAATATTTTTTTGAAAAAGAAAAGCCAGATTATGTTTTTCTTGCCGCCGCAAAAGTTGGCGGAATAAATGCAAATAACTCAAAACGGGCTGAATTTATTTACAATAATTTGATGGTTCAAAATAATGTTATTCATTCATCATATTTATTTGGAGTAAAAAAATTAATGTTTTTGGGTAGCAGTTGCATCTATCCAAAATTTGCGCCACAACCGATGAAGGAAGAATATTTGCTCGATGGAAAACTTGAGCCGACAAACGAGCCTTATGCAATTGCAAAAATTGCAGGGATAAAAATGTGCGAAGCGTATAACGCACAGTACGGTTCAAATTTTATTAGCGTGATGCCAACAAATTTATTTGGACCGAACGATAATTTTGATTTAGAAAATTCTCATGTGTTGCCAGCTTTGATAAAAAAATTTTACGATGCAAAAAAAAATAATTTACCAACTGTAACTTTGTGGGGAAGTGGAACACCGAAGCGAGAATTTTTATACATTGATGATATGGCTGATGCTTGTTTGTATTTGATGGAAAATTATAATAACATTGCAATCGTAAATATCGGCAGGGGGGAAGACATCTCTATTATAGATTTGGCAAATTTAATTGAAAAAATTTTAGAGTTTGATTGCAAAATTATTTTCGATAATTCAAAACCAGATGGAACGCCAAGAAAATTACTTGATGTTTCAAAAATAAATTCCATTGGTTGGAAAGCAAAAATTTCGCTCGAAGATGGAATTAGAAAAACAATCGATTGGTATGCTGCAAACAGAAACTAAAAAATGGTATGCAATTTACACTCGCTCAAGATTTGAAAAAAAAGTTGAGGAAGAATTAAAGTTTAAAGGTATTGAAACATTTTTGCCACTTGTTAAAACAATTCGCAAGTGGTCTGATAGAAAAAAAATTGTAAGAGAAGCGATGTTCAAAGGATATGTTTTTGTGAACATCAATTTAATAAAAGAAAGAGTTGAAGTGCTTTCATGTTTGGGTGCGGTGAGATTTATTTATTTCAACGGTAGAGCGACAGAAATTTCTAAATATGATTTAAATTGGATTAGAATTTTATCTGCTGGCGAAAATAAATTAAACGAAACACAAGTTGTATCTGGTAAAAATTTTAAACCAGATGAAAAAGTAAAAATTATTGATGGTGTTTTAAAAGGTATGATTGGTACAGTTAGTCAAGTTTCAAAAAAGGTTGTTCAGATTTATTTTGAATCAATTCAACAATCTTTATATTTAGAAATACAACCTGAGTTGCTGGAAAAAATTTAGCAATTCAGAAATATTTTTTTAAAATCCCGCTAAGCCACATTTGAAATGTGACTGAAAGGGCGGAGCTGTAAGTATAAAATCTAAAAATGAGCGATTACAAAAACGAATTTTTAAAAAAGATTGATAATAAAAGCGTTATCGTTGGAATTATTGGGCTTGGTTATGTTGGCTTGCCACTTGCGCTCGCATTCGCAAAAAAGGGAATTAAATCTATCGGCTTTGATGTTGATGAAACTAAAATACCAAAAATAAATAATGGTGAAAGTTACATCAAACATATTGGAAGCGAAAAAATTAAAAATGCTGTTGAGAAAAAATTATTTTCCGCAACAAGTGATTTTACAAAATTAGTTGATGTTGATGCAATTATAATTTGTGTTCCAACTCCGCTTGATGTTCACCGGGAACCAGATATGAGTTTCGTAATTAACTCTGCCAATGTTGTTGCGAAAAATTTACGAAAAGGTCAACTTGTAGTTTTGGAATCTTCCACTTACCCTGGCACAACGGAAGAAATTCTTTTACCAAAATGTGCAAATCAGAAAAATGAAAATTGGAAAGTTGGAGAAGATTTCTTTTTGGCATATTCGCCAGAAAGAGAAGACCCCGGAAATCCAATTTTTGAAACTGGCACAATTCCAAAACTCGTCGGTGGAATGACAAAAAATTGTTTGGAAATTTCCACAAAACTTTATTCAGAAGTAATTGTAAAAACTGTTCCAGTTTCATCTCCAAAAATTGCAGAGGCAACAAAATTATATGAAAATATTTTTCGCTCTGTCAACATCGCGCTTGTGAACGAACTGAAAATGACTTTTGATAAAATGGGAATTGATATTTGGGAAGTGATTGAAGCGGCGAAAACAAAACCGTTTGGCTTTATGCCTTTTTATCCCGGTCCCGGACTTGGTGGACATTGCATTCCAATCGATCCATTTTATTTAACTTGGAAAGCGCGCGAATACGGAATGGCAACTCGTTTTATCGAACTTGCTGGAGAAATCAATACTGCAATGCCCGATTATGTTGTTCATCAAACTCAAGATGCTTTAAATAAAATTGGCAAAGCATTAAACGGTGCAAAAATTTTAATTCTCGGTTTGGCTTACAAAGCAAATATCGATGACTTGCGCGAGTCTCCATCGTTTGCGATTATGGAAAAATTGGAATCAAAAGGTGCGATTGTCGAATTTAACGATCCATTTATTCCGATGATTCATCAAACTCGTGAGCATGCAATTTATACAGGCAAAAAATCGGTTGAGATAAGTGAAAATTTTGATGTGTTCATTATTGCAACTGCGCATGACGAATACAAAAAAATTGATTTCAGTAAATTTACAATTCCAATTATCGATACGAGAAATGTAATTTGAAAATGATTAGCATAGAAAAAATCAAAAACTTAATTATAGAAATCAAAGATGAAAAGGTAATTCTTGATAGCGATGTTGCGGTACTTTATAATGTGGAAACAAAGAGAATTAATGAAGCTGTTAAAAATAATCCAGAGAAGTTTCCTAAAGGATATATTTTAGAAATCAGCAAAAATGAGTGGAACTCGTTGAAGTCGAAATTTTCGCTTTCAGAAAAAAGAAACAACTACTCCACGAAGGTGGTCGAAAATTTCGACCACCTCGAAAAACTTAAATATTCTCCTTATTTGCCAAAAGTTTTTACTGAAAAAGGTTTGTATATGCTCGCTACAATACTTAAAAGTAAAAGAGCTGTTCAAACAACTTTAGCAATAATAGAAACTTTTGCAAAGATAAGAGAACTATCAAGTAATATAAAAGATTTGACAGAAATTAAAGATGAGAAAAAGAAGAATGTCTTACTTAAAAAAAGTGGCGGAATAATAGCTGAAATTCTCGAAGATGATTTGAAAGTTTCCAATACTGAAACTTCAATAGAAATAAATTTTGCAGTGTTAAAATTTAAACACTTAATAAAAAAGAAAAAAGATAATTGAAGTTCACTTAATTGACTAAAGAAGAATATAATTTTTTAAGGAGTCAATTTGGTACCTTAAAGAGAGGAGAACATTCCAAATATCTTCCTTACACCTTTACTGAACAAGTTCTATCTTTTGCGGTGGAAAATTTCCACCACAAAACTATCGAAGACTCGCGCTTTAAAGCGATTTCACTGATTCCAATTTTTGCTACAAAAGTAACTTTTTTTTACTTTGGATAAAACTAATTATAAATAAAGATGAAAAACACACTTAAAATATTTTTTCTATTAACGATTTTCTTTTCGTTGCAAGTGATTTCGCAATCAAAAGAAGGATTAAAGATTCAAGCCGAGCAACAACTTCAAACAATGTCTCCTGAAGAGATTGATGCCGCAATTAAAAAATATGGTCTCACTCGCGAAGAAGCAGACGCAAAAGCAAAATCTTTGGGAATTGATTTAGAAACTTTTTTAAAAAGTAAAAGCGCATCGCCATCTACAACTATAGTTGTAGCTCCATCAACCACGCCAGCGGTAATAGCAACCTCGGCTGAAATTATACGCGCCGCAGATGAAATAAAAATGTCATCGCAAAAAATAGAAACTGAAGCAATTAAATCGGTAAAGACAGATACAAATCTTTTTGGTCAATCATTTTTTAAAACTCCTGGAACAAATTTTGAACCAACCCCATCAATTGCAGATAAAGAATATATTGTTGGCGCAGGAGATGCGTTAAAAATTTCTCTTTGGGGCGATATTGATTTTACAACCGAAGCTGTAGTTGATAAAGATGGAAGAATAAATATTTCCACCGTTGGTCCAATTTTTGTTTCTGGTTATACTTTGGAAGAGGCAAAAAATAAAATTAAAATTGGAATGTCAAAATATTATGCTGGGCTTGTTAGTTCTCCACCGCGAATATTTTTTGATCTTTCAATCTCAAAACTTCATCCGATTAGAGTTTTTATAATGGGAGAGGTCGAAAAACCAGGTGGCTATCTTGTAAATAATTTTGCAAATGTTTTTAATTCTCTTTTTGTTGTTGGTGGACCGAAAGAAAGTGGCTCAATGAGAGATGTGCGTGTAATTAGAAATGGAAAAATTATTGCCAATGTTGATTTGTACGATTATTTTATCGGCACATTAAAAACAAAAGATCTTCGAGTTAACGACAACGATATTATTTTTGTTCCATTAAGAGGTAAAACAGTTACTATTGTTGGACCAGTTTTGCGAGTAAGTAAATTTGAGCTTTTACCCGATGAAAATTTGAGAAAATTATTAGAGTTTGCTGGCGGAATCAAAAGTAATCTTTATACCGATAGACTTTTAATTGATAGAATTATTCCTTTTGATGAAAGAGTAAAAGGAGAGCCCGAGCGGAAATTAATTGATATTGATTTTAGTGAGGTTTCAAAAGGTAAAAAAGATTTTACACTTGAAGATGGTGATTATGTTAAGGTTTTCCCTATTTTAGAATTGAAAGAAAATTATGTTGAAATACTTGGCGATGTAAGGCGACCCGGTACTTATGAAATAAAAAATTTAAAAACCGTTCGAGACCTTGTCAATATTGCTGAAGGTCCAACACCAACTACATATTTTAACAGAGCAGAATTAACCAGAACTCTTAAAAATGAAAAACCTGTTTTAATCACTTTGGATTTAGAAAAAGTTTTATCAAACGATCCGAAACACAACATTGCTCTGTTGCCAAAAGATAATTTACAAATTTTTTCAATTTATGACATCAATCCTAAGAAAAATTTTACAATAAGTGGATACGCAAAAAATCCTGGCACATATCCTTTTGCAGACAGTATAACATTCAAACAAATTTTAAAAACTTATGTAGGGATTGAGGACTCAGTGCGTTTTGCTCAAATGTATTTAAAGAGAGTAGATATTTTTAGATTAAATCCAGATTTGACAACTAAGAGAGTAATAAATTTAAAATTAGATGAAATAATAAATGGAAAAATAAAAGATTTTCCAATACAACCTGAAGATGAAATTAAATTTTATAGTTTAAGCGATTTGTACTTGTTTGCTGAAAAAGTATCAATCTTAGGTAATGTAAAAAATCCTAACACATTCGAATTAAAAAAGAATATGAGTTTAACAGATTTAATTTTGCAAGCTGGCGGCTTCACAGAAAATGCGTCAACTCTTGAAGCTGAAATAGTTAGAGTTTTTAAAAATGGCGGTGATAAAGATTCATTAGTGAAAATAAAGTTTTCAAAACTTCCAAATTTACTTGATTCAAAAACAACTCTATCAGAAATCGAAAAATCTGAAGCGAGTAATTTTGTTTTGAATAGT
>ERZ1292623.4554-Hain-H51-01um-R1-4554-length-11316-cov-12_pt1 | contig 11316 bp, 6 predicted proteins | sample MGYA00564398_ERZ1292623 | MGnify/ENA primary metagenome ERZ1292623 (study PRJEB36523, sample SAMEA6512633) | groundwater metagenome | collected 2019-01-07 | study: AquaDiva: Metagenomics assemblies of 32 groundwater samples | reverse complement strand
TGTCTTTCTAATTCTAATTTCTTTGCAATGGCTGTAGAATTTTGGTCTGATGCATAGGCTTTCATAATCTCATCTGCCAATGCTTCCGTCATATTTATCTTTTTATTATAACTTTTTTGATAGCTTCCCTGAACCATTTGTCTCAAAGCAATATCAATTCTTCTTTGGGGTGCACACTCAACAGCCTGAGGATATCTTGCTCCACCATATTCTATAGAAATGATTTCTTCTCTAGGAGCTGCATTTTCTAAAGCTTTTATAAAAACCTCAATTGGATTTTTTTTAGTTTTTTCCTCAACAATCTTTAATGCATTCTCAACAATATCATAAACTTTCTGTGATTTTCCTGAAACTTTACCAGAAGTTGTCTTATGTTTTTTTCCTCTATGACCTGGAACCATCAATTTATTTATTAATCTTTCAATAATATTATTTTTGCTTTTCCAGAATCTAGTTTTAACATATTTCCCTCCTGTTTTTGGAACCAAGATAGGACTTAAATTAATATATCTCTTTAAACCAGGATCTTGAACTTGTATATTAACATTCCATTTATCAAATATTTTAAATTCCATTTTATCTTCTTCCTTTTTCTATTCTACCTTTTAATAGAGCATCTAAGCTTTGGTCATTTACCTTAATAACTTGCCATCTGATTCCAGGAATATCTCCTTTAGCTCTTCCCTGTTTTCCACCAATAGCTTCTATAATAACTTCATCGTGTTCATTAATAAATTTAATAGCATTATAACCTGGAACAAAAGCTGTAACCCTTCTACCATTTTTAATTAATTGGGTAACAACACAATTAGATGTTAAAAATCCATTAGCGAAGAAATTATGATTTTTACTTTCAGTAGTTATATCACGAACATCTTCCAAATCAATTTTTTCTATACTTTCAATTTTTTCAAGTACCAAGCCATTATTTAAAGTATTTTCTTTACACCATTCTTCAAAACTTTTTAAATGTTTATTTGGAATCTTAATCTTACTTTCATTTATATTATTTCTTAACCAATAAGCTGCACTTTCTTGAGTTAAACCATCTAAATTTATATTTTTAACTGCTTTACTTATAGAATAACCATTAGTAGTTAATAATTTAATTTGTTTTAATGCATTAATCCTTTTTTCTATAATATATTTTTTAGTCAATAAATATTCATACATATAACTAGATAAATTTTCTCTTTCTCTCGAATAGATAAATCCTATCTTCCCATACAAATTAAGTAATGAATATAAGTCATTTGATAAAGTAAATATATATTGTATTGTTCTATTTCCACTTTTCCTAATAAATTCATTTACAGGAATAATTGATTTAATTTCAATATTAAATTCTTTTAATATCTTAGATAAAGAACTAGCAAAATTCTCTATAGAAATATCTTTTAATTTGTTAATCCCAAAATCTGGTCTTATTGGTGTAGTATGATTTCTTTGTTTACTTATACTCGGTTTTCTCATTTCAGAACCAAAAAATGCCCTTAAGAACTCTTTTTTAATCCATTTTGGAGATTTATTTAACCATTGCGGTATAGAATAATCTATAAGAGGCTTATCTCCAACCGGAACTCCCAAAGCCATAAGTAATAAAGCAAAACTTTTATTTGTAATTCTAAATTGATAGGATCTTCCCTTGATAATTCTAATTCCTTTATTGGATTGAACATAACTTTTACTAAAACTTTCTATTATTGGAGAGATATAAAACCCTAAATCATTTATATCCCTTTTAATCTCATCTAAATCTTCCGGCTTACCCGTAAAAACAATTTTATATCTCAAAGAATTATTAGCTTTATCCTCGTAAATTCCACCATCACCAAATAAATGTCCAATAATCCTAGTTATCTTTGCAATGTTTTTATTTGATGTTCTAAATGGGAGCAATCCTTTTTCTTCCAACTCTTTGTAAACTTTAGAAAATTTTGTGTTTTGAGGAGCAATTGTTTCTATATTATTTTTATCAACTAACAATAAATCACTTTTTTCAAATTCTAAAGATTCATAAGGACAGATAATTAGTCTATCATTAACATTTAAATCCTTTAAATCCATTTTACCTTTATTAGTATAAAAAGGATGATCTTGTGTTGCTATGATCTCTCTTCCCGTTTCTTTTGTTTTTATTTTATAAACAATATCATTTTGTTTTTTTGTATTAAATTTCATATAAGTTGTTATTTTTGTTGGTTCTAGTCCATTGTCATCTATATTAAAACTCATTACATTATAATTTATTTGGGGTAAATCTTTTATTTTAATATAACAACCATCTAACATAACTTTTGTATCTGGCGAAATACACTTCCGCATGGCAGAATTCGGTTGTTTAGCTTCCCTTTGTGTTTTTTCTAATACAATGGCTTTAGCTTGTGCAGCTGCTTTTAAAGGATCACTTTTTTCTTTTAATCTTAATGTTCTTCTTAAATACCAATAATCCTGCCATCTAGCAGTCTTTCTTCTAACTTTAAGTTTTCTTGCTGCTCCCAATCCTTTGCTTTTATTTCCCATTTTATATTATTTTTATTGTTAAGTTAAAGTATTCCTTAACTAAATCGCTTAGTTCGTTAAAATTTCTCCTTTCTCTACCTATTAATAAACCTTTAGTTTTTCTATCATTAGCTTTAATTTCAATAACATTATTATTCAAAGTTATACTCTCAACCTTAATAGGATAAATAAAATTATTAATAAAATTTACGGGATTTTCATTAAACTCAATTATTCTAAGTCTTTTGTGCATCATGTTTTCAATCATTTTTATGTTTTTTCCTTTGCTGCCAATGGCTTTTCCTAGTTCACCATGCTCAACTATAATTATTAGTTTCTCATCTTCTAACATACCTTTAACTTTACTCCGGGTTAAATTTTCAAACAAAGTTATTTTTTGTATTTTGTCTTTATCAAAAATCATCTTAATATCCGAGAACAGAAATAGAAAATGGTTTTTTGCAAACTACCCCAAGTTCTTCATTATTTTCCTTTAATTCATTAATTTTAACATTATTTAATTTGGCATAATGTTGAATATCTTCTTTAGCATATTTAGGACAATTGGAAGCTAAATAAATTCCTTTTAATTTTCCTAATTTTAAATTCTTCATTACACTATTTGTTCCAATAATTATTTTATTTTCCTTGATTAATTTCTTTAGTTCTTCCATTTTATTTTTCCTTGGCTTCTTTTACCTTTTGTCTCATCTTTGCAATTAAATCAGGAAGTCCAGTACCCAAAGGAACAACTTGGTTTACCATTACGTTTTCAATTACGGAGTTTAAATTATCCTCTTCCCCTATTAAAGAAGCATTAACAATATGCTTTAAAGGTGTTTCGAAACTTGCTCTTGCTAATACACTTTCTTTTTCAGATGTAATTCCTGATCTTGTAATTCCTTTTATTTTTCCAGAAGTTGTCATTGCATCTGCTAAGAGCATTATATGCCTAATATCAATATCCAAACCTTGCTGCTTGATAACATTTGTAGCTTCATTTATTATTGCTTGTCTTGCAGCTTCAATCCCAAGAACTTCAGCAACCATAAAAATATCATTTGTTGTTGTTCTTGTTTCATCTACCCCATCTATCTTAAATGCATCTTTTAAATTTGCTCCAGCGCATAAAATTATGAACTCATTTCCATTAAATATTGGAGAAACTTGAGTTATATCCTTTACCCCTTTAATATGAACCTCCTTGCATTTTTCTTTTAATTGATAAAGCATCTTGAGTTCGTATTCTTCTGTTTTTTGTTTAATAACTAATTTATCTTGCGCAAAGCTTACTTTTACTTTCTTTAACTCTTCTTCAACTGTTTTTTCTAATTGCGCTTCAGTAATTTTTAAATCTCTCATTTTTTTCTTGTCTAACGAAACTTCAACCCTAAATAATGTTAAATTTAAAGAAAATTCAGTTGCAATATCTTGTAATTTTGTTTCAACTAACTGAGCTGCAATCTTTTTTACTTCTTCTTTATCTTTTGTTAATCCGCGTTTTAAATAAACTTCAGTTCTTGGTGTGCTTGGATTTTTTCTTGCATCAAATAATTCTATTAACCTGGGTAATCCTAATGTTACTCCCATCTCTGCAACACCAGCAAAGTGGAAAACATTTAATGTATTATGTTCAATAATTCCATCAAATGTTGTAAATGTCTCTAATCCCGGAACACTTAAATCATAAACATATTCATGCTCATAATCAACATATCCTATACTAACAATTTCATCCCAAATAACATCAGAGTTAAACATTCTGTGCATTATATCTAATTCATTTTTAATATCAACATTTTTTTCTTTTGCTAAATTCTCGAATTTCTTTATATATCTAAATAAAGCTGTTCTTCCTATTTTTTGTCTTTTTGCGAAATTATTTATATATCTCGTTGGATAATTTAATTTTTTTGCTACATCATAAAATAAATTTCCAAACCCTGAAATCATATCTGTATAATCTTGAGATTTTTCATTCCAGAAATTTTTTGCTAACTCTGCTAATTTTTCTAAATCCTTTCTTTTATATTCGATATCTGAACCAATATACTGCAAGAATTGGGGAGCATATTTATATGGTATTAATAACCAATACTGTTGTTTTTTATCTTTTATTTTATATGAAAATATTTTAAATCTGCTTAACAATAAAGCAATCCCATCAATTAACTCTCTTGAATTTGAACTCACTCTAATCATTTTTCTATCAACATGGAAATTTGCATCACCGTCAAAGTAACCGCGTAATAAACCAGAAATAAATTCATTGCTTGCATTATAAGCAAACTCTGGAACTTTTTTAAAATCTGATCCAGAACCACATGAATTTCTCATAAAACTTGCTAATAAGGTAGAATTTATTTTTAAATCTCTGCTTAAAGCAAATCCTCTATTATGAAAATCTTCAATGTAATTTAATTTTATCTCATCAACAAAAATCTTTGCATTGTTAATATAATTATTATCTAAATTCGATATTGAAACTTGACCGTAATTTGCGAATCCTTCTGCTAAATACGCGCCAATAAACCAACCCGTATTTTGATTGAGGTTTACAGAGTTTTTAATTGGTTTAGCAATTGTTCCTGGTTTTGATAATAAATCATCTTCATTTACAACAATTAAATCATCAAAGATATTTTCATTTATTTTTATCTCACTTAAATATGAGTCATTAAAGAAATTATTAATTACGGGTATTCTATTGCCTAATCTTAATTCTGTTCCTTTTACTGGAATTATAATATTATCATTTCTTATGACAAATGAGTGGTTATCTGTGCATGTAATTTCTCTTCCAGAAGCTGTTTTTATTTTAATTAATTTTTTATCTATTCTATGTCTGCTAACTTCAGTAACTTTTTTCCATTCAATTTTTTCTTCTTGATTTAAACTTGGAACAAAAATTTCAAGATCATTTAATGGTAAAATTTCAGAATGTCCATTTAAGTTTAAACTTCCTTTAAATTTTATCAAAGAATCAACAAATTCTCCAATTTTTACAATTTTTATTTTATTATTAATTTTAATTATAATCTTCTCGTCGTATGAATCGGACATTTGAGTTCCTGGTTCTCCAAAACTTTCTGCTGTTATTATTCCAATACTTTCTCCGGGAGTTATCTTTGCACTTTCATATTCATCTCTTACTCTTTTCAATATTTCTTTTCTCTTTTGTTCTCCTAAATGATGCTCCTTACTAAGTTCAATTGCTTCATCTTCTAATTTTTTAGGAATTCCGTTATTAAACATTTGCCATTACCTCTTTAACAATTCTTTTAACATTAATTATCCCGCCCTCACTCTTACTTACATCAACACCATCATCCCCATAAATAAATTGTATTACTCTTTTGTTTGCATCTCTTACAGTTCCGTCGTATTCTACTCTAATATCTTGCAATGCATTTGCTAATCTTCTATATAGATAACCTGATTTTGGAGTTCTTAATGCAGTATCCATTAATGAATCTCTTCCTGTCATTGCATGGAAAAAGTATTCATAGGGTTTTAATCCAGATCTATAACCTCTTCTGATAAAACCACGAGTATCTGCACTTAAACTGTTTTTAGGAAATAAACTTAATGTTCTTCCGCTATAACCTGTGTTAACTCTTGATCCGCGTAAAGCTTGCTGTCCAACCAATGCTGCCATCTGTGCTAAATTCAAGAAATTACCCATAGCACCGCTTCTTGCCATTAGAACAGTTGAATTTTTTTCTGAAACACTTTCATAAACACTTTCTCCAATTTTATCTCTTAAATTATTTAAAATTTGCAAGATCATATTTTCAAGTGTTTGTTCTAAGGTCATTCCCGGCAATGCTTTTAAAGAACCATTGTGATAATCCTTAATTAAACCATCAATTTCCTTTTCAGCTTCATCAATTCTCTCTTTATTCCTATTCATTAAAGCTTCTGGTAAATCAGTATCTGAAATTGATGTTGTAAATCCTGTTCTTAATAAAACTTCAATTCCCAGTTTAAACACCTTTCCAAGTAGATCTAATCCAACATCTTCCCCATATTGTTTGTAAATTGCTCTTAATAAAGTTCCATTTTCCTCTCCAATTGTGGATTTATCTATGAAACCTTGGGTTAATTTTCCATTTTTAATTATAACATCTTCGTTTGTCTTGGTGCTTCCAACAAAATCAAAATCACTTGGTAATATTGCGGAAAAAATATCTTTTCCTGAAATCATTTTTCCTTTCTTTAAATTATCAAAATTACTTACTCCAATGTTATAAAGAATTTGAACAGCATCTTCTCTCTTAAAATTTAAATTCTTTGTTAATAAATAATTTCCTGTAATAGCATCATGCAAGCTTCCAATAACATTTAATCCGTTTTTTGGTGTAATAATTTGAGATTGAACCTGCATCAAAATTTCAGCTTCTGCCCTTGCCTCTTCATTTTGTGGAATATGTAAGTTCATTTCATCCCCATCAAAATCAGCATTATAAGGGGTACAGACAGCAGGATTTAATCTAAATGATTTACCAGGCATAACTTTAATTTTATGGCACATTATGCTCATTCTGTGTAAACTTGGTTGTCTATTAAATACGCAGATGTCTCCGTCCATCAAATGTCTCTCAACAATATATCCTGGTTTTAATTCTTCAATAATTTGTTTCTTTGTATCTTCTGTAATTTTTTTCTTCCTTCCATCTGGTGTTATTATATAATTTGCACCAGGATAATTTTCAGGGCCGTTTTCAATAAACTTTTTTAACCAGTTAACATTCCATTCGGTTACTCTTTCTGGTATAGTAAGTTCAGTTGCAATAACATGCGGAACTCCAACTTCATTAAACTCTATTTTCGGATCTGGACTTATAACAGTTCTCGCTGCAAAATTAACCCTCTTTCCTGCTAAATTATGTCTAAATCTTCCTTCTTTACTTTTAATTCTCTCGGTTAATGTTTTTAATGGCTGTCCGCTTCTGTGACGTGCAGGTGGAATTTGAGGAATTTCATTATCAAAATAAGTTGTAATATGATACTGTAATAAGTCCCATAAATCTTCTATAATTATTTCTGGAGCTCCTGCATTTATATTTTCAAATAATCTTTGGTTTATTCTTACTATATCTCCAAGTTTATGTGTAAGATCATCTTCGCTTCTCTCTCCTGTTTCTAAAGTAATACTTGGGCGTGTTGTTACAGGCGGAACAGGAAGTATAGTTAAGACCATCCATTCTGGTCTTGCATAAGCTGGATTCATTCCAATTAATTCAATATCTGCATCTGGTATTTTTTCAAATCTAGAAACAATATCTATTGGTGTAATTCTTTTATCATCTTCTAAATAAGTATAAGGTTTTTCTAATTTAATTACGAATTGTTTTGCTTGACAATGAGGACATTTCTTGATTGCTTTTAAATATTTTAATAATATAGAACCCTTTAAACCCTTATCTTTGATTTCTTGTTCTGTTGAGAGTAATCTCCCACATTCCCTGCAAACGCTATTTAATAAAACTAAAACTATTTTTGTATATTTAATGTGAATAATTGGACGTGCAAGATCTACATAACCAAAATGTCCTGTACATTCTTTTAATTTACCACTACAGGTTTTACATCTTAATCCAGGATCTATAACTCCTAGAGAAACATCCATTAATCCACCATCAACAGGGTAACCTTCTTTATCATATAATTCGGCTGTTACAATTTTTGCAGCAGCCATTTTCTTGATTAATTTAGGAGAAAGTATTCCAAAGACAATTTTCTTTATTTTTTTATTGATATATTGATTGTACATTTTAATATTTACTCTCCAAAAATAATCTGGGATAAATACAAAGAGCTTTTAATTCATTTAACAATAAATTAAATGCATAACTCATTTCTATCGGAGTTATGTCAACATTTCCACCGCATTTAGTGCAATTTTTTCTGTCTCTACCGGCATCATAAACTGCAAACATTCCGCAATTCTCACAAACATGAACAACCGTTTTATCTGAATCAAATCTTTCCTTTAATAATAACACAGCACCGTGAGCAACAAAACAATCTTTCTCCATCTCTCCAACTCTTAAACCTCCGCCTTGTGCTCTTCCCTCAACCGGCTGTCTTGTTAATAATTGTATTCTTCCTGAAGCACGTGAATGTAACTTATTTGCAACCATGTGTTTTAATTTTAGATAATACATATTTCCAGTATAAATCTTAGCATCAAATTGTTCTCCTGTCATGCCATTATACATTGTCTCTGTTCCATTTTCTCTAAATCCAAATTCAAGCAACATATTTCTTAAATCCTTTTCATTCATTGCATCAAAAGTTGTTCCATCGATATATTTACCAGATAAAGCTCCGACTTTTCCTGCAATAACCTCGATTAAATGGCTGATTGTCATTCTACTTGGAATACCGTGTGGACTAAATATTAAATCTGGAGTTATCCCTGAAGCTGTAAATGGCATGTTTTCTTGAGGAACAATCATTCCAATAACTCCTTTCTGTCCATGACGACTTGCAAATTTATCTCCGATTTCAGGAATTCTAGAATCACGAATTCTTATTTGTACGATTTTATTTCCTTCTTCATTTTCAGTAATAATAACATCATCTACTATTCCACCTTCACCGTGTTTTATACTTACAGAACTTTCTCTTCTTGTTGAAGCTGCAATACTAAATTCCTCTAAACTTGATAAAAATCTTGGTGGGCTTGTTTTTCCAATAACAACATCTTCTGTGTTTACTAAAGCACCATTGTAAACAATTCCGTCTTTCTCAAGCAATCTGTAGCTTTTTTCAGTTTTATATCCTTTAACTTCCTTGTCTGGAACACAAACCATATCTATTAAACCACCTGAATAACGCAATTCTTCTGCTTCATATGGCCTAAAGTAAGTTGATCTTGCTAATCCTCTTTGCACGCTTCCCTTATTTAATATAATTGAATCCTGCATGTTATATCCCTCAAAGCTCATTAATGCTATTGTAACATTTTGACCAGCAGCATGTGCATCATAATTAAGAATATCGTGCATAAATGTCTTAACAATTGGTCTTTGAGGATAATTCAATACTGAAACATCTGTATCCATTCTCAAATGAAAATTACTTGAATACATTCCCAAAGATTGTTTCTGAATTTTACTTCCTCTTATTAATCTAGACGAAGACCCAAAATTAGAATATGGAATTACTGAAGTTGTTAATCCAAGAATTACAACCGGGTCAATTTCTAAATGAGTATGTTCATTTGTTAATTCATTTTCATATAAAGCAACATAAGCATTTTCTTCTTCTAATGCATCTAAATATTCTATAACCCCTAATTTAACTAGTTGGTCCCAGTTAAGTTCATTTTTTGCTAATTTATCCAAATGCTCTTTTGTTAATGAAGATTTACCGTTTTGAACAACAATTAAAGGGCGTCTTACTCTTCCTATAGAATTCTCTAAATAAATTTCATTAAACTCGTGATTATGAAGAATATTAACATTTAATGGAATTTTATTAGTTCTTCTTCTTTCTTTAACCTGTGAAACAAATTCTTCTGCGTTTTGCACAGTTCCAATGTATTTTTCATTTAAGAAGACATCAACCATTTTGATTCAACCCACATCCTTCTAATAATTTTTTTATTTTATCTTCTGAAATTTCTTCTTGTGATATTTTTGATAATGAAGACAAGTTTTTTCTTAAACCAATCGGGGTTCCTTCTGGAGTTTCAACTGGGCATAACCTACCCCAGTGTGTTGGGTGTAAAGCACGCGCATCAAAGTTTTCTTGTGCAGAACTTAATAATGAAACAACTCTTTGTAAATGAGAAGTTGTTGCAATAAAATTAGTTCTGTCTATGTTTTGGCTAACTCCTTTTCTACCGCCGACCCAAGCACCTGTTGCCATTGCACTTTTAATTCTTGATGTTAACAACTGGTCTCTTATAATAATTTTAATTGACTGAAACTTTCCTCTTTTTACTAATCTTTGGAAATTATATAATACATCCTGGACTAACGCGCGTAAATTAACTCTGAATAAATCTCCAAGTAAATCACCTGAAAGTTTTAATCTCTTGTTCATGTAATGATCTTTATCTGTAAGCTGTTTTCCATCTCTCACAGTCATTAAGAATCTCTTTACATATTTACATAAATTATGTGCTTTATTAGTTCTGTCTCCCGGACTTATTCCCAGATGAGGCAGTAAATATTTATCTAATAGGTCTGTAATTTTTTCACCTTGTTCGTTTTGTGTTAAGCCAATTTTCTTTGCCAAAAATTCCATTGCCTGATCATGTGTCTTTATATCGACAGTTTCATACAAATTAATAAAAACATCATCATATTGTTTTTCTTCTGATATATATTTAGTAATCTCCTGGTCTTTTAATAATCCAAGGGCTTTAATTATAGCAAATATTGAAACTCTCTTGAATCTTGTAAATGAAATATAAATTACACCATCTTTCATCTGCTCTATTGTATGAGGAATTCTGTAAACTCCAGATTCAGAATATAATTTTGCAGTATATTTGCTTGGTCCTGTGGCGTTTTTCTCAATAAATAATTTATTTGAAACTAAATCCTCAACAATTATTAAAACACGTTCATGACCATTAATAATAAAATAACCACCTAAATCATTTGGATCTTCATAATGCTTGGTTAATTGCTCTTTATTTAATCCATATAGATGACAATATTTTGATTTAGTCATTACGGGAATTTTTCCAATTAAAGATGTAAATTGTTCACGTTCAACTCCATCCATATATGCAGAGACAGTTAAATAAATAGGAGCTGAGTAAGTTAATTTTCTTAATCTTGCTTCCATCGG
>ERZ1292623.4551-Hain-H51-01um-R1-4551-length-11320-cov-5_pt1 | contig 11320 bp, 13 predicted proteins | sample MGYA00564398_ERZ1292623 | MGnify/ENA primary metagenome ERZ1292623 (study PRJEB36523, sample SAMEA6512633) | groundwater metagenome | collected 2019-01-07 | study: AquaDiva: Metagenomics assemblies of 32 groundwater samples | reverse complement strand
AAATTAAATGTGAAGAAAGAATATGGTGAGCTGACAAATAAACTTGTTGGTGGAACAGAATTTGATAATCCAACAACAAAAACATTAGCCGTGATAGCCTATAAACAACCAGTAATGCAGTCAGAAATAATAAAAATTAGAGGAAATAAGGCTTATGATCATACCAAAAGGTTAATTGAGAGTGAGTTAATTACTTCTGAAAAGAGCGGGAGAACTAGAATATTAAAATTAACAAGTAAATTCTATGATTATTTTGATACTGCTGAGGGGAAAGTGAAAGAAGAATTTAATAAGATTAAGGATGCTATGGAGAATAAGCAGGATATTGGAGGAACTGAGGATAAAGAAGGTAAAATAGGGGAAGTAAAAGAAGAGCATAAGGTTTAAAAGTGATAAACCCCTTCTTAATTTTATGGAATTTGTACTAATCGCGATATCGTACATTAGCTTATTTTTAACTATATTCTGGCTTCAGGTAATATACACAAAATCTGATAAATTAAATAAATCAAAATATTTACCTCATGTAAGCGTTGTTATTCCAGCCTATAATGAGGAAGAAACCCTTGGCGCCACATTAAGCTCAGTTTTAAGTTTAAACTATCCTAAAGATAAATTAGAAATTATTGTTGTTAATGATGGTAGCACTGACAGAACTAAAGAGATTGTTGGTAAATTTAAAGAAGCGAGACTGATTAGTCAGAAAAAAAGCGGTAAAGCTGCTGCATTAAACAAAGGACTAGAAATATGCAGTGGAGAACTTTTTGTGTGTTTAGATGCTGACTCCTATGTCGAAAGAAATGCGCTGAAGAATATTGTCAATTATTTTTCGAATGATAAAATGGGTGCTGTGATATGTGCTATAAAGGTACACAAGCCAAGAAAATTTGTTGAGAAATTACAGTGGTTCGAGTATATAATAAGCGCATTTGCTAGAAAGCTGATGGCAAGGGTAGATGTGTTATTCATGACTCCAGGGGCGTTTAGTGTTTATAGAGCAGATGTTATTAAAAAGTTAGGCGGATTTGCTTTAAACAATCTGACTGAAGATTTTGAAATGGCATTAAGATTACATAAGAATCATTACAAAGTTAAAATTGATACAGATAGCATAAGCTATACTACTGCACCTGATACTGTTGATAAATTATTTAAGCAGAGAGTAAGATGGTACAGAGGATTTATTGACAATACGATACAATACAGAAATTTATTTTTTAATAAAAAGTACGGAATGCTTGGAACATTTCAATTGCCAATTTCTGTTTTAACTACATTCTTAGCTTTGGCCGCAATTTTTATTTTAGGGTTCAGATTTTTTAAGAAAGCATATTTGTTTCTAGCTGATATTGTCGGTATGGGATTGGATTATTTCAAGCTGTATGAATTTCCTAGTTTAAAGACTGTACTTGGATTAGATTCAATGCTGTGGTATCCTGTAATAATCGGATCTTTATTGATATTATTTATATTTTACAAAGCACACAGAAATGTAAAAGAAAGTTTGAAGTATAAGTTTACTTTTGTTATTTATTTCTTGTATTATGGACTTTTACATGCAGGCTCTTTTCTAACAGCTTTATTTAAGGAGTCATTTAAAGCAAAGAAAAAATGGTAAGCAACAGAAGATTATTAATAAATTCAGCAATAATTACAACCATCATTTTTTTAATTGGCATATTTGTAGGATACCAACTAGATAATTTAAGAACAACAGACATACTTGATAGTTTAAGACAGAGCGAATTGGATGCCCAAAGCTATACAACTGAACAGGAATTTTTTGAGAATTTTGGAGGATATAATTGTGAATTAGCTCAGCCGAAATTGACAGAATTGAGCAGTAGACTAGGAGAGTTAGGATTTAATTTGGTAAATTATGAGAGGAAGAATATATTTAAGCAGAGAGATTACAACTATCTTTTGAGAAAATATTTCTTAGAAGAGATAAAAACATACACTTTATTTAATCGACTTAGGAAAGAATGTAAGCTTAACAATACTTTAATATTGTATTTCTTTAATCCAGATGACATAGAATCAGAGAGACAGGGTAGAGCATTGGATGTACTTGGCAAGAAATACAATGGAGTTTCGGTATTCTCTATAAATTTTGATTATAACAGCGATATGATGATAAACAATATTAAATTATATTACAATGTAACAAAAACACCCACAGTTGTTATAAATAATGAAGATAAAATTGAAGGGTTTATCACACTAGAAGAGCTAGAAAAGATATTAATATTATAAGAGTTTATGGGAATTTATAGCCAAATTTAAAAAAGAAAATTTAATATATTTGTAATACTTAATATATCTGACTTATCTTGTCCTGAAGATGATAAAAACCGCGTTGAAAATAGAATTAAGTTATTTATACTCTTTAATAGTGATTATTGGCCTAAATTTAATTAAACTACAGAAAAATGTATGTATGGTATTTGGAGGGATAAAATGAGCGCTTGTGAGCTTTGTGGGGGGGAAGATAGTTTAGTGGACGCAATAGTCGAGGGAAGTGTGTTAAAAGTCTGCAGTAGATGCAAGGAATTTGGGGATGTGATTGAAGTAAATAGAGAAAATGTAAGAAGAGAGCAACCCAAGCGAGTTTATTTTAAAGAACCTGAAGAATATGTTGCTGATGATTATGGCATTAAGATTAAGAATGCCAGGGAAAAACTAGGATTGAAACAGGAGGAATTGGCGAAGAAGATTAATGAAAAAGAAAGTGCGGTACATAAGATTGAGAGCGGACAGTTAACACCAAGTATTGTACTAGCTAATAAACTGGAGAAGTTCTTGGGAATAAAATTAATTGAGAAGTATGAGGAGGTTAATAAACCAAAGATTGATTTTAGAAGTGGTTCCTTGACTGTTGGAGACTTATTAAGGTTGAAGAAGAAATAAGAGAAAGATTTAAAAATTTAATCTATTCAGCTATAAATATGGAACTTAATATTCTTGAAAATACAAAGAACAGACTGAAGTTTGAACTTAAGGGTGAGGGGCATACTTTCTGCAATGCTTTAAAGAAGGAGTTATGGAGTGATAATAATATTGAAATCTCTGGTTATCATATCGAACATAGCTTAGTATCAGAACCTGCATTTACTATAGAAACTTCTAAAGGTGACCCTAAAACTGTGTTGTTAAAAGCAGTAGAGAGGCTAAGAAAGAGAAATAAGGAATTAAGAGAATTCTTTAAGAAGCTTTAAAGATAATTTTATAAATAGTTTTCTGAATTCTACAGTTATGGCATCATGGACGAAAATTTGGCATTTTATATGGTATGAAGACAGCTTAGCTTCGTGGCTTGTTAACCTTGCTCTTGCTTTTGTCCTTGTCAAATTTATTATATATCCCGGGTTTGGGTTATTGTTAGGGACTAAGTTTCCAATAGTTGCTGTTGTGAGCGGGAGCATGGAACATAATGGATTAAGTTTTGATAGCTGGTGGGAGGAAAGAGGGAAGTGGTATGAGAATAAGAATTTTGATAAAGAAGAATTCAAATGGTTTTCTTTTCACAATGGATTTAATAAAGGAGATATCATGATATTAAAGGGAATAGAACCGAAAGGTATTAAAAGAGGCAATGTGGTGGTGTATGAAAGTTCCAATTACAAGAATCCGATAATACACAGGGTGATTGAGATAAAAGAGAATGGGAAATTTAAATTTATAACAAAAGGAGACAATAACCTTGATACTGATAGCGAGCCTGTTGCAGAAGAACAGATTAAGGGAACAGGCAAGGCTATAATGAGAATTCCTTTATTAGGATGGATTAAGATATGGTTTGTTGAGATTTTCCAAACAAAATGATGTTTTGCGAAAAGTGCGGATCGATATTAATACCGAAAAAAAATAGAAAAGGAAAGACAGTTTTATCATGCAGAAGTTGCGGATATACTTCGAAGAAGAGGGAAAGTTTGATATTAAAAGAGAAGGTTAATTTGAGTGAAAAAGAAGGAATAACTGTTGTGGACAAGAGGGTGGAGACCTTGCCTAAGACACAGGAAATATGCCCTAAATGTAATTACAAAGAGGCTTTCTTCTGGACTGTGCAGACAAGAGCTGCAGACGAGGCTGAAACCAGATTCTTTAAATGTGTTAAATGCAACCATACTTGGAGAAGTTATTCTTGAGAATATAAAAACTTATATATTACTACATCTTAGATAATTACATGGTAAAAATTATTGAGAAAACATTGGAAGAAATGGCACTAGAAGAAAAAATGCAGCAGCTTCTTGGAATGGCAAAAGAAATATTTCCTAATGAAAGAATGAATATTACATCTGGGCTGGTGATTGGAATACATGGTGCTGATCCATTTGTTCCTGACTGTCATAAAATTACCATCTTTTACAATAACAATATACAAGTGCATCAACCTTCTTATTTTGATAGAGCTGTTGAATTAGCCAGATTGTACGAAGCCAGATTTGATGCAGAATTTATAGTTAAGAAGGATTATCAGCCTGTATAATAAAGCTTATATTGATTTTGTTCTTATAAAAATATATGGACGGGAGAATAGAGCCTTTTAAGGAGAAATTTATTAAGGATATCAAGTTTGAGGATTATAAAGTTGCTTTATCTGGATTAGTTATAGACAGAAAAGAGAAATCTTTCTTCTTGGATGATGGAACTGGACAAATTTTAGTTACTTGTGATGAAATGCCGAGCATAGATTTTATCAAAGTATTTGGAAGGTTAGTTCCTTATGAAGATCATTATGAATTACAGTCTGAAATAATTCAAGATCTTAGTAAAGTTGATAGAGAGTTGTTGAAAAAAATTAAAGATATGTTAAGAGAAGATTAAACACATTCAGCTTTTCCATTTCTTATTTCACATCTTTCTCTTTTATTACTACAATCTTTAGGATTAGACATGACAGATCCGGCTTTACTAGGGAGTGGTCTGATTGCTGTATTAGCATAACATGTATGCAGATACAAACCAGCAGCCACAGATGATTTTGCTGGCCTCTCAGATTTCTTAACATTAGTTCCAGCAAGTCCGCCTGCACCGGGAATATTTCTAGAAGCATCGAAAGAAATTACTGTGCAACCAGAATTTAGGGAATCTGGATTTCCAGTACAGTAATGCGTAGGATTTTCTTTAATATAATCTTCATAACAGTCTATTCTTTTTGAATTACCTATACTACCATCATCACAGCATGCTGTATGGCAGGTTCCAGAAGGAGGACGGGCTGTACCTTGGCCAGTATAAATATTATTATTCAGAGTAAGAATAAATGCTAGTATTAAAGCTATAATTAAGAGGCCTCTTTTAGATTCCATATAAATTTATCGTTTTAATATCTATAAATAAGTTATGGTTTTTGTAACTAAGCCATAAAACCAAAGCTTTATAAATTTTAGATATGTTTTGATTGATATCATGGGGGTAAAAATTGAGGCTTAGTATTGCTGAACCAAAGGTATTAATAGACTCTGTTAATATAATCTCTGAACTAGTTAATGAGGCTAGATTTAAGATAGATAAAGACAAGATAGAACTAATAGCTATGGATCCTGCAAATGTGGCCATGGTTGTATTTAATCTTCTGAGCAGTGCTTTTACTGAATATAAGGTGGATAAACCAGAAGATATTGCAATAAGCCTAGATTCTTTGAAGGCAATATTAAGGAGGGTGAAGCCTTCTGATGTAATTGCAATAGAGCTTGATAAGGAGAGGAACAGATTAAAGATTCAGTTGAGGAGCGAGAATACTAGAACTTTTAATTTAGCTTTGATTGATATCGAGGAAAAGAATCAGAAGATTCCAGATCTGAAATTTCCGTTGAAAGTTGAAATGAATAGTGCAATATTTGACGAAGCTATACAAGATATGGATGTTATAGCTGAGAGCGTGGTCTTAGTTGCGGATAAAGATAAATTTAGTGTGGAAGCTGAGAGCAATTTGAATGATGCTAGATCTGAAATTGGAAAGGATAGTGGAGTTATAGTTAAGAGTACTTCCAGAGATGCTGTCAAGTCGAAGTACAGTATAGAATATCTGAAAAAAATAATCAAAGGAAGTAAACTGAGCGATAAGGTTGTTTTGCAGTTTGATAAGGATTATCCTTTAAAAGCTGATTATTTAGTTAAAGATAAGCTGAGTTTATCTGTGATATTAGCCCCCAGAGTTAGTAATGACTAATTATATTATATAAGGATTTGATTTTAATATCTCATTATGGGGCATTATCTTTAGATCAAATATATCTTTCTATTTCTTTAATGAAAGTTTTTGCATCTTCAATGGCTGTTAGCGCATCTGTTTCTTCAGGTTTATACTCTAGACCATACATAGTTTCGTGCCTTTCAATTCTGTGGATGTTCAAAAGATTTAAAATATGTAAAGGAATTTTATTGCTATATTTTTCCTTTAAATAAATAAATATTGCAAAATGACTTTTTTCTTGAATTCCATCTTTGTAAAGCAGTGCTCTAGATGCATGAAACATTGCCATATATGCTTCTAGTACGGCAAATCCAAAAATTTTTAATTTTATGGCTCTTTCAGCCTCGCTTAGCCTTTGCTTTGAAATCTCTAAAGATATTTTTACTTTATCTGTATCTGGCTTGATTTTTCTTAATAGTCTAAACCTAAAACAATCTTCGATGTTCTTTATTTCCATTTTACTAGGGGCAGTTCTCCATATAGAGGAATTCCGTGAATAACAACTTCATAATAAAAGGCTTTATCTTTTTTTGCTTTATTATTCCATTCGCTCCAGCTAAACATGTGGGTTGTAATTCTTTTGTCAATTGTTTTTTCAAATTTATCTAAATTGATATATTTCTTTTTTCCCATTACCAAAATATCAACGTCGCTTTTTTTGTCGTCTTCTCCCTTTGCTATTGAGCCGAATAGGACTATAGAGGATACGTTAGGTATATTTTCAGTTAAGAATCCTGTTAATCCCGATTTTAAAATTATCCTTAGATTAAAAGCAATTTTAAGGTGTTTGAAAAATAGGTTGTTAATATTCGATTTAAAATATCTAAGATTCGCTTTTCTTTCTTCTTTAATAAGCTTGTCCTCTAATAATAAGTCAGCATATTTTTTAATTGCAAAAGGGCTTAATTTTAGTTTTTTTGCTAGCTGTCTTAAATACACTTCTTGGTATGGGTTTTCTATAAAAAATCTCGTTATTTTTAAAAGCGTTAGTTCCCGCATATTAATATCGTTATTATTTTTTATATTTATAAACTTATTGTTTTTTTATAAAAACAGTTGTTTTCTTTTATAGCGCTTCATTCTTATGTTCTTTAAAAAACTTTGATAATATTAAGAGAATTACGAATTAGAAATCTCCTATTATTTGGTTAACAACTTGAGCTACATAATTTGATGGAATAGCAAAGCCAAGACCTTCGAACCCTTTTATTTTTAACCTGTTAATTCCAATTATTTTGCCATTAGTATTAAGCAGAGGACCACCAGAGTTACCTGGATTTACCGGAACATCTGTCTGAATCAAAGGAACTGTACCTTGAAATAAGACACGATCTTTCTGAGAAATAATTCCTTCTGTTACAGAGAAGCCAAGACCAGCTGGATTTCCGAGAGCAATAACTTTTTCCCCGATTTTTACATTATCAGAGTTTCCGAATTCTAAGTCATGCAACCCAGTTGCGTTAATTTTGATTACTGCTACATCATTCTTTGTTTCCGCTCCGATAATATGAGCTGGATAAATATTTTTATTATAAGTTACAACTGCAACACTGTTTGCATCTTTGATTACGTGGTAATTTGTTACGATATAACCATCAGAAGTGATAATTGTGCCTGAGCCTTGGGTTCTATCTGTTACAACTGAGACTACACCTTTTATTGCTTCTTCAATAATAGCTGAGAAATCACCAGCTTCTACTGAAATTCCCTGAAGTTCCTCTTCTAATTCCTTTAATTTCTGAGAACTTTCTCTCTGCTGTCTTTCTACGATATTCTTTAGTGCATTAATCTTTGTTGAGTATTCCTGCTGCATGTTTGATATTAAAGTATTAAGAACATTAATTTGGGAATCGTGCTCAGACCTTAATGTCGAAATCTTTCCATTATAATCTTGAGTAATAACATCCATTCTACTTTTCAAGTAGAAAATTGATCCTATTGACAATATAAGGATAGTAATAAGTATAAGAATGTGTACTGTTTTATCTGATTTGAAATTTACAGCCATGGTTATCAGGTTAAAAAACATTCTTTTAAATCTTTCTTAAAAGCTTAAAGCAATATTTATATAATAGAATTAATTAAATCTTAATAGGAAAAGAGGCTTAAAAATGAGGTTTTTGAGGATTAAGGCATTATTCATGGTTTTAGTTTTAATTATAAGTATCTTCTCAATTTATATTCTAAATACTAAAGAAGTTAATGCACAGCAGAATGTTTGTTGTGAAAAAACTAATTCTGGAGAATTTTGTCAATATACTAGTCAGAATAATTGTGATACTAATTACAATATAATTCCTACAACTTGCGGGCAGACTGCATTCTGTCAATTAGTTTGCTGCATAGATACAAATACTGGAGAAGTATTTCCGAATGTATTTGCTGCTAGCTGTTACAATCAACCAAATAAAACAATAAATGCAAATAATCCCAGCTGTAATAATATTCCAAGGGGATGTTGTCAGGTGGGAAATCAATGCAGTATAAGAACAGAAAGTAATTGTAATTATTTAGCTTCACAATTTGGGATTGATCCTAATTTTAATCCCAATATTAATAATGAGGCACAGTGTATTAATCAATGTCAAGCACAAGATGAAGGATGTTGTGTACAGCAAGGAACTTGTGAATATACAACGAGAGGAGAATGCAGTGTAGCTTCTCAGACTAATCCCCAAGGAACTTTAGGATTTTATCAGAATACTTATTGCAGTAGTCCTTCTTTAAATTGTAATTGTGATGCTCATGCTAGGAAAGGTTGTCTTCCAGAAGAAGAAGATGTATATTGGTTTGACAGTTGTGGAAATCCTGAAGAAACAGCAGAGGATTGTGATTACATTGAAGGAACTTTGTGTAAAGAAAGTGGAGGAAGTGCAAGCTGCGCAAGTGTAAATTGTTTGGATACTACAGATTTTACTAATAATATATTTGATCCAAATATGGGGGGATTTAGAAAGAATGGAGAAAGCTGGTGTGTTTATGAAGGTGCAGTAGGACCTAGTTTAGATTTAGTTGGATCAAGACATTACAGACATCTTTGTGTAAATGGAGAAGAATTAACAGAGCCTTGTGAGGATTTTAGAAGACAATATTGCTTACAAGGAACTTTGAGTTCTAGTCAAGGTAGTTATACAGAAGGAAGCTGTGTTGAAAATAAATTCAATGAATGTATAGATATATGTAATACTGTGAAAGATAAAAAAGGAAAAGAACAGATTAGGGCTATAAATAATGATAGAAATTGCTGTCAGAGTAAACCTTATTGTTTATGGAGTGGTGAACAAGATGGTGCTGGTGTGTGTTTACCGTTAGTGCCACCAGGATTGAAATTTTGGGAAGAAAATGGAGAAGAAGATCAGACTAGTGAAGCAAAAAATGTTTGTGATTTAGGAGATCGTAAATGCAAATCTGTATGGGAAAAAACATTTAGTGGTTGGGAATGTAAAGTAAATTGCCAATGTGAAACAAAAAAGTGGGTAAATGATATTAATTCTTTATGCAGAAGTTATGGAGATTGTGGGGCTCATTACAATGTTGTTGGCGTATTGACAACTGGAGGACAAGATTCGTATGGTGGAAAAACAAAAAAATTAGATACTTCTTTAATTCAAGATTTTGAATCTTTTTGGTTGGTATCCAAAGGTCTTTTGATTAATGGCAGTCTAGAAGGTTCCCCTTATACAATTAATCCTTATCCTGGGAGTGGGTCTGCAGGAATTAGCACTTCAAATTTTATGGGCTATCCTATAACATTGTTTAGAAATTTTGGCAAAAGCATTGCTGGTGATTTTGGAGGTTTTATTGGAACTATCACTGGACTAATATTTACCATTCATTTATGGTGGTTTTTTTATTTAGGAAAAGTAGTTTTCGGTTTTGGTGATACTAAATCTTATGTACATCATTTTGATTGTGAACCTTGGACTGCACCTACAGGAGGAAGTGGTTGTGAAAAATGTGGTGGTGATTCTAACTTTGAGTGCACAGAATACAGATGTAAATCTTTGGGATCTGCTTGTCAATTAATAAATGAAGGAACTACAGAACAAGGTTGTGTTGATAGCAACCCGAATGATGTTAATAGTCCGGTAATCAGTCCATGGCATGAAACTTTAAGTTTTGGTTATAATATTGAATTGACTGAAACAGGTTATTTAATTACACCTTTAGTTCCTGCTTACGCACAAATTACTTTTGGAATTGAATTAAATGAGGTTGCACAATGTAAAGTAGATACAAAACATACTCAATCTTATGACGAAATGATTGATTTCTTTGGAAGGTCTTTATATCAAGATAAGAAAAATATTACTTTAGTATTAGCTGGAAATAAAGATTATACATATTATATAAGATGTCAGGATACACATGGAAATAAAAATATTGCTGAGTACACAATCCAATTGTCTGCAGATAAAGAACCAGATATGACAGCGCCAATAATCGATCATACTTCAATAGTTAATAATGCTTTCTTGCCTACAGGTATTACTGAAACTGATATTATATTATTTGTAAATGAACCTAGCCAATGTAAATGGAGTAAAACTGATGAAGATTATCAATTTATGCAACATAATATGGCTTGTGAATTAGAAGAAATAGAAATTCCAACATTCTTTAATTTATATGAATGTGATGGTTTATTAACAGAATTAATTTCTGCGCAAGATAATAAATTTTATTTCAGATGTGAAGACTTAAGTGGAAATAAAAATCAGCAGAGTTACTCTTTAACTTTAAAAGGAACAGTTCCTCTAAATATAATTTCAAGCGGGCCCAGCGGAGAATTATTTACAAGTTCACCAGCATTAAATGTAATAACACAAAATGGAGCTGAGAGTGGAAAAGCAATATGCGAATTTTCTAATAATAATATTAATTTTATAGAATTTATTAATACAAATTCGAATACACATACACAACCTTTGATTAACTTAACACTAGGTGAATATAATTATTATATTAAATGTTCAGATGTTGCTGGTAATGAAGCTACTTCGAATATTAATTTCATTGTGAGTGTGGATGAATTAGGACCAGTAATTACATACATATATGTAAGCGGAGGAGGAAATCAGACTGGTGGGGGTGTTGTTACGATAATAACAAATGAAA
>ERZ1292623.4547-Hain-H51-01um-R1-4547-length-11327-cov-8_pt1 | contig 11327 bp, 17 predicted proteins | sample MGYA00564398_ERZ1292623 | MGnify/ENA primary metagenome ERZ1292623 (study PRJEB36523, sample SAMEA6512633) | groundwater metagenome | collected 2019-01-07 | study: AquaDiva: Metagenomics assemblies of 32 groundwater samples | reverse complement strand
CAGCATCATCCACGATGTCGCTTCTAGAATATTGTCTTATATTTTCTAAGTATGGGAAAACATCATCATACCTTTTATTTTCATATAGATAGTTAGCATATCTAAAAATTTTTTCTGAATCTGCATCCCCCATTTTATTTCCAACAATTTCAATTCTAAAAGGATCTAAGTTCAAAATTCTTATATCTTCTTCAGCATAAACATCATTGGTTTGAGAGAGTAGAATCAATCCACTAGTAGCCAAATTCAATAAACTTTTATTTTTCATTTAACCTTAATATTATCAATTAATAACTCTTTTAAAATTTTCTATCTTCAATAATTCTAGTAGCATAGCAAAGCTTTATTTAAACAAATACACCCTATTTATCGGAGTAATCTTTTTATTGTCAACAATTATTCCAGAGTCTTCAGGCAGTGCAATTATTGGAGTTTTACTTTTCCTGACAAATTTCTCTACGTCGTTTTTTTCTCTTTTCAAATAATGAGCTTTTAGATTGTAACCATTAATTAAATTTAATCCCTTTAAGTCTTTTAGCTTGACTTTGTTTTTATCTTTTATCTCTCCAAAAGAAGCTGTCTCTATTGTCTTTCCAAAAATTATCGCACCTGCGCTTCCTCCGTAGATTACTCCTTTAAATTTAGAAAGTTCTTTATCGAAATTATTTTCCTTTATTTCTTTCAGCAGCTTGAAAGCGTTCCCACCGCCAATGTAAATTCCTGAAAACCTGTTGACGTCTATTTTTTGCAACTTGAAATCAATTAACATGCTTATTTTCTTGCTTTTTAATTCTGAGCAGACCCAGTCATAGCACTCGCTGTAGTCTTTAGTTTCTCTCGCAATCGGAATGTATAATATGGGATTATCTTTGACTAGTTTCAGGAATAAAGAGTTTAATTTCTTTTCATTATCTTTTCCAGACCCGCCGGAGAGAATTAAGTTTGGCATTTCAAAAGTATCTGGAGCTTTATTTATAAACTATTCTGAAAATTATTTTTTCTTTTTGCCTAATTTTTCCTCAAGCAAGTTTTCGCTTATTTTTCTTATTTTTCTGAGAACTTCTATTGGGATATCTGCTTTAAAATCTTCTTTCAGCTCTTCAAGAAAATCATATAAATACACTGGAAATAAATAAGATTCAAGTTTTGTCTGGTTGACTGTCTCTTCGATTATTATGTCCCAGTCTATGTCAAATTTTTCCATTAAACTGAGTGCATCAAACCTGTCTTTTTCTCTTTCTGTTGCACACTTCAGCAAAATAATGTCCTCTGGGCTCACAACTTTTATGATTAGATTGCCAAATTCATGAGTTTCTTTGACTCTGTTAACTATTGTATCTGACATTTCAAAAGTTATAATCTCCTTAAAAAACAGATCAATTCTTTGCCCCTCCAATCCAACCATCATTATTGGCCTGTTTTTATTATCCTCATATCTTCTAAAAATCTTTACTAACTCTTTTTTATCTCTGTAGCTCATTTTTTCCAAGACTTTCTTTACTTTTTCCAAACCTTCTTTTTTTAAAAAAACTAGGTCTACGTCTTTTGTATCTTCTTTAGCCCCATAAAACATCATGGCGCTTCCACCGATTACAAAGCATTCTGTTTTTTCTTTTAGCTCAGTCCCTATTATTTCAAACAATTGCGTTTGCTCGTTTATCTTGACCATTCCTTATATATTTCCATATCATGTTTGTTTATGGGGATAAAAACCCGCCATCTTTTCTCTATATCCTGAAAGTTTTTTGATTTAATCTTATAGCCAAACAAAAACTTTTTTCCATTGCTTTTCAATAAAGCTTTCCTGGTTTTTTCATCCATTCTTCTAACCCGGATAAATTTTCTTGCCACATCATACAAAGCTCCTACGTTCCTTCCTATCTTGTATTCCTCAGCAAGTATTCTGAGGTTTGACCAGTTATTAATTTTATTAAATAGTGCTAGTGAAGCAATCATCAGTCTATATTCATTTGAAGAAATTGCCCTAACTAATATTTCCTCGGGGGGAGGCTCTCTTTTAGCATGGATAATGTAGTCTTTTGAAGTATTAAGTTTAACCCTTGAGTATTTATTAATCAGCCCATACAAACTATAGCCTTTTTTTCCTTTAAACTTCAACGGAGATATTCTATAAAACTTTATGCTTCTGCCCCCACCAGTACTCGTCAGATAGCCTTCTTTTCTTAGCCTCCATGCATAGTTTACAGCTGTTCTTTTTTCAACGCCAAGATTTTTTGAAATTGTTGACGCTGTCTGAAGGCCGCTTAATTTCTTTGCAATACTAAATAATTTTACATCACTTTTTTTCATAATATTAGTGATGTATATGAACTATTATATAAACTTTTCTATAAATTATGGCTAGAATATGCTACATCTCTTCAAGCCGTTTTATCCTCTCTTCAATAGGAGGATGAGTAAGGAACAAATTTGAAATCCCATGTTTTTTCCTGAATGGAGTAGAGATAAAAAGATGGGCAGTTGCTTTATTCGCCTTGTCAACAAGAGGATCAGGGTCTTTTGCAATCTTCTTCAAAGCGTTAGCCAATCCAGGAGGATATCTAGTTAATACTGCAGCGTTAGCATCTGCAAGAAACTCTCTTTTTCTGCTTACAGAAAGCCTGATTAGTTCGCCGATTATCGGGCTTAAGACAGCAAACACTACCGCAACTAAAATCAAAACACCAAATGCTTTTCCTTTTTTAGAATCAGAATTTCTTCCTTTTCCGCTATAAAAAAAGCTGCGAAGCATGAAATCAGAAAGCAAAGTTATCACACCAGCAAGCATCACAACTAGCATCATGAACCTAACATCGTAATTTTTTATATGCGACATCTCGTGTGCAACCACTCCCTCTAACTCCTGTCTATTCAATTTTTTCAGCAATCCGGTTGTTACTGTTATTGACGCATGCTCAGGATCTCTTCCAGTGGCAAATGCATTTAATGCAGAATCCTCTATCACGTATGCTTTTGGCTTGGGCAGCCCGGCAGAAACTGAAAGCCCGTCAATTAAATGAAATAGATGAGGATATTCTTTCTTTGTTACTTCCTTTGCTCCGGCAGTTCTCAATATTGCCTTGTCTCCGGAGAAATAACTAAAAGAAATGTAGAGTAATGAAATCCCAATTGAAAAGATAATCCCTAAAGCCAAACTACCATAGATAAATCCAATTGCAGCTCCGAGATTAGCGATTATAACAACGAAGATAAATATCAGAATCCAGGACTTAATTTTATTCTTCCTAATTTCATCAAACATTAATCTCATGACAATGAACTAGAATTTAACTTTTATATTCTTTTTCTCTGCAGCAGTTGCCTCAAATAAAGGTTTTTTTGTAAATTTTAACATATCAGCAAATATCTTATTTGGAAATGTTTCTATCTTAGTGTTGAATTCCATCACGATGTCGTTATAATGCTGCCTTGCATATGCTATTTTATTCTCAGTTCCAGCTATCTCTTCCTGCAGCTGCAAAAAATTCTCATTAGCCCTTAGTTTAGGATAATTCTCAGAAACAGCAAATAAGGATTTCAAAGTTTCAGAAAGCATGTTTGATGCAGCAGACTTAGACTCAATTGTTTTTGCTTTTAAAATACTTGTCCTGGCCTTAGTTATATTCTCAAGCAGACTTCTCTCATGTTTCATATATCCTTTAACAGCCTCAATCAAATTCGGAATTAAATCATTCCTTCTTTTCAGCTGCACATCTATTTGTGAAAGAGAGTTTTCAATATTGTTTTTTAATCTGATTAGCGAGTTATAAAGAAAGATTACAAAGAGTACAAAAACGCCAATTACGATTCCAACAATCAAAAGCGGATTCATCTTTATATTGTTTATAATTCATCACTTAGTATAACTATTTTTCTGTAAGGGAAATCTTATTCTTCTTCCTCTTCGCCTTCATCATCAGTCAAGTCAGAAGTCTCATTCCAATCATCAATTTGACCTTCCATTTTTAACCCCCAAATAACGGATTTAGCCTGATAATTTTGATTTATAAGTTTTTTGATTCTGTTTTTGTTTTGTCAGCAAACTTCGCAAACATTCTTTTTCTTCTTTACTGGTTTTTTGTTTTTATTTTTACCTGGCATTTTTTACCTCTTTCTTTTTTAATTCACATCCCTATGCGTCTTGTACAAGAACGCTGCTTCTTTGTTGTATTTTTTGAGTATTTTAATTTTTTGCATGAACAGCTCGGTTGATTTTATTTTTCTTTTTGATTTTAAGAACTGCTTTAGGTCTTTCATGGCCTTATCTGCAAGTTTTCCTGCTTCCGCCACACTTAAATGTGCATTCAAGGCAGCTCTGCAAAAAACATCGTGCGATTTTTTCTCGTCGAATTTCTCGCATCTTCCGTCTTTTTTTTCTACAAGAACGATTTTCATCTCATCCTAGATTAACCCTCCCATTTGCAATAAAAATCAGCAACCATGCCAGGAATATAAGTGTTATGCCAATTGCAAGCCTCATATATCCCCTGTATTTTATCTTCCATTTTTTAATGTCATATATCTTTCCTCCAAGCAGGACAATTCCAACTATCCCTATCAAAGGCAGAATAAAAATTAGATTATACAATGCAAGCAACAAAACAGCAGTCCAGTCAAAACTCTGAGCTAGAAGCAGGGTTATAGCCAAATAAGGCCCGCCTGTGCAAGGGAGCTCGACAGCTGCGACGAAGAAACCGAGAAATAAAATTCCTGCAATGCTAACTTTTTTGCTCATTTTATGAATTGTTTTTACAGCCCTGGCAGGAATCTGAAGACTAATACCTTTTCCGTACCAAAAGCAGTCTTTAATCTCGATAAGGCCGCCGATAACAAGGATAAGAGCAGCTGCAATTGATAATATCATTGTAACAACAATTGGAATGGAATGAAGAAACTGCACTAAGCCAAGTCCGGCTATGAAATAAATTATTCCAACTGTGAGAATATACAAGCTGCTGAGAAAAAACATTCTTGTTTTGTTTTGTTTGGTTGCAAGCATCACAGATATTAAAAGGATTAGAACACCAATTGCACAGGGGTTTATTGAATCGACTAATGCAGTTATTATCACAGTCAAAATCGTCGGTAAAACTGCCTCTACCATTATACAACCACCATCCTTTTCTGCTCAACGGCAAGTTGATAAGTATCGCATATCTTGTCCGTCTTTGATTTCCTTTTGTCAAATTCGATTATTATGCAGTCCCCTGGAGGAACATCTTGATAAGGAGAGATGACATAGTTTCCATTTACTTTTAATTGCTCAACTAGGAATCCGGATTTCTGGCTGGCGTCTGCATTTTCGGCTATGTAAGCGAATATCTGCACTTCTCCAGCATATCCATCGCACAATTCTCCGTCTTTTGCTTCTACTATTCCATTATTTGTCAATACTCTAAATGAAGTTTCGCTTAGACTTCCTCCTATAACAGAAAAGAAATTATGCAAATCAACATTGCGAATGTTTTTTATTATTCCCTCTATGTGTATTCTTCTATCATTATGCTCATGCAACAATCTTGTGCCGATTCTATTTGAAACTCCTTCTGTTTCAGCCAGATCTAACTTTTCTCCGCATTTCCAAATTTGAAAATCTGCATGCCAGTGCACAGGCCCTTCTGTTTCAGAATTCCTTGTTGAATTAATCGTATCGAAAACTATTACAAGAGTAATTACACTTACAAGATAAATAACAATCCAGAAATAAATATGCTGCTTTGTGATATTTTTTTTATAAAAAGCTAGTACTAGAAAAGGTATTGCTGAAAAAATAAATATTGCTATTATGAAATATGCTGGTAAAAAATCATTTAAGAAACCGTCAGTAATCTGTTTATCAACTTCTTTTTCATCACCATGTGCAAAAACAAAACTTATCAATAGCAGAGAAACCAAAGCAATCAACCACTTTTTCATGGATTAAGCTAGTATTTTTTAGTTTAAAATATTTATGGTTAAATTTAAAAGTCGGAAAATTAAAACAATTTTAAGCTCCCTTGGTCTAGCCCGGTCAAATTGATTTTAAAAAATGAAATCAAGACAAGCGATCTGGCCCTCTCGAGGCCAGGACCCGAGTTCAAATCTCGGAGGGAGCGTTTGCAAGAGTCGGATTTATATATTTTCTCGTCTTCTAAATATGTATGAACAAACCACTTTTAGCGTCTAAGATAAGAAGTGCATTTAATAAGTCAGAGTCAATGAGAACTATTCATCTAGGAGACGTTGTTTCTTCAGAAGAGGGGATAGCAGGTTATTATCAAGGAACATCAAACTTTAGTGACCCATCAGCCCTAAAAGTTAGAGTTGTTCCAGTACAGCAGCCTTATTATGGTTCGGTAAAAAAACTATCTTCTTATTTCATCTATCAAGGAAGAGAAATTCCTGTCAGAGTGGAGGCTGAGAAAGCCTAAGTTAATACCTATAGTTAAATTCTTATATTAGTTGTTTCTTGGATACCAGGCTATGAGTTACGATCAATCCAGTCCAAATAGTGAAGAAATAAGAGAGCATAAATGAGCGGAATATAATCCCCATTCTGAAGAATGGATCATAAAAGGTATTAGATTAGAATCTCTATATAATCCTGTTTCATTGCAAGCAAAAATAGAAGTTGATGAGTTTCTTAACCCAGATAAAAAACTAGGTGAATAAAAAATAAAATTTTTCTCTACGATATATTTTTAATGTTTCTCTTATTATCCTCGGTCATGAGAATATTTCTTTGGGGGCAGATAAAAGAAAGATGCAGAGGAAGTTCAGCAGCTGTTGTCTACATAAATTATTTAGATCAAACTTATCACACACATGTTGACCAAATGAATTCTGAGCGGTTTATAGATATCACCGGGATAAGAGCACTCAGCTATCCTCTTGCTCGAATTTATATCGGAATCTCTGAAGAATCAGGAGAGCAGTTATTAAACAACTCTCAAGGGAAGAAAACTAGTGAAGTAAAACTTGAGGAACTTGATCAGATTGTTGCTAGCCAATACTTTATAGGTAACGAATTTAATCTGGCAATTCCCAAGCGGATAATCTTGGAGTGGGATGAAAGTGGATATAGAGTTAACAATCATTAATGGTGTCTGGAAGATTTTATATATCTAATAATATTTTTACATTCATGGCAAAAGCAGCTTTCGGAGCAGGATGTTTCTGGCATGTTCAGGAAGAATTTGACAAGATAAAAGGCGTGATAAAAACAGAAGTCGGTTACATGGGTGGAAAATTTGAAAATCCAACTTACAAAGACGTTTGCTCTGACGCAACAGGACATGTTGAAATTGTCCTGGTTGAATACGATGAGAAAAAAGTTTCTTTTAAAAAATTACTAGAAGTTTTCTGGAAGATGCATAATCCAACAGCGAAGAATAGGCAAGGATTAGACATAGGCAGCCAATATAGATCTATAATTTTATACTACACAGAGAAGCAGAAGAAAGAGGCAATTGAATCAAAAAAAACAGAGCAGAAAAATCACAAAAATAAAATCGTAACAGAAATAAAAAAAGCAGGAAAATTTTACAGAGCAGAAGAGTATCACCAGAATTATTTGAAGAAGAAATCAAAATTTCAATTTATACCCTTTCTTAAATAAATACAAAGAGAAAATAAATGCAATTACAGTTAAAACAAAAACAACAAAAGCACTTAACAACACTCCAACAGAACTAGTTCCAACAACGCTGTATCTAAATCCGTCAATCATGTAAAATAAAGGATTAAACAGGCTTATCTTCTGAAACATTTCAGGAAGCAAATCTATCGAATGAAAAACACCTCCGAAAAATAGCAGAGGAGTTATGAAAAATGTATTGAAGATAGCAAGATTGTCGAATTTTTCAGCCCACAAAGCAGTAATCAATCCAAGTGACGCAAAAAACAATGACACCATGATAATAAAATACAAGTACCATGAAATATATTTTATTTCAACGTCGATAAAAAACAAGAATACAATTAAGATTATATTAGCAATTAAAAAAGATCTTATAACACTCCCGAATAAAAACCCCAGTACTAGCTCAATATAAGAGAGTGGTGCGATCAACAATTCCTGGATGTAGTTGATAAACTTTCCAAGAAATAATGAAGAAGCAGCTTCGTCATAACTTGCCATTATAACATTCATCATTATCAAACCAGGAACTAAAAATAATAAATAAGAAATCTCCCCAACGTCAAAATTCCTGCCAAGAGAAAATCCAAAAATAAGTGTGTAAAGCAGAGATGAGATTATCGGCGGCCATATAACTTGATTAATCACCTTTAAAGTTCTCACTTGCTCTCTCTTTACAAGCGTCCATAAACCAATCCAGTTAAAGCTCATTTTTTAGTCAACCTCAAAAATATATCCTGCAAAGAATCTTTCACATTTTTAACATTTTCAACCAAGGCTCCTTGGCTCTGGATATACTTGAATAATTCTTTAATCTTATCCTTGCCTTTATTTCCAATTATTATTTTATTATCAGCAAACTCAACATGACTCATATGTTTCGGTTTTATTTTCTTATTCAGCAAAATTTCCGTATGCCCCGTATCTAAGTCCTGCATCAATTTTTCTTTTTTATCATTGGCAATTAACTTTCCATTGTTTATTATCGCAACTTTATTGCAAAGCTTTTCAATTTCTTCAATGTAATGAGATGTAAGCAAAATCGTAGTCCCCTCTTTGTTTATTTTTTTTAAATACTCATGCAATTCTATTCTTAATTCAACATCAACTCCGGCAGTAGGCTCATCTAAAATTAAAAGTTTAGGGCTATGAACTAGCGCTCTCGCAATCGCTAATCTCCTCTTCATTCCCCCGCTTAATTTCCTGAAATCGACTTCGCTTTTGCCTTCAAGTTTAAACTGTTTAAGCAGCTCTTCAACTCTGGGCATAACCTCCTTCTTTCTTATCCCATAGTATCCTGCCTGATAAATCAAAACGTCTTCAATCTTAAGATAAGGATCAAAGTTATATTCCTGCGGAGAAAGCCCAATTAATTTCCTGGCTTCTCTATAATTATTTTTTATGTCTTTTCCAAAAACTTTTATTTTCCCATTAGAAAAATTTGCCAGCCCAACTATGCAATTTATAGTAGTTGTTTTTCCAGCGCCGTTAGGCCCCAAAAATCCGAAGAAATCCCCCTGCTCAATATCAAAACTAATTCCATCTACCGCTTTCACATTCGGAAAGAGTTTATGTAAGTTTTCTATAGAAAGTGCTTTCATTATCTTCCAACAAAATATGCTATTTAAAAATTTATTTATTTCTTATTTTTTCATCATTATGTTGCTCAATTTCTTTTTTTATAGCACAAAGCAGAGGATAAAAACATGCTTTTGCAATTGAGATAGCATCATCAGCCTCAGATTTTGATGGAATATAACCATAATAATTTATGTTATGCCGTAATTTCCTTAACGTATCAATAAGTTTTATAGGTCTCTCAGTATTTACCGGAGTCATCTCCAGTTCTTTTATCTGTTGAATGTGATCTAAAGAAATTAATCCTTTTGAAATTAGTTTTGCATCTCCTAGCATTCTAAAACTCTCATAAATATTCCTAATAATATTAAATGCAGATTCGTCAGAAATAGGTAGTTTTAGAGTGTACTTAAGCTCGCGTTCTGCAGCATTTAGTATACTTAAAGCATTTTTGTTATCTTGATGTTTTATACGTGTTTTCATATTCTTACCTCAAGGAATCCATCCAAAATAATCCCATTAGCAATATTAGAAAAAAGATTTAGTTCTATCTTATTTCTAGAAAAAACATGTAAGTTCACAGGAACTTTTTTCCTATAACCAAATTGATCTATAATCCCTACATTTTTTATTTCCATGTCCCTGTCTCCTAAAACTTCCACTGCAATATCAATATCACTATCTTCATTATCATCTCCCCAACGATAACTACCAAAAAGAATAATCACTCTTGCTTGTGGTACAAGATTATAAATAAATTCTACAATTCCAGATTCATACAGCTTGTTCAGATGGTATGGTACTTTTTTAGTTAAGAAGTATTTATGTTTTTGATTTGCAGATAAAAGCCACGACCTTCCAGCTATATCCCTTTTAATAAAATCTTGATAGATTAAATTTTCTACAGCCTGTTTCGTTGCTGTTTTAGAAGATGTAATTGATTTGGATAATTCATTAAGTCCTATGACTCTATTAGGAAAAGCATAGAAGTAAACCAGACATTTTTCATAGGCCCTTTCCAGTTCTTCTATTTTAACACTTTTTAGTTTATTTTTCATGTCTAATGAGTATTTTTAGAACTATATAAACTTTTTTAATTCCATATGGTTCTAAAAAAGTTCAAATGAACATTTAAAAAACCATCATTTTCTCATGTGCTTGAAAAATTGGATCTGCCTCTCCCTTTTTACTGCATCTTTTTTAGTTCTAAACTCTCCAAGCTTTCTCCTTCCATCTTTAGTATAAAGAATCCATTTATATCCTTGTTTTTTTATGACCATTTTTATTTATCTTCAAGAATGCTTTGGATCTCCCACTTTCCAGTTTTCTTTAATTTCCCGACGACGGCTTTTCCTTTCAATCTCCCCTTATAATCTGTATGATTTAATGGAACCGTTCTAAAACTTGATTTTACAAAATCATTAGGGTTCTTTTTTCTGTGTCTTTTGTATCTTTTCTCAGACATGGGATTTACAAAGATTTTAAAACTTAAATAGCTTGCTGCATTTGATGCCGACGTTGAGCAGTCTGGTGGCTCGCTCGTCTCGAAAACGAGTGCCTCTTGGCATGCAGGTTCAAATCCTGCCGTCGGCGTTTAAAGATAATTACTCAACAATTAGGTTTCCCTTCATTCCCATTTCTCTGTGGCTTCCAACGCTGCAATAATACTCAAAAGTTCCTTTCTCCTTGGCAATGAATTCAATAGAATCAGTAGCTCCAGAATTTATTTTCTTTGTTGCAACACTGAATTCATCAACAACGAAGTCATGAAATCCTTGCTCGCTTACAAGATTAATCTTTACTTTGTCTCCTCTTTTTACCCGAAGATTAGGTGACTCTTTTCCATTTATGTAAAATCTAAAATTTTTTGCATTCAAGCTGAAAACTTTATCAGCAGGTTTGTTAGGATCCGGCACTGCAATTTTATTTTCCTCAATCATCGGTTCAGCGACTACAACTTCGCCGAGTTCGACGTTATCAGAGCACCCACTAACCAAAGCTAAAATAAAAATTAACAGCAAATATTTAATTTTCATACTTTTCTGCATGTATCAATCATTTAAATAATTTTTTATCCAAGATTCTGTAACATTAATTAATGATAACTGATTTCTATTTAGCTAATTGAGTG
>ERZ1292623.4546-Hain-H51-01um-R1-4546-length-11328-cov-6_pt1 | contig 11328 bp, 18 predicted proteins | sample MGYA00564398_ERZ1292623 | MGnify/ENA primary metagenome ERZ1292623 (study PRJEB36523, sample SAMEA6512633) | groundwater metagenome | collected 2019-01-07 | study: AquaDiva: Metagenomics assemblies of 32 groundwater samples | reverse complement strand
ATACATTTCGCAGTCATAGAAAAAATAAGGGACGCGGACAAGAAAATAAAATGAAAATCAATAAAAATTTGGAAAAAAGAATTGATGGGTTATTTAAAAAATATCCATTATTTTCGCGAGAAGAGAATTTAATATCTAAAGTCAGATTTTGGATAGTTCAAGCATCTACTTCACTAATTCCAGACAGTCCACTGGCGGTGGCCGAGGGAAATATTGATTGTTATGAAATGAATAAATCAAAAGGCAGACTAGACAATTATCTTATTGGAGAATTAAGAAAAATTGTTGAAGATGCCTATAATATATATTATGATAAAATTGTGGGAGTGGTGGCAAGAAAATGAAAGCAATAAGCGCGAGAGCAACACACGGATTGAATTTGGGCGCAAAAATGATTGCAGCCGATAATAGCGGAGCAAAGATTGTAAGGCTGGTTTCGGTAAAAAAGGGCAAAGGAACAAAGGGGAGGCAATCCTCTGCGAAAATAGCAGACTGGGTGAAAGTAAGCATAAGAAAGGGGCAGCCTGAAATGAAGGGAAAAGTTTTTGATGCAATATTAATAAGACAGAGAAAAACATACAGAAGACTGAATGGGGAAAGAATTTCATTCGAGGACAATGCCGTTGCCATACTCAAGGATGAAAAAGGAAATCCAAAGGGCACCCAGATAAAGGGGCCTGTTGCAAGAGAGGTAATGGAAAGATGGCCCACAGTGGCAAAATTGGCAACAATAGTATATTAAAACAAATAAATAAAATGAAAAAAGAATTTTCAGTGAAGTGGAAGGGAAGCAGACAACCAAGAAAAAAAAGAAAATATTTAGCAAAAGCTCCATTGCATATTAAAAAAAGATTTGTAAGGGCAAATCTGTCAAAAGAGTTAAGAAAGAAATATGAAAAAAGAAACATTGGATTAAGAAAGGGGGACAAGGTGAAAATAATGAGAGGGGAACATAGAAAGAAAGAGGGAAAAGTAACAAATGTCCTCTTGAAAATGGGAAAAATAACAATAGAGAATATACAGAAAAAGAAAAGAGATGGTTCAAAAGTGGATATAAAAATAGACCCATCGAATGTGCAGATAATTGAATTGGATTTGAACGACAAAAACAGGGAGAAAATTATAAAACAGGGTAAAAAAGAAGAAACTAAAGAAAAAATAAATCGTCCAGGCGTGGCCGATTTGGGAGATAAAAAATGAGCCATCTTAAAAGACAGGAAGTGCCCAAGAACTGGCCAATTCCAAGGAAAGGAACAGCTTATGTAGTTAAGCCTTTGTCAGAACTTTCCAGCAGCATTCCTTTGTTGATAATATTAAGAAATATTTTGAATGTAGCCAAAAATAGAAGGGAAGTTAAAAGAAGCATACACCTAACTCAGATTCTTCTCAATACAAAAAAAGTAAAGGATGAAAAAGCAAGCCTTTCTTTATTTGACACGCTTTCAATAATTCCTCTCAAAAAAAATTATAGAGTAGAATTGTCTGAAAAGGGAAAATTTGAAATAAAGGAGATAAAAGAAGGAGAAAGTAATTACAAGATTGCAAAGATAACTGACAAGAGAACTTTGAGGGGCAAAAAAACGCAGTTAAACCTAAGCGATGGAAGAAATTTCCTGTCAACTATTAAATGCGCTGTCAATGATTCTGGGGTAATAAATTTAAAAGAGGGGAAGATAGAGAAATGCCTGCCTTTAAAGGAAAATTCCAGGGCTTTGGTAATTGCCGGAAAACACGCGGGAGAAACGGGAGTGATCAGAAGCATAGACAAGGAGAGAAAAATGGTCAGTCTTGAAAGCAAAGATGCAAGCGTCAATGTATTAATTAAACAATTGATAATCATCGAATAAAATGGAAACAAAATCGGGAAAGAATAAAATGGAAACACCAAATATAATGAAGGAAATAAAGATAGAAAAAATAATACTTGGAGTTGGTGGAACAGAGGATAAGCTAGAAAAAGGCTTCAAGCTGCTTAAATTCCTCACTAATCGGGTTCCTTCAAGAAGAAAGACCAGCAAGAGAATTCCTGAATTAGGAATAAGACCGGGATTATTTATAGGAGCAATGGTAACCATAAGAAAAGATATTGATGAAATGCTCGGTAAATTATTGTCAAGCATTGATAATACCCTTAAAAAAAGCCAGGTCATGGAAAATGGTTTCACCTTTGGAATAAAAGAGTATATAGAAATTCCTGGAATAGAATATCAGAGGGACATAGGCATAATCGGGCTGGATGTAACAATAGTTTTCACAAGAGCTGGAAAAAGAGTGATTATAAAGAAAATAAAGAGGGGAAAAATGCCAAAAAGGCACAGAGTCAGCAAGGAAGAAATAATTAAATTTATGGAGGATAAATTTAATACTAAATTTATATAATAAAAAAATGAAAGCAAATAAATTTTCGATCCTGACGCCTTGGCTGAGCACCTGTCAAACCAGCAGGTTGAAGACACAGCAGGCAAGCATTCGCCACAGGGAGGAAAGTGTCAAATGACAGCAAGCGACTGGAGAAAAGTACTGAAGCAGCTAGAAACCAAAACCGTAAAGGCCCAGAGATTCCTGAAGCACAATAAGCCTAAGGAGAGAACAACAGGAATAGCAAAAAAGAAATGTGAAAGGTGTGGGAGATTCGGAGCGCATATAAAATCATACGGATTAAATTTATGCCGACATTGTTTTAGAGAAATAGCGGAGGAAATAGGATTTAAAAAATATTCATAAAATGTCACAAGATGTAGTTTCAGATGCGTTGAATATGCTAAAAAATGCGAAGAAGGTTGGAAAGACAGAAATAAAAGTAAAGATAATATCAAATCTTCTTATAGAAATATTAAAGATAATGAAACAAAAAGAAGCAATTAAGAAATATAAGATAAATGCACAAAAGAAATCGGTGGAGATTACTCTGGGAGAATTTTCAGAATGCGGAGCAATAAAACCAAGATTTACGGTTGATATGCCACAGATAGATAAATATAGAAAGAGATTTCTTCCGGCGAGAAATATTGGAACAATTATTATCTCTACAAATAAGGGATTATTGACGCATGAAGAAGCATCTGAAGAAGGAATAGGGGGCTGTTTAATAGCTTACTTTTATTAAACCCATATAAAATGAAAAAAGAAATTATTCAAAAGATAAAAATTCCAGAGGGAATTGAAGTTGAGGTAAATGGAAGTCTATTAAGAGTAAAAGGACCCGAGGGAGAAAATTTCAGGGAATTTAAAACAGACAAATTAATCTTTGAAAAGAAGAATGATGAAGTTATAATAGGAAATAAAAAAGCCACAAAAAAGGAAAAGAAAATGATAAACACAATAAAATCCCATGTGAAGAACATGATAGACGGAGTGCAGAAAAAATTTGAATATAAATTAAAGATATGCTACAATCATTTTCCATTCACGGTCGAAATTAAGGGAAATGAAGCAATAATAAAAAATTTCCTTGGGGAAAAAATTCCAAGAAAACTGAAGATTCCCGGAGGTGTGGATGTGAATATAGACAAAGATATTGTTAAAGTTAAATCCTCAAATAAGGAACTTGCGGGACAGGCTGCCGCAAATTTCGAGACTGCAACAAGAATAAGGCTTAGGGATAGAAGGGTATTCCAAGACGGATTATTCATAATAGATAAAAACGGGAGGCAGATATAATGGGAAAATTCCTCAGAAGAAATTCAGATAGGCATTCAAAATTAGGCAGAAATAGAAAGAAGAAGCAGATATGGAGAAAACCAAAAGGAAGGCATAACAAGATGAGGGACAAGAAGAGAGGTTATCCTGCTGTTGTCAAGATTGGTTACAGGAAGAGCAATGGAGAAAGGAGAAAATTAGAGGGAAGGGACCCCATTTTGATAATGAATCTGAAAGACCTGGGGAAAATGGACAAGGGAAAAATCGGGGTAATCGGGGCTGTTGGAAAGAAGAAGAAAATAGAAATGGTAAAAAAGGCAAAGGAAAATAAAATTTCATTATATAACATCAATATAGAAAAATTCCTAAAAGAAAATCAAAGAAAAGAAAAACAGAAAGAGAACGCCGTGACGGCATCTGCAGGCGCGGCTATTCAGGAAGGTAAAAAATGAATCTAAGAAAAAAGAAAATGCTGGCTGCAAACACCATGAGGGTGGGAAAAAATAAGATAATTTTTGTAAAATCAAGGCTGGATGAAATTAAAGAAGCAATAACCAAGCAGGACATCCGTGATTTGCACAGTGAAGGAGCCATATTAATAAGACAGGCGGAAGGCAGGAGAAAAATATTGAAAAAAAGAAAAAGAATAAGCGCGGGAAATATCAGGAAGAAAGTAGGCGGGAAGAAAAGAAAATATATTATTATGACAAGAAAACTAAGAAAGCACTTAAAAGAACGGAGCAAAATCCAAAAAACTTCAAGGGAACAAATAAAAAGAATAAGGAAAAAAATAAAAAACAGGGAATTTAAAAACAAATCAAATTTAAATGAATATCTAAATAATCTTTTTGGAAAAGATTAGACAAAACCAGGAAAAAATAAAATGAAAAGAATTAATAAACGAAGAAGAAGAGAAGGAAAGACGGACTACGCAAAAAGAATAAATCTCTTAAAAGGCGGAAGCACAAGAATAGTTTTTAGAAAAACAAACAGATATCTAACTGCGCAATATGTCAAAAGCAAACAAGCAAAAGACGCCGCAGAATTTGGCACGAGTTCAAAGATGCTTTTGCAATATGGGTGGCCTGAGAAGGCATCAGGGGGATTAAAATCAGTGACCGCGTCTTATTTGCTGGGAATCTTAGTTGGCAAGAAGATAATAGATAAGAAAAAATTGCCAATTATAGACTTTGGAATGATAAGAACCGTCCATAAATCAAGGGCTTATGCATTCATAAAAGGATTGGTGGATTCCGGAATGGCTATAAAGCATAAAGAGGGGATTTTTCCTGATGAAAACAGAATAAGAGGGGAGCATCTTAAAAACAAGATTCCTTTTGAAGAAATTAAACTGAAGATAACCAACAAAGATGATAGAAAAGAAAAAAAATAACGAAGAAGCGGAGGATGTAAGAAAAACCGTGGGGGCATATAAAGAATTTTCTGATATAAAAATCAAGGATAAATCAAGCAAGATAAAAGAGGTTACAGAAGAAATGCTAAAAGATGAAATTGACAAGGAAATAGTGGAAAAAGAAAAAGAGGAGATAATAAAAGAGATTGAAAAGAAAGATAAATTAACCGAGGTTATTGAATCAAAAACCACAAGAAGAGGGGAAAAAACACGAGAACAGATAATTTCCGGATGGGAACCAAAAACACAATTAGGAAGAGATGTAAAGGATGGCAAAATTAAGAATATAGATGAAATTCTGGATAAAAACAAAAAGATACTTGAGTCAGAAATAACTGACACTTTATTAAATCTTAAATCTGATTTGCTCGCCATAGGCCAATCCAAGGGGAAATTTGGAGGGGGAAAAAGAAGAGCATGGAGACAAACACAGAGAAAAACACAGGAAGAGAATATTCCCAGTTTTTCAACTCTTGCAGTTGTCGGGGATGAAAACGGGCATGTTGGAATAGGGTCTGGAAAAGCAAAGGAAACTCTTCCTGCAAGAGACAAGTCGATAAGGAAAGCCAAATTAAATGTGTTTAAAATTAGCAGGGGATGCTCAAGCTTCGATTGCTCCTGCTCAGAACTCCACACAATACCTCTTATTGTAAAGGGCAAATCAGGGGGAGTCAGAATAATATTGATGCCTGCTCCTCAGGGAACAGGGCTTGTAGTGGCAAATGAACTAAAGAAGGTTCTTAAGCTGGCAGGAATTAAGGATATATACAGCAAAACTTTTGGAAAAAAAAGAACAACATTTAACATAGTCAAGGCATGCATAGACGCTTTAAATAAAACAAACCTGATGAAGGCAAGCAAAGGAGTTAAAAAATAATCTTTTAAAATGATATCTGTAATAAGAATAACGGGAGACGTGAATCTCGACGGAGATGTAAGGGAAACTTTAAACAGATTAAAATTAAGGAGAAAATACGGCTGCATAGTATTAAATCCAAACAAAGAACAGGAAGGAATGATAAGAAGGGTAAAAGATTTTGTAGCTTTCGGAGAAATAAACGAGGATACCCTAAAGAAATTAAGGGAAAAAAGAGGAAAACCCGCCAGTCCCAATTTCTTCAGATTGCATCCGCCAAGAGGGGGAATAAAGAGCAAATTTCATTTTCCAAGGGGAGTTTTGGGAAACAATAAAGATAAAATAAATGATTTAATTGAGAGGATGCTATGATGTTCAAAAAATTAAAAATTTTTAGCTGCTTCGTCCCAGATGCAAAGAGATTTGCATCGCGAAGCCGAGAGGCTTCTGAAGCATGGTCAAAGCAGAGGATGCTATGATGTTCAAAAAATGAGAATAAAAAAAAGAAAGAAATCTTCAAGAATGCATGGAAGGGGAACTGGCAGCCATGGATGGGGATTCAGGAAGAAACACAAAAAATCAGGGCATCGTGGAGGAAAGGGAATGGCAGGTTCCGGAAAAAGAGCTGACCAAAAAAAAAGCCTTGTCATTAAATTATATGGAAATGAATATTTTGGAAAACAGGGCATAACAAGCAGAGGAACAGAGAGGGACACAAGAAAGAGGATAAATCTCTCGGATGTTGAATTTAACATTAGCACTTATCTTAAAAAAGGAATTGCCAAAAAAACCAAGGATGCGGTGGAAATAAACCTTAAAAGTTACAAAATTTTAGGAGACGGAGAATTAAAAGGCAAGTTGATTATAACAGCCAGCGGGGCTTCAAAATCAGCAATGGAAAAAGTGAAGAAAGCTGGCGGTAAAATAATATTCCCAACAAGTTCGTCTAAAAGCCAAACTAAAGCAGGTGGAGAAATAATGCTGAAAAAAGTCGATGATTGAGAAGAAAGAGTTAAATTAAAAACAATGTCTTGGTGATATGGACATTAACAACTAAAAATGGACTTAAAGAAAATATTTAATTTTATTCCAGAGGTCATAAAACCAGAGGAAAAAAAACTCAGCTTTAATGTAAAATTGAAGTGGACATTAATCATTCTTGGGGCTTTTTTTGTTCTCGCAAACATCCCGCTTTATGGACTTTCGGAAAATGCCCTTGCAAGGTTTGAATATCTTGCAATAATTTTAGGCACTGATTTTGGAAGCATAATATCCCTTGGAATAGGGCCAATAGTAATGGCTTCCATTATATTGCAGCTGCTTAGCGGTTCTGGAATTTTGAACATAGACACCACCACAGATGATGGAAAGAAATTTTTTCAGGGTTTGCAGAGGATTCTGATATTCTTCTTCATAATATTTGAAGCTCTTGTCTATGTTTTAATGAATGGCTTGCAGCCAACCCCTGGATTTGCCCCGCTTTTAATTTTCCAGCTTATATTGGGAGGACTAATTATATTTTATATGGATGATGTTACACAAAAATGGGGATTTGGATCAGGAGTAAGCCTATTCATAGCAGCAGGAGTTAGCTGGAGATTAATGACTGGCGCTTTTCAATTTATAAATCAGCAGGGAGTAAATTGCTTGCTGGACTTTCGGGAAACCGCATGCTCTGGAAAAGTTCTTGTCATAATACAATCTTTAATGAATAAATACCCTGTGGAATTCTTATCTGCGCTTGCGGCCATCGTGGCTACTGCAATAATATTTTTGTTAGTAGTATGGGTTCAATCCCTCAAGGTTGAAATTCCTCTATCTTTTGGAAGAATAAGAGGATATACAATGAAGTGGCCATTATCCTTCTTTTATGCTTCTGTTATACCTGTTATATTAACAGCTGCGCTGGTTGCAAACATTCAGTTATTTGGGGGAATACTTGAAAATGCCGCTGCGGCGTGCATAGGGGGAAGCTGCACTGGTGTTGCAAAATTTGCCTCCTACTTTGGCTTCTTGGGACATTTTGTAAATGGACAGCCGGTTTCGGGATTGGCATTCTGGATGGGAAATACAAATATACTTGAACTTTTGATAAGAGGGGGATTTCTGCCAATATTTTTATTGCAGGGGCTGACGCATATTCTGTTCTTTGCATTTTTCTCTACAATATTCGCGGTATTTTGGGTAAAAACATCTGGAATGGACTCGAAAACACAGGCGCATAAAATTTCCTCGTCAGGATTGCAAATAGCTGGCTTCAGGCAGGATGAAAGAATTCTGGAAAGCATCCTGGACAGGTATATAATGCCATTGACTGTAATGGGAGGAATCTCAATAGGACTTTTGGCGGCGGTTACTGATTTATTGGGGGCACTGGTTTCAGGCACGGCCATATTGCTTGTGATAATGATAATGTTCCAAATGTACCAAAACATTGCGCAACAGCACCAAATGGACATGAATCATTCATTCAGGAAATTCTTTGGGAACTAACGGGAAGTTATCCAAAGGATTAACATACGTTAAGGTTTAAAAACCAATTCTGCATTTTATTAAAATGGACACATCAGGAAAACTAAAATTAGGAATTTTGTATAATCCATTTTTAGGAGATAAAAATGTCTAAAGAAGGAAGCTTTATTCCGATGATAATCATAATGGTTTTGTCGCTGCTAATAGCCTCTTTCTGGGATAGCATTCCACTGATAAAGAATTCTGTCGGAGCGATTCTTAATCCAACCGCAGGAACTCTCCTAAACTGGAATCTTACTTATGGCATGATTATCATTGTCTTTTGCCTGTCGCTTTTTATGACTCTTATACAAAAATATGCAACTGACCAGAAAACACTCCGGGAGATGAAGGACGAGCAAAAAAGATTGAATGAAGAAGCAAAAAAATTCAGGGACAATCCTGAAAAAATGATGGAAATACAAAAGGAAAGCATGAAATTTTTAATGCCAATGATGAAGCTAAGCATGAGGGGACTGATATTTACAGGCATTCCAATTATCTTATTCTTCAGATGGTTCAATGATTTTTTTAGCGCTGTGGGAGATTTCAGATTTTTTGGCTTTTTGAACTGGTTTTGGCTTTATCTTTTGGGCTCGATAATCTTCAGTAGCATATTCAGAAAAATTTTAAAAGTGGTGTAACCTCAATGAATTCTATGGAAAAAAATTCTAAGGAGGAGCTGATGATTAAATTAAGCGTGTTTGAACAGCAGATAAGACAGATACAGCAGCAATTGGAGATAATCGAGAGGAATATGATGGAGATTAACTCCTTAAGCATCGGATTAGAGGAGTTCAGGGGAGCCGAGGGAAGAGAGGTATTAGCCCAAATAGGAAAAAATATTTTTGCAAAGACAAAATTAACTTCTGAAGAACTTATAGTTGATATTGGGGGTGGAAATTTTGTCAAAAGGAATATAGAGGATACACAAAAGCTAATCGGAGAGCAGACTAAAAAATTGGAAAGAATAAGGGAAGAATTGAATTCTGCCCTGGAAAAAATAAATGATGAGCTTACAAAAACAATAATGGAAGCTCAGAATAAAAATAACAAATAAAAGGTGGATTAACCCTAATTTTTTTTAACTTTGTTTATAAATTTATCATAGGGCAAAATTCCATATTCAGAAACTATCCCTTCAATGTATTTCTTTTGAACAAATTCGAAAGCAGGATTAAAAATTTTTATTTTCTTTGGAGCCTTGTCCCATACTTCGTTTATCTTTCTTTTTTCTATTGGAACTTTTTTCGAGGAGTATTTCCATGAGTCAGCGATTATATAGACAGGTATCTTGTGAATAAAGGCAAGCTCTGCAATCATTCCGCTTCCTATTTTGTTTATTATTCCCTTGTCAAGCAATGCATCTGCTCCAATAAAAACTTTAGTTGCGTACACTGTGTCTTTCTTGTTTTCTTTTTCAATTGCAATTGCTGCTGCAGAATCAATAAACTGGGTTACTTTTATTCCGGCCTTTGCCAATTCTTTTGAGGTCTTTCTTCCTTGCATAAGGGGTCTTGTTTCTGTATTGTATACCTCAAACTTTTTTCCTTTTCTTTTTGCGTAAATTAATGCATTGTTTACATTGGTTGAATGGCAATGTGTAAATACGCGGTCTCCATTTTTTATTAACTTTGCTGTGTTCTTATTAATAATGTCCTGCGCGAAGTCAAAATGCCTGATGATTTCCTTATATGTTTTTTTCTCCATTTCTTTTAATGCTCTTGCAAGCATGGGTTCTGTTGGTCTGGAAGATAACAATAACTTTCTTGATTGCTCTGTTGGAATCAAGGAATATGCATAAAGGGCTTTTCTTGCGATATTTCTGGCCCCCTGTATCTTCACTTCTTTTATGTTTTTTAGGATATCATAAAAAATTTTCTCTTTATTCATAAAGAACAAACTTCACGAAAGTTTAAAAATTCTCTTTTTTTATTAAGGATATGCTAGAGTCTCTCATAAATCCAAGAAGAGTTGAAAAGGGGCCATGGAAGATGTTTTTTGTGGGCATTGTTTACGCTTCCCTTTCATTGCTATTGGTAAAATTATTTTTTGAAAATGATCCTGTATTTTTTAACGGGCTGACAGTTGTGCTTTTTTGTGTCATGTTTTCGCTGCCTTTCATGTATTATCTAATAAAAGTGGAAGAGGAGCAGGACGAGCATATTGAAGGATTTTTCAGCGTGTGGAGAGCCCATAGCGATGCAATATACGCCTTTATATGGCTGTTTTTGGGATTTATTGTTGCCTTTTCTTTTTGGAACATAGTTCTTGGAGATGCACATCTCTTTAACGCCCAACTTGAAACCTACTGCAAGATAAACAGCCCTGGAAATGTAGAAAAGTGCATTGAGTTATACAGCTTTACCGGAAAGGCAATCAATATTCAGGGTTCATCCACTGTTACGGGGAGACTGCTTTCTATAATTCAAAACAATATGTATGTGATGATTTTTACCTTAATTTTTTCCCTGATTTTTGGGGCAGGGGCTATTTTTGTATTGGCATGGAACGCCAGTGTAATTTCCACGGCAATTGCAATTTTCACGAGATATCAAATTGCAGATATCCCCCTTGGAATTTTAAGATATATGGTTCATGGCTTTCCTGAAATAACAGCATATTTCATAACTGCGCTTGCGGGAGGAATGCTTGGAACAGGCATAATAAGGCATGGAATAAAAGACAAATTATTCTTAAGGGTGCTTGAGAATGTCATCATTCTTATTTTTATAGCAATCTTGATTGTCCTGCTTGCAGCATTCATTGAGGTGTATCTGACCCCTTTGTTGTTTAGTTAAAGAGACATATTATTCCTAAACTAAAAAAAATGGTGAAATTAAAGTTCATTAAATGTGACGTCCTCTATGGGCTAAAGCCCATAGCGTCCCCCTACTGATTTTTTATA
>ERZ1292623.4545-Hain-H51-01um-R1-4545-length-11328-cov-19_pt1 | contig 11328 bp, 10 predicted proteins | sample MGYA00564398_ERZ1292623 | MGnify/ENA primary metagenome ERZ1292623 (study PRJEB36523, sample SAMEA6512633) | groundwater metagenome | collected 2019-01-07 | study: AquaDiva: Metagenomics assemblies of 32 groundwater samples | reverse complement strand
TATAGCGAAAATGCCGCGATTTAAGCCCGCTAAAGCGGGTTTTTCGTTTGTTTTTGACCCTAAAATCTGATACAATTAAAGAGTAAATTAGACAGGAAAAATCAGCTTCAAAGCTGTATTTTCTTCTTGATTCCAATGGCAAAAAACAAAGAAAACGAGCCGAAAAAAGAGGTTTCGTACGATGCCAAGGACATTTATGTCTTGGAGGGTTTGGAGCCCGTTCGCAAGCGGCCGGGCATGTATATCGGCTCTACGGGAGTCGAGGGCCTGCACCATCTTATCTGGGAAGTTATGGACAACTCCATCGACGAGGCGATGGCCGGCTATGCCAAGAATATCCGCATCGAAATATTGAAAGGGGAGCGCATCGTGGTTGTGGACGACGGCCGCGGCATTCCCGTGGATATTCATCCGCAGACGAAGAAGTCCGCGCTCGACACCGTCTTGACCACGCTTCACGCGGGCGGCAAGTTCGGCGGAGAATCATACAAAGTTTCGGGCGGTTTGCACGGCGTGGGCGTCTCGGTCGTGAACGCGCTTTCCAAATGGCTGAAAGTCGAAGTCTACCGGAACGGCGCGGTCTATACCCAGGAGTATGAGCGGGGCAAGCCGAAGTTCAACGTGAAAAAAGTCGGCATTTCGAAGCATACCGGCACGAAAGTCATCTTTGATGCCGATCCGGTAATTTTCCAAAAAATCGAGTACGACCGCAAAAAAATCCTGGACCATCTGCGCCAGCAAAGCTATCTCACGAAAGGCGTCCGCATCAGTTTCGTGGATGACCGCGACGAACATCCGTTCTACTACGGCTTTTATTTCGACGGCGGTTTGAAATCTTTCATCCATTATCTCATCGGCGACGAGCCGACGCTCCAAGATGAGCCTTTTTACGCACACAAATCTTACGAAAATATAGAAGTGGAAGTCGTCTTCACATATGCGGACGACCAGGAAGCGAAGGAATTAAGTTTTGCAAACAACATCCATACGCCGGACGGCGGCATGCATTTGACGGGTTTGCGCTCGGCGATGACCCGCGTTTTGAACGATTATGCGCGGAAGGAAAATTATCTGAAAGAAAGCGAGGAGAATATTACCGGCGATGATATTCGCGAAGGCCTGGTCTCGATCGTTTCCATAAAGCTTCCCGAGCCGCAGTTCGAAGGCCAGACTAAGGCTCGTTTGGGCAATCCCGAAGCGCGTACCGCTGTCGAGATGGTGGTGAGTGAAACACTCAAAGAATTTTTGGAAAAGCACGGCTCGGACGGACGGAAGATAATCGAAAAGAATCTTTTAGCTGCGAAGGCCCGCAAGGCCGCTAAGGCCGCCAAAGACACCGTTCTCCGGAAAGGCGCTTTGGAGGGATTGACTCTGCCCGGCAAGCTCGCCGATTGTTCTTCAAGAAAAGCGGAGGACTCGGAATTGTTTATAGTTGAGGGAGATAGTGCTGGTGGCTGTTTTGACGGAAACACGAAAGTAGCTCTCACCGATGGAAGGAATTTAACATTTAAGGAATTAGTTGAGGAAGATAAAAAAGGAAAAGAAAATTTTTGTTACACGATTCAGAAAAATGGAAGTATCGGAATCGCGCCGATAACAAACCCGAGAATTACCAAGAAAAATGCCGAGGCAATAAAAGTAATTTTAGACAACGATGAAGAGCTAATTTGTACTCCAGACCATAGGTTTATGCTGGCGGATGGTTCATACGAAGAAGCTCAAAATCTCCAAAAAACCAATTCTTTAATGCCTTTGTATCGCCAATATTCCAAATTGGGCAAGAGAATCACAATTGATGGATATGAAATGGTTTTTGACCCGGCGGAAAAGAGATGGATCTTCACCCATCTTCTCTCGGACAAATACAATTTGGAAAACGGGAAATATTCCGCGGTTAGCGGTTATTATCGCCATCACAAAGATTTCAACAAGTTGAACAATGATCCGGAGAATATTATGCGTTTATCCAAAGAAGAACATCTTTCGATACACAGAAAAATGGCTTATCTCACACTCCAACGACCGGATGTCATTGAGAAATTAAGAATTCTGCGCCAAAAGCCGGAGTTTAGGAAAAAAATCAATGAATTATTAGATAAAAGCCAGCGGAAGTATTGGAGCAATGAAGATAACAGGAAACTCCAAGCGGAGCGAGTGAAAAGTTTCTTCGTCGAACATCCGGAAAAGCTTAAAGAATATTCGGAGCTCGCGCGGATACAATGGAACGACGGGAATTTGCTCAAGTGGCGCTCGGAAAAAACCAAAGAACAATGGACACTGGAGTTCCGCGCGAAAAGAAGGAATACTTATAATGAAACTTATCGCGAAAAAGCTATGCGGGTCTTGCGCGACTTGTATGATCGTACCGGCGCGATTTCAATCGAGAAATACGACGAATTCCGCCGGAAGACGAATGACAAATCCCTCCTGCGTTTTGATACCATTCTGAACAGGTTCTTCGAGGGTAGGAAGGAACGTCTTTTCGATGCGGTGATTCACTATAACCATAAAATTATTCGCATCGAGAAAATGTCGGAAAGAATCGACGTCTACGATCTGGAAGTACCTGGCACGCACAATTTCGCTCTCGCAAGCGGCATATTCGTTCATAACAGCGCCAAACAGGGCCGCGACCGGCACACTCAGGCCATCCTGCCTTTGAAGGGCAAGATCTTGAATGTGGAAAAATCCCGAATAGATAAGATGCTCATGAACAAGGAAATCCGTTCGCTCGTGATCGCACTCGGCACCGCCATTTCAGAAAATTTCGATATCGAGAAGCTTCGCTATCATAAAATCATCCTGATGACCGATGCCGACGTGGACGGCGCGCACATTCGTACTTTGCTTTTGACGCTTTTCTTCCGCTACTTCCCGAAGATAATCGAGAATGGCCATTTGTATGTCGCTCAGCCGCCGCTTTTCCAATTACAGAAAGGGAAGGAGAGCCACTACGCGTACAGCGATGCCGAACGCGACAAGATCCATAAACAGATGGGGAGCGAGGGCATCAACGTCCAGCGCTATAAGGGTCTCGGCGAAATGAATCCGAGCCAGCTTTGGGAAACTACGATGGATCCGGCGAAAAGGATATTGAAGCAAATCAACATAGAAGACGTGGTCGCGGCCGACAAGATGTTCGATATCCTGATGGGCGAAATCGTGGAACCCCGCAAGAATTTCATCCAGGCCCACGCGCTGACCGTGAAGAATCTTGACATATAATCGGTTTTTGCTATCATAATTCTAATCCGTAGACAGAGGGCATTCAAATAAGACCCTCCGAGGAATCAGAAAATATTTCGATATTTTCCCGTCTGCGGCCCAAAAGGTCGTATTTTTATTTCTCGAACAAATTCGTGAAAACAAAAGAACAGAAAAAAGAGCAGGTTAAATTGGGAGAAGCGGAACTCGCCAAAAGCGAGACCGTCGTCATTACCGATTTCAACGGTCTTACGGCCAACAATATGAACGCGTTCCGGAAAGCGGTGCGCGGGCTGGGCGGCGTCGTGATGGTGATAAAGAAAAGACTTCTGAAGCTTGTTTTTGCCGCGAAGGGGATTGAGTTCAATCCCAAGGATTTCGCGGGTCAGGCGGGCGTCGTTTTCTCTCCGAAAGATATTGTGGAAACGGCGGGTGTCATCTACAAATTCGGCAAGCCTTTTGCCAAGAAAGACATCTTCAAAATCCTGGGCGGTTTTGAGATAAAAGCAAAGAAATTCATGGCGGGAGAAGAAGTGAAGATGATTGGGCAGCTGCCCTCCAAAGAAGCGCTTCTCGGCCAGTTGGCTTTCATGCTTACCGTGCCAATTAAGAAACTACTCTTCGTAATGGATGCAAAAGTTAAAAAACAATAAAAAGGTCGTCAAAAATAGAATAAAAAAATTGAAATATAAACATGGATAAATTTAAAGATATAATCGAAAAAGTAGAGAAGCTCTCGGTCCTGGAATTGGCCGAGCTCGTGAAGGCGCTCGAAGAAAAATTCGGCGTCTCGGCCGCCGCGATGTCAGTGGCGGGTCCCGCGGCCGGTGCCACGGCCGGAGAAGAAAAGTCCACCTACAACGTGGTTCTGAAGGCGGGCGGAGACCAGAAGATCAATGTCATCAAAGCGATTAAGGAAGCCACGGGCCTCGGCCTCAAGGAGTCCAAAGATCTCGTGGATGGCGCTCCGAAGACCATTAAGGAGGGTTTGAAGAAAGAAGAGGCCGACGAACTGAAGAAGAAGCTGGAAGACGTCGGAGCCACCGTGGAGTTGCAATAGAAAGCTGAAAACATCGGCCAGGAGAACATCAAAGAGGAGGCGAGTCCATAAGATTCGCCTTTTCCTTTTGGATTGCAATCGAAAGAATATTTGTTTATGCTGAATTTTAAATGGGCGTTTAGTTCAGTGGTAGAACGTTGCATTCACATTGCAAAGATCGCTGGTTCGATCCCAGCAACGCCCACAAACGGAATAAATCCGGCTTCTCTTGACGTTGAAAGCAATTAGTGAAAAACTCTTAGGAGTTCTTAAAATCACTTTTGTTAATAACTAAAAAAGAAAGGGTTAAAAATGAACCTATATGTTCCTACCAAAATGTTCTTCACAAAAGGCGTTGGGCGACACAAGGATTATCTGCAATCATTCGAGTTGGCTCTTCGGAACGCCGGCATTGAGAAATGTAATCTCGTAACCGTTTCGAGTATTTACCCTCCGAAATGCAAGCGTGTTTCGCCTGCCGATGGAATCAAATTTCTTGAAGCGGGTCAGATAACGTTTGTTGTTATGGCTAAGAATGCCACAAACGAACCAAATCGTTTGATTGCCGCTTCTATTGGCGTTGCTCAAGCAGCGGACGATTCCCAATATGGTTATCTTTCGGAACATCATCCGCATGGAGAGACCGACGAGAAAGCCGGCGAATATTCCGAAGATCTCGCCGCAACCATGCTCGCGACGACGCTTGGCTTGGAATTCGATCCCAATCTAGCATGGGATGAACGGGAAAAGCATTTCAAAATGAGCGGGAAAATATTGAAGACTTTTAATATCACCCAATCCGCGCAAGGGGATAAGGATGGCAAATGGACAAGTGTGGTAGCCGCTGCGGTTCTTCTCCTTTGATGATTCCAATGGAAAATTCCATTGTCCCAATCCGAAGATTTATTTCGGATCGGGGCTTTTATTTTTAAAGTGGTATAATAATGACATAAATAAAAGGCCGTTAATTATTTTCTTAAAACAATGAACTCAAAAAAGGTTATCTATATAATATTGGTGTTAATCGTGATTGCCGGTTTGGCGGTTTGGTTTTTCCAAAAGAAGAGCGCGGCGCCGGCATTTATCGGCGCGCCGGAGAATGAAGCCGGCTTAGGCGGAGATATTTATAATCAGGTCGCGCCGAAAACCGCAGGGAATCTTCCCGAAACCAATCCATTCAAGGCCGAAACCAATCCATTCAAGGCCGTTCAAACCAATCCTTTCGGACAATAAAAACAATGAATAAAAAAACAATGAATAGCGTTCTTTCGGCTACTGTTACCATTACAGCAATTTTTACCTTCGCCGCTTCTGCCGGCGCGGTTAGTGAACAAGTTCAGGACATCACCCTAAAGCCGGGTGAAAGCTGGTCGGGAACAATTCCTTCGGCTTCAACCCTGTCTTTCGATGGGAGAATTATTTATTCAAACACAGCCGGAGCCAATTACGTTCTTCAGGTGAGTGTAAACGGTCAGATTATAACTTCTTCTCTTTTGAATAAAGGCCAAACATTTAAGTACAACGATGGTAGAACATTCAATTATAAATTAGGCAATGCGTGGATACTCTTCTATAGTCCCGATTATAGTGCGAACAATTCTTCGGCCGGAGGAGGCTATCAGGTTCTAACCAATCCGGGACAGGCATACCGTTATAGTTGGGATATCTCCTCGATTACGGCCGGCAAAGAACAAGCGAATATCACGATTAAAAACGTGGGTCCGACTTATACAATAACAGGACGGCTTATGTCCAAGGATGCAGTAATTTTCCCGATTAAGGAACTTGGAAATTGCACCGATCAGACGAGCTGTAAAGCATATTGCGGCGTAACGGCCAATATGGCGGCTTGTCTGGATTATGCCCAGAGCCATAATCTAATGAAGCCGGAAGAAATAATCCAGGCGAGGAAAATGACTGCGATAGCGGAAACCGGCGGTCCGGGCGGATGTAAGGACAAGGATTCCTGCGCTACCTATTGCGAAAACAGCACGGACAATTTGAATGAGTGCGTGGCTTTTGCGGAAAAAAGCGGCATGGTTTCGGGGGATGTGCTAAAGGAAATGCAGAATATCCAAGGCGCTTTGAAAGCCGGCGGCCAGCTTCCCGGCGGATGTAAAAACAAAAACGATTGCCAAGTATATTGTTCCGCTTCCGCGCATATGGAAGAATGTATTGGTTTCGCGGAAAAAAGCGGCATGCTTAAGGGTAAAGAATTGGAGGAGGCGAAAAAAATTCTGCCGTTCATTAAAAGCGGTGAGACACCGGGCGGCTGTACAACCAAAGAACAATGTCAGACTTATTGCGCCGATTCTTCGCGCGCCGTCGAATGCGTGAGTTTCGCCGAAAAAGCCGGTTTGATTTCCAAAGAAGAAGCTGATATGGCGAGAAAGACCGGCGGCAAAGGCCCGAATGGCTGTACCTCCAAAGAATCTTGCGATGCTTTCTGCAATCAAAAAGCGAATCAGCAATCCTGCCTCAATTTTGCGAAAGAACACGATTTGATTCCGGCGGAACAGCTTAAACAAATCGAGGAGGGGACGGCCCGGCTGAGAATGGGGCTTAGTCAATTCCCGGAAGAAATCGTCCAATGTTTGAAAGAAAAAGTGGGTCCGGATACCGTTGGAGAAATCGAGAGCGGAAATTTTGTTCCCAATAGGGAATTCGGTGAAACCATTCAAGGATGCTTTAACGCTTTCAAACCCAAGATGCAGGCCAAGATCCAGGAAGGTTTGAAATACGCCACGCCGGAAGTCACCGGTTGTTTGGAAACCGCTTTAGGTACGAGCGGGTTTCAGAAAATGCAGCAAGGCGATATCAGTTCTCCCGAAGAGGGTGATAAGGTCAAAGTTTGTTTCGAGAAAATGAAAGTTCAGGCGAAAGAACAAATGCAAAAAGGAGCGGAGCAGATGAATCAGATACCGGCCGAAGCGCGGGATTGCGTGAAACAAAAACTCGGGAGCGACATATTCAGTATTCTTGAATCCGGTGATGCGGAAAAAATGAAAAATGTCAGTCAAGGAGACATACAATCGGCCATTATGTCGTGCATAACCAAAAATATTCCAAGTGGCGGAAACGGAATGGGTCCCAGTCAGGAACAAATTCAGGAAATGATGAAGAGCGGCGCTCCTCCGAACCAGGAACAGATACAGGAAATGATTCAGAAAAATATTCCGTCGGGAGTTCCTCAAACGTCGGGAGGTATGCCATCGAATATTCCGGGAGCGCCGACTCAGGAACAAATCCAGGAAATGATTCAGAAAAATATGCCGTCGGGAATACCGCAAGGTATGATGCCACCAAGCGGTTTTCCAACTCCAACATACCCATAAACACAACTGTGCATAAGTAGATTGTTTCGATATAGGTAATACCTATACAAACGGCCCTAGGGGCCGTTTTTGTTTAGTGGGGGATATGGTATACTTTGTGTATGTAAGTGGGGGAAAGTGGATAAGTATGGGGATAACCCTCAAATCTGGGGATAACATCAAAAATATTAATGATACTCGGAGAATTTAAACATAGTCTGGATATCAAAGGCCGCTTAGCGGTCCCGGCCAAGTTCAGAGAAAAGTTAGGCGTCGGCGCCATCATTACTCGTGGTTTGGACAAATGTTTATTTATTTTCGGAGCGAACGAATGGGAAGTTCTGGTTCAGAAACTTATGAATCTTCCGCTCGCACAGGCGAATTCACGGGCTTTCGTCAGGTTGATGCTCGCGGGTGCGAGCGATGCAAAAGTGGATGCGCAAGGAAGAATATTAGTGCCGGATTATTTGAGAAAATACGCGGGTTTAAAAAAACAGGCGGTCGTGACCGGCCTCTATAACCGAATGGAGGTTTGGGACGAAGGGGAGTGGCAGGCATACAAACAGAAGACGGAAGCCTCTTCGGACGAAATCGCCGAGAAGCTGGGCGAATTGGGAATATAGAATCGGAAATTATGAACAAAACTTTAAACATCGATTCGTTATTCATGATTCATAATGCGAATCATATTTCCGTTCTTTTGAACGATGTTTTGAAAGCGCTTGATCCGCAACCCGGAGAATTTTTTATCGACGGCACGCTGGGCGCCGGCGGACACGCGAAAGCAGTATTGGAAAAAATAAAATCCCGCGGTACGCTTTTGGGACTCGATTGGGATCAAAGGAATCTGGAAGATTTCCGCCGGGAAAATCCGGAGATGAAAGGCAAGCTGATTTTAATCCACGAGAACTATGCGAACCTGCCTGAAATATTGGAGAAGCACCGGTTGGCGAAAGCCGACGGATTGCTGTTGGATTTGGGATTCTCGAGCGACCAGCTGGAACATTCCGGCCGGGGTTTCAGTTTTCTGAAGAACGAGCCGCTCGATATGCGTTACAATCCAGGCGATGAAGACCGGCCGACGGCGGCCAGTATCGTGAACGGACGGAACGAAGCGGAGCTAGCTGACATCATTTATCGGTACGGCGAAGAAAGATTATCGAGGCGGATTGCGAAAAAGATAGTCGAACGGCGGAGAGAACGGAGAATCGGAACGACGGATGAACTCGCGGAAATTATTCGAAGCGCCGTTCCCAAGAATTACGAGCGCGGCCGCATCCATCCCGCAACGAGAACTTTCCAGGCTCTTAGGATATTTGTGAACGACGAGTTGGGGAACTTGGAGAGTATTTTGAAAAACCTTCCGGAAATAATCGGAAAGGACGGTCGAATCGCGATTATATCGTTTCATTCGCTGGAAGACCGCATGGTCAAACAATGCTTTCAAAACCTCGTAAAAGAAAAAAAAGCCCGATTTATAATCAAAAAACCAACGACAGCCGGCCGGGAAGAAAGCAAAACAAACTCAAAAAGTCGCTCGGCCAAACTAAGAGCCATCGCAATCATATGACAATAATCAAACCCATCGAAGCCAAAAACAATCTCCGTTTCCTGATTTTGTTTTTCGTCGCAATATTCGCGAGTGGAATTTTCTATGTCTTGGAGTATAATTCTCTTGTAAACGCCCGTTATCAGGCGAGTTCGCTCAAAAAACAGATAGCGGATGCCACGGCGGCCAACGCGGACCTCAAAAATAATCTTTATAAAATGACGGATCCGGTTAAATTGGATTTATTGGCCAAAGAGCATCACCTGATCCTGGAACGGAAACCGCAGTATATCAACCAATACCAATGGGTGTCCGATTCCTCTTACTCACGTTAATATTCGGCGTATTGTTCGGCCTTTTGGGCTTCCATTTATACACCCTTCAAATCCAGCAAAGCGATTATTATTTCAATAAAGTTCAAGCAAGAAGCGAGGCTTTGGCGCAACTCCAGATGCGCCGAGGCCAGATTTTTTTTACGGACCGCGCCGATACCCGCATCACGGTCGCTTTCAACAAGGATTACCCGATAATCTACGGCGTGCCGAAGGAAGTGGCTGATTCAAAAAAAACCGCTGAAGCGCTCTCGCCGATTCTGAATCTTCCGGCCGAATTGCTTAAGGGATATTTGAGCGATTCTAAAAGCCTTTTTCGTATGATTGCCGAGAAGGCGACGCCCGAACAGCTCGATGTAATCGGGAAACTTAATCTTCAGGGAATATACGAAGACACCAAGCAATATCGTTTCTATCCGTTCGAAAAGCTCGGCAGCCAGATATTGGGATTTGTGGGAGTGAACAAAGATACAAATGCGCCCAAAGGGCTTTATGGCGCGGAAAAATATTATAACGATGCGCTCGCGGACGGCCGCGATATCGGGCTCACTATTGATCGTATCCTACAGGCCCAGGCGGAAGAAACCATTGCGAAGCTCGTCACGGAGCATGCCGCCGTGAGCGGAAATATTATTATCGAGGAGCCGCAAACAGGCAAGATTCTCGCGATGGCCAGGTATCCCAATTTCAATCCGAACGATTACAAGAATTATCCGCTTGGAGATTTTATCAACTCCGCCGTCCAACTGGTCTACGAGCCCGGCTCGGTCTTTAAGCCGATTACGATGGCGGCGGGCATCGATGCCGGCATTCTGACGCCGGACACGACCTACACTGACAAAGGTTCGATTACATTGAATGGCAAAAAAATCACCAATTGGGATCATAAGACCTACGGTCCGGGCACTACGATGACGACTGTCATAGAGCGTTCCATAAACACCGGTGCAGTTTTCGCGGAACAGAAAATCGGTCGGAAGATATTTTACGAATATCTGAAAAATTTCGGCTTCGGCGTTAGAACCGGTATCGATTTGCCGGATGAAGTTACGGGCAGCCTGGCGAATTTAGCGAACAAGAATGCTCAGGATATCGACTACGCCACGGCGGCTTACGGTCAGGGCACATCCGTCACCCCGCTTCAGATGATCAACGCCTTTTCCGTTTTCGCGAACGGCGGCCTTCTGATGCGTCCCTATATCAACCAAGATTCGAAGCCTTATGTGATTCGACGGGCAGTGAGCGAAGATACGGCCCGAAAAGTGAAGGAAATGATGCATTCGGCGGCCACCAAGGGCGGTGTGGCGACTATCCCTCAGTTCAATGTCGCGGGAAAGACAGGTACGGCTTACATTCCGACGCGCGGCGGCTATCTGCCGGATGATTTTATCCATACTTTCATCGGGATGGCCCCGGCTTCGAATCCTCGATTCGTCATTCTCGTGAAATTGGAAAAGCCGGAAATTGGGAAAGAACTCGCGGCCCTGACTGTCGTGCCGGCTTTCCGGGAACTCGCCACCTTCGCCTTGAGTTATTTAAATGTCGCTCCGGATAATCTGACTCAGTCAAAATGATGATGAAAAACATTATTCTAAAAATTCTGATATGGAAACTGAGCTTGATCGCGAGGCTCACGATTAAGCGCTACAAGCCGGCCGTAATCGGTGTAACGGGCAATGTCGGCAAAACATCCGCTAAAATGGCCATTGCCGCGGCACTTTCGGGAGAACGGAGTGTTCGCGCTTCTTCCAATAATTTCAACAACGAATTGGGTCTGCCACTCAATATCATCGGTGACTGGGAAAAGACGGGCGGCGCTTTCTTCTGGCTGAAGGCCGTTCTCTTCGGTGTTTTCCAGCTTATCGTGAAAAATCCGCGGTATCCGGAAAT
>ERZ1292623.4544-Hain-H51-01um-R1-4544-length-11329-cov-11_pt1 | contig 11329 bp, 8 predicted proteins | sample MGYA00564398_ERZ1292623 | MGnify/ENA primary metagenome ERZ1292623 (study PRJEB36523, sample SAMEA6512633) | groundwater metagenome | collected 2019-01-07 | study: AquaDiva: Metagenomics assemblies of 32 groundwater samples | reverse complement strand
ATTGTTTATCAGGCGTGGGAGTCAGGGGAGCCAGGAGTTATATTTTTTGACCGGGTCAATGACTATAACCCGTTTTTAAAGGCATTGGGCCCGATTGTGACAACAAATCCATGTGGCGAGGTTCTCCTTTATCCTTATGAGTCATGCAATCTTGGTTCAATAAACATCTGGTCTTTTGTTAAAACAGATCAAAAAGGAAAAAAGACAATTGATTGGAAGGAGTTAGAGACAGATATCAGGACAGCCACGAGATTTTTGGATAACATAATTGATATCAATGCTTTTCCTATGGAGGAGATCAGAGAGATGACATTGAATACTAGGAAGATAGGACTCGGAATCATGGGCGTTGCAAATCTGATGTATGATATGGAGATTCCGTTTAATTCCAGCCAGTCATGGAATCTTATGGAAAAATTGGCTGAGTTTATAAATTATTATTCCAAGGTTGAATCGATTGAAGTCGCAAAAGAAAAAGGTTCGTTTCCATATTTCAACAAAAGTTTTTATCCACAAGGCAAAATGCCGTTCAGGGGTTTTTATGAAAAAAAATCATGGAATCTTAACTGGTCAAAAGTTGCCAAAGATATTAAAAAATTCGGATTAAGAAATAGTTATACGACTGTTATTGCGCCAACCGGTTCGATTTCTATGATTGCAGGATGTTCTTCTGGTATAGAGCCGACTTTTTCTCTGGCGTTTGAGAAAAATGTGAGCGTTGGTTCTTTTTATTATATTGACCCAGTGTTTGAAAGGGCAATGTTAAGAGAAGGTCTTTTTGATGAGGATTTAGTGAGGGATATTGTGAATCATAGCGGTTCTGTAAGTAAAATAAGTTATATATCGTCTCATTTCAAAAAAATTTTTGTCACAAGCCATGATATAACTCCGGAAGATCATATTAAGACATTGGTGGCGTTCCAAAGATGGGTGGACTCGTCAATTTCAAAAACAAATAACTTTCCTGCTGATGCAAAGGTGGAGGATATGAAAAAATCTTATGTTCTGGCATATGAATTGGGGTGCAAGGCTGTGACTGTTTTCAGGGATAAATCTATTAAAGATCAAGTTTTGGTAACTGGTGATGGCAAAAAGAAAGACAAAGACAAAGATGAATTAGTTAGAATGAAAGATGAAAAAGCCGAGGGTCTTGCTGTTTATAGGGATCCTTCTGCACAGATTTCCGTAAATGATAATAGTTTAAATGGCAACGGAAATAATAGTTCTAATGGCAAGCCAACGCATTGTCCTAATTGTAAAATTGTTCTCAAGCATCAGGAGGGATGCGTTTCTTGTTTAATCTGCGGTTGGGGGTTGTGCGTTTGACATTTTTATAAAAATCTATATAATATATTTAGTTTTACGCTGGATGGTTACTCCGACGCGCCGTTGGCGGTCGGGGAGGAAAGTCCGGACACCCTCAGCCTTGGGCTGAGAAGTAGACAGTGGTTAATGGCCACGCTTTTCCGCTGAAAAGCGGATGAGACAGAAAGTGCAACAGAAAATATACCGCCCTCATCTTTTATAAAAAGGTGGGGGTAAGGGTGAAATCGTGCATTAAGAGTGCACGTCTTGTTATGGTGACATAGCAGGATGGAAAACCTTGTCTGGTGCAAGGCCGTGCCCCCTCCTTTTTAAAAAAGAAGGGGGAGTGCCGCTTGACCCCGAGAGTAATCGAGGGGCTAGATAAATGACCATACATCCCCACCTTTTTATAAAAGACGGGGAGGACAGAATCCGGCTTATAGGCGTAAGGCAATAATCAGAAATCCACCTCTAAAGGGTGGGTTTTTGATTTTTTTTATCTATAGTATATAATCTATACATGGACGAATTAAAAGAAATAACACCACAATTAGATCTAGCGAGAGATTGGGAATCTATTGCTGAGAAATGTTTTTATGTTTTTTTCTTTTTATTGCCGATTTTCGTGTTACCAGTCACATTCTTACCTTTCCAATTTAGTAAGGGGTTTATATTTTTTGTAGGCATACCGATAATTCTTGTTTTTTGGTTGCTTGGCGTTTTAAATAAAGGGCAGATTAAAATACCCAAAAGTTCAATTTTTCTTCCATTGATTTTAATAATTATTGTTTGGTTAGTTTCCAGTTTATTTTCTCTAAACAAATCAATTTCTATATTTGGTTATGGTTATGAATCAGGGACTTTTATGGCCGTCTTATTTTTCGGGTTAATTTTATTTTTGAGCGCTGCCTTTTCTTCAACAGAAAAAAAGGTTGTCAGAATACATAATATAATATTTTTCTCCGCAATCATTGCGTTCATTTTTCAAGTATTCCAGATTCTTATCCCGAAATTAAATATTCTCATACCAACAATGGGTTTGTTTATCAGCCCGACTTTTAATCTGATTGGATCATGGAACGAATTCTCAATATTTTTTGGATTTATTGCCCTTATCTCACTTTCTCTCCTTGAATTAGGAAAATTCAAGAAGAACTACAGAGTGTTTCTTTTTATTGTTTTATTTTTTTCCTTCTTAGCGATGCTTTCTGTCAATTATTTGAATTCTTGGATTATATTCGGCTCTTTCATTTTTATTTTTTTAATCTATCTTTTATCTGATTCTTTTCTTAAGCATAATTCAGAGGGTGGCTTGGATAATGAAGGTAAGTTTGTAAGAATAACTTTCTTTTTGTTTTTAATAATACTTTTTATAATCCTCGGCAGGAATTTATTGAACGATTTTAATAATTTTTTAAATACAACATCAATTGAGGTTAGACCTTCATGGTCGTCAACATACCATGTTGTGACGGAGACATTAAAAGAAAAAATTATTTTAGGTTCAGGTCCCAATACGTTTTTATACGATTGGTTAAAGTTTAAACCGCAGATGGTAAATTCTACATTATTCTGGAGCGTTAGATTCGAATCAGGATTTGGAATTCTGCCTTCTTTTGTTGCTACCGCAGGTCCACTTGGAGGGATTCTTCTGGCAGTTTTTCTTGTCATTTTTTTTGTTATGAATGGCGGAAAAGTTATATCTAACATTAAAAGAGACAATACCCATGCCTTACTTCTGTCTTCGTTTTTAGGTTCTGCTTATTTATGGGTGTCTCTTATTTTTTATTCTCCTGGCATTGTAATTATTACCCTGGCTTTTCTTATGACCGGCGTTTCCTTGGGCATGTTGGTTAAGACAGAAAAAATAAAAATATTGACAATAAACATATTTAAAAACGCTAGGATAGGTTTTGTCTCCATATTTTTGATAACCGTATTAATAATATTATTTATTTTGACAAGTTATATTTTTTCTCAAAAGTATTGGGCGGAGAAATTATTTGTACAAGCGTCAAGCAGTTTTAATTCAGGTGGTGATTTAGATAAAGTCGAGACAGATATTATCAACGCGACAAAGTTTAATAAAACAGATAAATATTTTAGAATGCTTTCCGATGTGAACCTTATTAAAACTCAAAATTTATTATTGCAAAAAGATATTACTGTTCAAGAGGTTCAAATTCAATTCCAAAATTTTTATGGCGCTGCAATAAAAAATGCTAGTACATCCATCGACATTAATGGGCTTGACCCATTAAATTGGGTGCAATTAGGCAGGGTGTATGAATTAGCAGTTCCTCTAGGTATTCAAGGTGCGCCAGAAATGGCAATCAATTCTTACAATGAAGCGCTTCTCAGGTTTCCTACAGATCCTTCCATTGTTGCTTCAAAAGCTAGGGTGAAGGTGAAGGCAGGCGACCTTGTTTCTGCTAGAGATTTATTGAATTCAGCACTAGAATTGAAAAATGATTATACTTTAGCTTTGTTTATGTTGTCACAGATTGATATTGCAGAGGGGAATTTGAAAAGTGCCATACAAAGAGCAGAACAAGCTTTTGTCTCGTCTCCAAATGACATAGGCGTTCTTTTTCAGCTCAGTATGTTATATTATAACGACCGCGATTTTGATAATGCTCAATTGGCCCTTGAAAAAGTTGTAATTTTAAGGCCAGATTATTCAAATGCTAGATATTTTTTAGGACTTATTTATAGCAGAAAAGATATGGCGTTAGATGCAATAGCACAATTTAGAAAAATTGAAGAATATAATCCGGATAACGCGGAAGTTAAAAGAATTTTAAATAATCTGGAAAATGGAAGGCCGGCATTAGAGAGCATCTCTCCGCCAGAAAAATTACCAGAAGAGAGAGAAAAACCGCCAATAGAAGATAGATAAACAAAATCTTAGATAGCCAGTGGTTCAAAGGATACTAAAATTTTTTAATCATGAATTCGGCAATATTCATAAAGCTGCTATTGTCTTAGCTTTTTCGTCGATTGGTTCTGGTTTGTTGGCGCTTTTTAGGGATAGGCTCTTAGCAGGTCATTTTGGGGCTGGCAAGACGCTTGATATCTATTATACTGCTTTTAGGATACCTGATTTTCTTTATGTGTTTATGCTTTCTGTCACTTCTGTCGCGGTTATTATCCCGTTTTTTTTAGAAAGAATGTCTGTTTCCAAAGAAAAAACCCAGGCCTTTTTTAATGGAGTTTTTTCTTTGTTTATTTTATCTAATTTTGCTTTGATCATTATCTTATTTTTATTTGCCCCTTTTTTGATTCGTCTTATGGCACCCGGTTTTAGCGTTTCTGATCAAAATCAACTAACTAACGCCACGCGCATTTTACTTTTCTCTCCATTTCTACTGGGACTTTCAAATTTATTTTCAAGCGTTATACAGTCATACAAAAAATTTTTCATTTATGCACTAAGTCCCATTCTTTACAATCTCGGAATTATTTTTGGCATCCTTTTCTTTTCTTATGATTTAGGATTAAAGGGAGTCATTTTTGGCGTGATTCTTGGCGCTACTATGCATCTTTTGATTCAAGTGCCGGAGATCATAAGATTGGGTTTTATGCCAAGATTTTCATTTAATATTAATTTTTCAGAAATAAAAGAAATTGTAAAATTTTCTTTGCCGAGGACTCTTGGATTGGGATTAAATCAATTTGTTTTCGTATTTATAATAGGAACCGCGTCGCTTTTGGCTGCAGGCAGTATTGCGGTTTTTACTTTTTCCTATAATATCCAATATGTCGTCCTTGGTGTTGTGGGATTTAGTTATAGCGTTGCTGCTTTTCCGACCTTGACTAAATTTTTTGTAAAAAACCAAAAAAAAGAATTTCTTGACCTTGTTATATCGGCCTCCCGGCATATCATATTCTGGACTTTGCCTGCTATCGCTCTTTTTGTGGTGTTAAGGGCGCAGATAGTCCGTGTTATTTTGGGTTCTGGAGAATTCAGTTGGTCAGACACGCGGTTAACTGCTGCAGGTCTGGCGCTTTTTGCGATTTCTCTTACAGCGCAGTCGCTGAATGTTCTTTTTGTGAGGAGTTTTTATGCCGCAGGAAAGACAATGAAACCGCTCATTATAAATATTTTCTCTTCCGTTTTTATAATTATTAGCTCTTATGTTTTGATTAAAATTTTTAATGTTTATGAACCAATGAAGATTTTTTTTGAAAGTGTCTTAAGAGTTAAGGATGTGCCAGGCACCAGTGTTTTAATGCTGCCTTTGGCTTTTTCTCTTGGAATGATTATCAATGCAGTGCTTCTTTGGAAGTCCTTTCAGAAAGAATTTAATCATGTGGGCACTTTTCTTAAAAAAACACTTTGGCAGTCATTAGCCTCTGCCTTATTGATTGGAGTGGTGGCCTATTTTGGACTTTCTGTGTTTGATGATGTTTTTAATTTGGAAACTTTTATTGGAATATTTTTACAGGGGTTATTTTCCGGCCTGATAGCGATTCTTTCGGGCTGTATTCTGCTTAAATTTTTGAATAATCAGGAATTAAACGACGTAATTTCTTCCTTAAAACAAAAATTCTGGAAAACCGATACTGTTATTCCAGAACACGAGGACTTGTCATAATTTTATCACTCCACGAAAACCGCCACGGCTACGGTGCTTGTCCAAAGGCCATTCTTGTTTCCTTCAGTTGACTGGCATATATTGGTTGTTCTGAATATATGTCCACTTGCCTTGTAAATTTGTTTCCTCTCATCCCATGCTTTTTCAGAATCAAACTCTATGCCAAGGGTTGTGGCTAACATTGTTGCGGCCAAGTCCTCTGCGTATTCTCCGGATTTTTTGGCGGTTTCACCAAAGGTATGATGTTCGGACAAATATCCGTAGTTGTTTTTATTTTTAGGTACAGCTAGGCCTACTGCGGCAGATAATAAACGATTAGGTTCGTTTGTATGATTTCTTGCAATAACGCAAAATGTTATCTGGCCAGGTTTTAAAAGTTTTATACCCTTGCTCCTTTGTATTATGTGGCATTTTGGGGGAAGAATACTGGAGACAGAAACCAAATTGCATTTTTCTATGCCAGCATCTCTTAGGGCTAACTCAAAAGAGGCAAGTTGGTCTTTGTGTACCCCGACTCCCTTGGTGAAAAAAACTTTTTTAGGCACCATATGCATCATCATTGAATATATAATATTAGTTATGCAGAAAAATGCAAGACTTTCCAAGATGTGAATATCTTGATATATTATTTTAATGATGGAAGTGAAAAATATCAGGAATTTTTCCATAATTGCCCATATTGACCACGGCAAGTCCACTTTAGCTGACCGCATGCTGGAACTGACTGGTACCATAGAAAAAAGAAAGATGAAGGAGCAGGTTTTAGACCAGATGGATTTGGAACGCGAGCGTGGCATTACCATAAAAATGCAGCCAGTCCGTATGATTTATAAAGATTATATTTTGAACTTAATTGACACTCCCGGCCATATTGATTTTACTTATGAGGTCTCCCGCGCCCTTAAGGCCGTGGAGGGCGCTGTGATGTTGGTTGACGCAACTCAAGGCGTTCAAGCGCAGACAATTGCCAATGTTGAGATGGCAAAATCTCTGGGCTTGGTTATCATTCCAGTGATAAACAAAATTGATTTGTCGTCGGCTCGTGTAAAAGAAACAAAAGAGGAGATTAGGCGTTTGCTTGGAGGACACTCGGTGTCCAAGTGGACACCGAGTGTCCAAGAGATTTTAGAGGTTTCCGCAAAAACAGGGGAAGGTGTAGAGAATCTTTTAAAGGTTATAATAGAGCGCATTCCATCGCCAAGATTTCAGCATAAAGACAAACAAAGGGCTTTAATTTTCGATTTTGAATATTCTAATCATCAAGGCGTTATTGTTTATGTGAGGATGATAGATGGTAGCATAAAAAAGGGCGATAACCTTGTTTTGTTGCAGGTAAAAGAAAAATTTACAGCAGGAGAGATTGGGATTTTTTCTCCAGAAAGGCGGTTGAAAGATTCTCTTGATGCAGGAGAGATAGGATATATTGTCACTAATATAAAAAAACCGACGATTACTACTGTGGGAGATTCTGTTGTTTCTCTGCAAAATCCCTTACCGCCCCTTTCTGGTTATATGCAGCCACAGCCAGTCGTTTGGGCAAGCATCTATCCGCAATCACAGGATGATTTTGACAATCTTAGGCAATCTTTGGAACGATTACGTCTCTCTGACAGTTCCATTACATTTGAGGAAGAGAGTAGCGGGGCTTTAGGCAGGGGATTCAGGTGCGGATTTTTGGGAATGTTGCATTTGGAAATTATCACAGAAAGATTAAAAAGAGAATTTAATCTTAATTTGGTGGTTGCTTCTCCGACCATAACATACAAAATTATTTTCAATGACGGGAAAGAAAAATATATTTATTCATCACTATATTTTCCAGATGAACATCTTATAAAAAAGATTTTTGAGCCATGGGTGCAGATGCAGATTATTACTCCGCCTGACAAACTTGGACAGATTATGCAAGTTTTATATGAATACGAAACTGAGGTGGGCGAGACAGAACAATTCGGCGACTACCGTACTATTTTAAATGTCAAAATGCCGTTAAGAGAATTAATGAGGGATTTTTTTGACCGCCTAAAAAGTATTTCTGCCGGATATGCCTCTTTAAATTATAAGATTGAAGGGATGAGAGAGGTTAAATTGGGTCACATTGTTCGTCTTGATATTTTAGTTGCAGAGGAATTAGTGCCTGCTTTTTCTCGAATAATAAGCAGGGAGAGAGTGGAAAGGGAATCAGAAGAAATAGTGGAGAAATTAAAAAAAATTCTTCCGCGCGCGCTTTTTGTCATTAAAATTCAGGCAAGGGCATTAGGCAGAATCATTGCCTCCCGTTCCCTCTCTGCCTTAAAAAAAGATGTTACCGGCTATCTTTATGGCGGAGACAGGACAAGAAAGATGAAATTATGGAAGAAACAGAAAAGGGGAAAAGAAAAATTGAAGAAAATGGGCAAAGTTAATATTCCCCATGAGGTTTTTATAAAGATGGTACAACGTTAGTTATCTAATGAGGGGTATTAATAAAAAGGCAATCATACTTAAGACTGCAAGCGCGCTTATAATAACCCATACGATTTGAAATTTTTGCCTCTGCCTTTTTGTTTTCATCGTTAATTTATATAATAATATTATTATGAGAGAATTTCAAGAAAAAAGGAGAATAAGGCGGATATTTTATTCAAAATTTCTTATAATTGCTCTTATTTTATTGATTGGTTTAATATCTTTATCTGTCATAAAAATTTATAAAAAATACAAGGAATCAAGGATAATGGCAGAAAAAACCGAACAGGAATTGAAAGAATTGGAGGCGAAAAAGATAGAACTTGAATCTAGTATTGCAAAATTGCAGACAGAATCAGGACAAGAGAAAGAGATGAGAGGCACTCTTAATGTGAAAAAGCCAGGCGAAGAGACGGTTGTTATTCTAGAAAAAAATGAGGAAAATGGTAAAATTGGTTCAGAAGAACAGGGCTTTTTATCGCGAATCTGGCAGGCAATAAAATCAATTTTTAAATAGAATTTTGCGAGTAGCGGGAATCGAACCCGCGTCTCAACCTTGGGAAGGTCGCATTTTGCCACTAAACCATACTCGCATTTATGAATTCATCTTAGCATATTGACATTGTTTTTTAATAGATTAAACTAAAATTATATGAACTACAAATTTACTACAATTATTACACAGGAAAGAAAATGGTTTGTGGCGCGATGTGTTGAGTTGGGAGTAGTTAGCCAAGGCAGAACAATAGAAGATTCCCAGAGAAATTTAAAAGAGGCGGTAGAACTATATTTGGAAGGATCTCCGAAATCAAAAAAATATTTTTCTAAAAACCCTCCTTTAATTACAAGTCTTGAGGTAGAGTATGCCTAAGGTTTTATCTGGCAAAGATGTTATTAGGATTTTATGCAAGGAATTCGGATTTAATCTTGTTTCTCAAAAAGGAAGTCATGTTAAACTGAGAAAAACTTATCGTGGCAGAAAAATTATTACCATAGTTCCGCTTCATAGGGAGTTAGCGCAAGGCACCCTAAGGGGTATTTTAGAATTGGCAGAAATTGATTTTGAAGATTTTTTAAAAGATTTATAAATATTAAATAAGAGATGCGAGTTCGACTTGCCCCGTATAATCCGCTACAAGCGGATTTGTATGGGGTTCCCGTATCCCGCAATTAATCAAATATTTTATTAATAAAAATAGATATAGTATAATAATTACTAATGCTTGTTATTAAGGAAGATAATTTGGAGAAATTTTTGGACAAACTCAAAGAGGAGTTTGAGTTTATCGATGTCAGGAATGATGCGCCAGCAGCAGGATTGCCTTTTAAGAAATATTTTTTCCCGCCTGTGCAGGAGATTTTTTCTACTTCTGGAAGTCCGACTTCAAAGAAATCGAAGTCGGACTTCATACTTTATGGTCTGGATCTGCCGGATTTGGAGGCGTTGACTCAATTGGACGAAATAATGGAAAAACCACATGAGGATTATTTTTATTTTCAGAAGAGAAACCAATCCATTGTCATAGGCTTAATAAGAGAAAATGTGGATATTGTTCCTGGCGGCGATATTGTTTTAGAGTATTTGAGTGATAACAGATATAAGGTTTGGCAGAATACTGCAAAAGGTAAGAATCTGGTAAAGAAAAATGATAATTATTTTTCCACCGAAAGCGGAGAAGCCGATGAAAAACCGCCACAGATTCCTAAAAATGAGTCATTGGGAGAATGGCAGAAGACAATGAGAAGTTTATTGCTTGATCCAGAACTTTTATCTGATGCTGTGGAATGGTCATATGGTCATGAGATTTGGAATAAATTAGGAGAACAGTGCTTGGGATGTGGAATTTGCACATATGTCTGTCCGTTGTGCTATTGTTTTTCCATTGAAGATAAGGTGGGGTTAGATGACAAGTGTTCTCGTTGCAGAAAATGGACTGCCTGCACCTTGCCTGAATTTGCCAGAATTGCAGGAGGGCATAGTTTCAGGCCGACGCTTAAAGAAAGATATTATAATTGGTTTTATCATAAATTTGTGCGGGCATACAAAGAATACGGGAAATCGCAGTGCGTTGGATGCGGGAGGTGTCAGGCTTTTTGCCCGGCAAAAATTGATATTCAGGAAGTATTAAAAACAATTTTAGAAGATTATAAGAAAAAAAATGAATAATATATATTTGCCAGAAGTAGTCAAAGTGACAAAGATTGAAGAGCAGTCGCCGACTGTAAAATTATTTAGGTTAGAAAAGATTAAAGAGAAGTTTGAGAAGAAAGAAAATGGTCTGGTTTTTATCCCCGGTCAATTCGTCATGGTAGGGCAGATTGGTTATGGTGAGTCGCCTTTTGGTCCGCTTTCCTCGCCTTATGAGGCGGACTATATTGAAGTTGCGGTACGTAAGGCAGGTATTGTTACCAATTATCTGCATTCCATAAAAGAAGGAGACAAAATTACTTTGCGCGGACCATTTGGCAATGGTTTTCCTCTTGATTTTATTGAGGGAAAAGATATTGTGTCTGCCACTGGCGGATGCGGCATACCGCCCATTGCGGCGCTTGTTGAATATATAATTAAGAATAAGGAAAAATTCGGGAGAATTTATGTTTTATACGGAGCAAGAAGTCCTGAAGAAATATTAATGAAAAAAAAGATAGAGGAATGGAAAAAAGAGGGAATAAAAGTTGTTGTTACAATTGATAAGCCAGCGCCGAATTGGGACGGGCATGTTGGCTTTGTCACAGACCTTGTGAAAGAAATAGAAATAAATGAGTCCAATGCCGTGGCCACAATGTGCGGACCAGGGCCAATGATTGATGCCTTGGAAAAAGTTTTCAGGCCGTTGGGCATACCAGACAGGAGAATTTTTGTGAGCATGGAGAGGAAAATGCAATGCGGAGTGGGCAAGTGTCAGCATTGCACCACGGGTAAAAATTACGTTTGCATGGACGGCCCGGTGTTTTATTACGATCAAGTTGATAAAAAT
>ERZ1292623.4543-Hain-H51-01um-R1-4543-length-11329-cov-17_pt1 | contig 11329 bp, 22 predicted proteins | sample MGYA00564398_ERZ1292623 | MGnify/ENA primary metagenome ERZ1292623 (study PRJEB36523, sample SAMEA6512633) | groundwater metagenome | collected 2019-01-07 | study: AquaDiva: Metagenomics assemblies of 32 groundwater samples | reverse complement strand
ATCATAACATCCTCAATATTAAATCATTTATTTTTTCCCCATTATTCCCTAAAACCCCTTTTTTTACTCCGTAATGTTTTTTTGAATCAATTCCTTTTCTTGGAGGGTGCAATCTAAAAAACTTTTTTCCCGGCTTGCCTCTGGCTTCTTTTAATTTTTTATAAGTTTCATCATTAATCTCACCAAACGCCACAAAATCCCTTACAAGTTTTATCATTCCTAATTGCGAATCATTTGGATTTTCAATAACAACACAGCTGTATTTTTTTTTGAGCCTGAGTCTGTTTAAATTCTCTTTTATTCTGCTCTCAAGACCAATTTCGCCGGCGATTCTAATTATGCATATCATTTTCTTTCCTATTTGTTTTTTTTAGAGCGTCAACACAAGCTTTAACTAAATTATGGGTTGTTTTTGTTTTTCCTTTAGTTCTGCTATAAATATCTTTAATTCCAGCTAATCTTAAAACTTTCTTTAATTCATCTGTTGCAACTAATCCAGTTCCTTGCGGAGCAGGAATTAATTTTATTTTAACGCTTCCTGATTTCCCTTCAACTTTAAAAGGAATTGTGTGCGGCGCCGAACATTCGCAGTCAAATGCAGAACATTTTCTTGTTATTTTAAAAATATTTATTCTAGCATTGATTGCTGATTTATTTCTTGCAGGAAGAGTTTCAACTGAACTTCCTTTTCCGATGCCGACATGGCCGTTTTCATCTCCCACTACAGACATAGCAGAAAATTTTAGAACGTTTCCTTCTTGAGTTTTTCTTTGAGTTTGTTTCCAAGCGCGCCTTTTTCCTCCGCCAAATTTTCCTTTGGCTTGTCCGATTAGGATTAAATCTGTTTTAAGATTTAACAATGAATCTACAATTTCGGGTTCCAGAATTTTTTCTTTTTTATCTAAAATCTCATTTATGTCTTTTATTTTTCCGTCTTTAACTTTCCTGCCCAATTTGGTTTTTGGATCCCAAGATTCTATGGAAAATGCTTCTTTTTCCCAAGGTTTTTTAAAAATTTCAGCTTTATTTGGAATTTGAATATCTTTTTCTAAAATGGTTTCTCCTTTTTCATTTAAACCTTCTCCCGGCTTCTCAGCATATTCATCTTCTTTAGGTTTTATTGTTTTGAGTTTGGTCATTTTTCTTTATCAATTTTAGATTTAATTTCATCAAAAGGAATTTTGTTTTTAAGATGTTCGCCTTTTATTCTTGACTCTTCTGGAAAATTTTCTTTTTTGCATTCTATTTTAATTCCAGAATCAATTAATCCTTGAATAAATGCATAAATTACAGTTTTGTGAAGCACTCTCGCCATTCCCAAATCGAGAATTGGTTTTTCTAATCTTTTGGATAAGAGTTTTTTCCCAATTAAATAACCCGTTAAATAAGCAGCAGGAGTTGATTTTATGCTTTCTTCTTTTGGCCAACCATATTTTAGCAATACCTTTGAATCTATTCCAATTAATATTTTATCCTGAGCGCCATCACTTTTAATATATTGAGCGATTAAATATCTGTTTGTCTTTCTGAAAATAATCCTTGGTAATTTGCTTTTTAGCAATGCAAATCTTTTCTTGTAGTCTGTTTTGTATTCTCTTCTTCTGCGTTTCAAAGTTGTCATTTTTTATCTAAATCCTCCACATATTTTTTAATATCTCTCTTATGTTTAAATTCACGATTTCTTATTTTTTTTCTTATTTTTTTAAACTCTTCTTTACTTATTTGAGAGATTATTCCTTTTGCATAGTTTCTAAGTTTTCTAGTTATGATTACATATTCTTGTTTTCTTTTATTGATTTTTTTTCTTATATTTCCAGCGCTTCTGCTTCTTTTTCTTTCAATTTTTCTTCTTCCTTTAATTTTTTTGATGATTATTGCTCCGCTGGTGACTAAATCTCTGATATCTTGTTTTGTAATAGCATCTTTAATTTCATCTTTCCTTGATTCTAAGAAGACAATTCTTTTCTTTCCAATGCCAAAAGTTCTTGCTGCTAGCTCTTTCTTATTTCTTAGGTTCATTTTTTTTTATTTTTGTGTTTAATTTCAGAAATTTTTCAGGATTCATATTAGATATTTCAATTTTCATTTCTTTGGCTTTTTTTGCTATTTCAATTTTTTTTCTTTTTCCAACGCGGCTAATTATTGCAACTTCATTTTCTTTTATTTTTTCTAAATCTTTTATATTGTTAATTTTTACAAACTTTTTCTCTCTTAATTTTTTGTTTGATCTATATCCGATACTGACAACTGCTGCGGAACCTTTTCTTTTCTCTCTCATTTTGTTGTGCCTTCCAGTAGGTTTTCTCCAAACTTGTTTTTTCTTTCTTCCTTTTCCTAATTTCACATATCTGCTCCAAGTTCGTCTTAAAAATTTTACCATTTTAAATTACCTTTCCTGATTTATTTATAATATAAATCCCGTCCTGAAAAACTCTTTTGTCTCTTCCCCTAATTTTTGTAACTTTTTCTAAATTTGCTGCGGCCTGCCCAGCAAGCTCTTTGTTTGTTGAGAGGATTGTAATTATCTCTTTATCCATTTTAATTTCTATATTTTTTGGAAGTTCAACTTTTCTATCAACTTTTTCTCCGAGAAAATTTTTAACTATCGCCTTATTGCCTTCAATCTTTACATTCATAGGAAAATGGCTTGAGCAGATTTTTAATTTGTATTCAAATTTTTTCTGAACTCCTTTAATCATATTGTTAATATGGGCTACAGAAGTGTTAATCATTCTTTTTTCTTTTTTTGTTGCTTTTTCGCAGCTAATAATTATCTTTTTATCTTTTTTTTCTAAATCAATTTTATCAAGATTAAATTCTCTAAAATTTTCACCTTCTTTGCCTTTTAAAGTGAGAGTATTCTGATGTATTTCTGCTTCTACATCTTCGGGGATTATAATTTCTTGTTTCATTTTAATAAAAATATGCAATTAAGCATCCTCCTATTTTTTCTTTTTCAGCTTCTTCATGTGTTATTAAACCCTTATTCGTGGAGATAATTAAAATCCCCATTCTTGTTGAAGGGAGATACCTTCTTCTATACTTTTCAATATCTTCTTTTTTAACAGTAAATCTTGGCTTAACTGCTTTGCATTCAACTAAATCTCCAATTGTTAATTGTATAGATTTATCGTCGGCATCTATTCTATATCTCTTGATTGCGCCCTCTTGCTTCATTATTTTTAGGATTTCAATTAAGAGGTTTGATATTCTGTTTATTTTTACATTTTCTTTTCCAGACGTTTTAGCGTTTTTTATCATATTCAATGCATCAGCAACAACATCATGCGACATTTTTTATTTCTCTAAACCGACCACGCTTGGGCGGTTTTAATCCTCCATTTTATTTTATTTTTAAATTTATTTTTCATTTTAACTGTATTTTTTAAAACCGATTTCTTCAGCTATCTCTCTGAAACAGTGTCGGCATAAGTTTAATCCATATGAGCTTATATGCGCGCCATATCTTCCGCATTTTTCGCATTTTTTCACTGCTATCCCGATTTTTCTTTCCTTTGGTTTGCAATGTTTTATAAATTTTAGTTTAACTACTGGTTTAGCATCTAATTGTTTAAACACTTTTTTCCAATCACTTGCTGTCATTTGGCTTTCCCCTTCAATGTTCGGAAAGACGAATGAATGAAAAAATTTCTTGTTTTTGCTTTCATTTTATTCAATCCTTGTTTGGAAATTGTCTTCCATAAATTTAATTATTTCTTCCTTTGTAATTATTTGTTTTTTAGATATTTTTCCTTTTTTTATTTTTTTTAATCTTATTCTTCTTCCAGCTCTTTTAAACACTACTGTTACATCAAGTCCGGCAATTCCAATATCTCTTTGGTATTCCATGCCTGGAATTTCAAGATATTCTTTTATTCCAAATGAGAAATTATTTTCACTCATCTGTCTTTTCTTTATAAAATTATCAACTGCCGCCAATAATCTTTTTAATAATTCCTCTTTATCTTTTCTTATTGTAACGACTGCGCCCACTTCAAGTCCAGGTCTAACATCTAAAGATGGAACTCTTTTTTGGGATTTCATTTTAGCAGGTTTTCTTTTAGTAATAAAACTAAGAAGTTTAAATCCTTTCTCGAGCTTTTCACCAATTCCACCGACGTTTAAAACTATTTTTTCTATTCTAATCTTTCTCATCAAATTCTCTGAATGTGATTGACGAGATTTATTTTCTGCAGATATCTGATTAGATTTTTGTTTTGTCATTCTACTACCATGATTTGTTTAATTAAAACATTTATTTTTTCTTTTTTGCTGTTAATTATTACCATTTTTCTTCCTTTTAAATTTTGGACTTGCTCTGAGATTATTTTTTCTATTTGTCCAGTTTTTCCAGAATGTTTTCCTGCAAAAATCATAACATTTGATTTTTCTTTTAATGGAAGGCATTTTTCTATTTTTTTATCTTTAAAATTTATAACGACAGAATCGTTTGTCGTGCAGTTAAATTTGGGTTCTATTAAAAAATTTCCGCCATCATTCAAGTTAAGCTGAATTTTTTTTCCTGCGACTATTTTCTTGTCTATAATTTTTGCAATTTTTTTATTTGATTCGTCTTCTTTAATCTTATTTAATTCAAATTTTCCTTTTTCTGAAAGTTCAAGTCTGTAATAAATTTTTGAAGGAAGGATTGAGAGAGTATCAAAAAGCGTCATCCCTATTCTTTCATCTTTAACAGCCCGGTTATTTATTAACAAATATTTTCTTTGAATCGCCGTTTTTACTTCTTCTCTTGTTTGTGCTACTTTTAATAAATCTCTTAAAACTATTAATAATGGAATCCCTTTTTTTGAAAGTGGCTTGACTACAAAAGTGTTGCCTTTCCTGGCTATTGGCCAGTTTTTTGAAATATTTTGTCTTTTCAAATGTCCCATTATTTTTTTACCTCTGCATTGGGTTCTGCTTTTTTAGTTTTAATTTTTTTCAATGAATCTTTTATTTCAGCTGGTTTTGTTTCGTTTGACGTCTTCGGAGAACGAATGGAAACTTTTTTATGCCCTTCGGGGCGCTGTTCGCTTTCTGTTTTTTTTAATCTTTCTGATAATTCTATAATCTGCAAATTTGAAGGTTGTAATTTAATATTAACTTTTGATCCATCTTGTTTTTTTACCTGTATGCCTTCAACAATTACCTTTGATTTTTTTATATTTACTTCAAGAATCTTTCCAACTTTTCCTTTAAATCCTCCCCTCATAATTTTAACTTTATCTCCTTTTTTTATTTGAATGCTTCTTTTATTTTGTTTTTTTCTCAGCTCTTTGGATAGATTTACATTCACAAATTTTTTTCTTAAATGCAATGGAGCATTCGCCCTGTATTTTCTCTGTTTTCTAGGATGTTTGCTTGCTTTCCAATTAGTTGAAAATTTTGATTTCATTTTAATATACCATTGAAGCGATTTTTGCAACCTGAGCCCATCGCTCTTTAACCTCCCTTGCAATTGGTCCTTTAATTTGAGTTCCTTTTGGATTTCCTTTTTCATCTTTTAGAATCACTGCTGCATTATCGCTGAAAGCAATCCTCTCTCCATTTAATCTTCTAAAAGATTTTTTTTGCCTGACTATTACAGCGTCAAAAACTTTTCCTTTCATTTCAGGAATGCCGACTCTTACGCTAACTTTAACCCAATCTGCAATTTTTCCGCTAACTTGCCTTTTCTTTGCTGCTTTACTTCTTTTTACTGAAACCAACCTAACAATTTTTGCTCCGCTATTATCTGCTGCAATTAATTCTGCGCCTAAATTTAATCCTCTGGTTGCTACTGCTGATATTGCTTTCATTTGTATTTTCTCCTGAAATACGAATGATTACAAAAATTTCCTGTTTTTGCTTTCATTTGATAAATCTCCTATTTAGTGAATGTGTCAAAAAATTTATTTTTTGTTCTTTTTTCATTTTAATTGTTCTTCTTTAGATTTAATTTTTTGGATTACAATAAAATGAATAATTTTACTCAAGGGTCTGCACTCTTGGACTTTAATTAAATCTCCTATATTGATTTCTTTTTCCATGCTTTCAGGCAGTCTTGCATGTATTCTTGTTCTTGATTTTGCATATCTTTCATATTTTTTAACATAAATCATTCCTTCAAACTCAATTACAACTCTTTTATGAAATTTCTTTTTAACTATTCCTTCAAAAGTTCTGCCTCTTGGACATATTTTTTTCTCCGTTGTTTCAATAACTTTTTGTTCTTGATTGTTTAATTTTGGTTTTTTATTTTTCATTTTTTAATCTTGTATGGATTCTTTTTCAAATCCGTGCTTTACTAAAGTTTCCTTTACTTTATTTTTGTGATTGCCTTGAAGTTCAATTATATTATTTTTGCAGGTGCCTCCGCAAGCTAACTCATTTTTTAGGATTTTTCCAATCTTTTTTATATTGACATCTCCGTCAAATCCTGAAACAAGAGTTACTACTTTTCCATATCTTTTTTTATCTGTTGTTATGATAATTTTTTGCGAATTTTTTACCATTTGTTCGCATACACAAGCTTGTTGTGGCAATCCGCATTTTGGGCATATTTCCATTATGCAAAATCTCCTGATTTTGTATCTGAACGAAGTGAAGTGAAAAAGTTATTTTTCATTTTATTTTTTTTCTCCCATTTTTTTTGAAGAGTTAAGAGTATTTATTCTCGCAAGAATTTTTTTAATTTGCCTCATTTTTTTGCCTGTTTTTAATGCATTGGCTTTTATTAATTCCATTTTTAATTCTTTAACTTTTTTTTCTATTTCAATATTTGTTAATTTTTTTAATTCTTTAAATTTCATTTTTTATCTTATTTTTAAGGTTCAAAATTTTTTGAGATGGCTTTCAGTTTATTTATTAATTCTTCATCTATAGTAATCTTGTCTGTTAATTTGGCATGGGGAGATAAAATAGCTGTTTTTATCCCAACTGTCCCGGGTTTGGTTTCAGCCCTTGACTGCGCTCTGTCAACGACTTTTGCGCTATCTCCTGTTTTTTTTAAATAACCTTGTGCAAAACGCCAGGTTTTTGCTCTTGCGCCGGGAAGTTTTCCACTTATTCTTATCTCTGCGCCAAGCGCTCCAGCCCTCATTATTTTTTCAAGAGCTTTGTAAGCGGTAATTTTAAATTTTAATGGTCCAAATCTTTCTAAACTCAAAGCAATCTCGTCTGAAATTATCTGAGCATCAAATTCGGGCTGAGTAATTTCATCAATTTCAATGTGCGGATTTTCAAGCTTAAATTGTTTTTTTAAAATTTTTGTTAATTCTGCAATTTTTTCTCCGCCTCTTCCAATTAACAATCCCGGTTTATGTGTTGAAATAATTATTTTCTCTCCAACAGGAGTATAACCTATGGTTACCCTGCTAAGTTTACCCTTGCCGACGAATTTTTTAATAAATTCTTTTACAGCAAATTCGTCTTTCTTAAATTTTACAGTTTTTCTTTCATCCATTTCAATTTCCTATTGGAATGTATGAAAACTTCTTGTTTTCTTCCATTTTAATTTATTTCTTCTCCTTGATTTTTTCTTTATCTTTAATTTTTAATTCCCTTGCAACTAATCTAATGTGGGTTCTTTTTCTTTTCCATCTCCCAAATCTTGCTCTTGGTTTTTGACCGATGTTTGAAATAGCTTCAGTGATAGTGCTATTCTCTAAACCATTTATTATTGCATTTGAAGATAAACTTTTTAATAATTTTATAAAATATTCCGTTGCATCTTTTGGATATTTCCCTGATCCAGAAGCAAAACTCCCAGCTGATTTTTTATGTCCGACACCGCCCCTCATTGGAATTGCTTTTTTATGAACAAGAACTTGTTCCAAATCATTAATCGCTTTTCCAATTTGTTTGTTTTTAATGAATTTACAAATGTTCTTAGAATATTTTGTTGATACTGGAGCATTTTGAATATTTACAACCGCTTCATCTCTTTTAATTTTTTTATTTTGTGTTTCTGGTTTTTTTATTTGTTCAGATTTTTTACTTTCATTTGGAGTTTCAACTGGTTTTTTTTCAGAAGGCGCAGCAGGGTTATCTCTTTGGGAAGTTTCAGTTTTTTCTATAATTTTGCCTTTGGCTTTTGGAATTTCATTTGTCTTTTTCACAATTTCCTGTTTGTTTTTATTTTGATTTTTTTGTTCCATTTTTATTTTTTAGCTTGATGTTTAGTTCCTTTAGTTGCCCCTATTCCTGCTTTAGTATGCACAACTTTTGACCGAGTAAGAGAGAATTCTCCTAATTTATGTCCAATCATCTCGCCAATAATTTCTACGGGGGTAAACTCTTTTCCATTATGAACCTGGATATTTATCCCAACAAGTTCAGGAACAATAACGATATTTCTTTTGTGAGTTTTTATTTTCTTATTTTTATTTAATTTCTCTCTAACTCTTTTTATAAAACGTTCAATTTCCTGATAATTTCTAAGGAAATATCTTCGTTCTTTTGATTTCAAACATTTTGCAAATTCTTTTGGATTTAGCTGCTTAAGCTCTTCAAGTGTTTTTCCGCGATATGTAAATTCTTTTTTCTTGTGTTCAATCATTTTATTTTTGTTTACCTGTTCTTCTTGGTCTTACTAAACCAACTTTTGCTCCAGGAGGGGCATTTCTCTTTGCAATCTTGCTTTTGATTCTTTTTCCTCTTCCGCTTCCAAATGGGTGATCAATTGCGTTTACTTTTACTGCAGAGGTTCTCGGATATAATTTATTTTTAGATCTTTTAATATGATACATCTTTCCTGCCTTTAGTATTGGTTTTTCAAATCTTCCATGTCCTGCAATAACGCCTATCACTGCCCTGCAATTTTTATGAAATTTCTTTTCTTTTCTAGAGGGCATAAGAACAAAAATATCTTCTCCCACGACCCTGTTTATTATTGCAGAATTTCCTCCACTCTTTATAAATTTCCCGCCATCTCCCGGCCTTGATTCAATGCAATAAATTTGGGTTTTTAATGGAATGTTCTCAAGTCTTAGGATATTTCCGTCGATAATATCTTCTCCTCCGAAATTTATTTTTTGGCCTTCCACCATTTTTTCAAAAGAAGGAATATAAAAAATCCCGTCTGAATATTTAATTTTTGCGATGGGCGCGGTATGCGCCAGAGAATTTAATAAGTTTATAACTTCCCCTTCGCCTTCTAATTTTTTTGGAAACTGCAGTCGGTATATAAACGCTTTTTTTCTAACTCTATAAGTCATGCTTCCTTTTCCACGAGCCTGTTGAATTATATTTTTACCCATTATATTACTCCAAGTTTTGTTGCAATATCAATTGCAAGATTATTTTTATTTAGTTTGACATAAGCGATTTTTTTATTTCCTTGAATTAATGTTCTGATTTTATTAACCTTAACCTCAAAAGATTCTTCAACCTCTTTTTTTATTTCTTCTTTATTTTTTCCCATTTCTGTTTCAAATGTTAAGACATTCTCTGCCTCAATTTTCATAACTGCTTTTTCAGTGGATATTATTTTTAAATTCATTTTTTAATCCGATCATTTAATTCGCTTAATGATTCTTCAGTATAGATTGTCAATCTTCCTAAACCTCCGTTGGCAAGGTCTGTTACATTTAACATTTTTGCCGGTGAAACATCAAAATTATTTATTTTAATTTTTTCTTTTTCTCCAATAACTATTAACAAGCCGGCATTGTTTTTGTATTTTCTTCCTCGTAATTTTCCTTTTCCGCTTCTAATTGCTTTTTTTATAACAGCCGCTGAAAATAAATCTTTTCCAAGTATTTTTTTTAGAGATTCAAAAAATGGTTTTGTTTTTAAATTTAATATTTCTGATTCAACAACAAACGGAATCTCTTTGTTGAGATTTTCAATTCTTCCATATTTTTTTTCAATGAATTTTTTATTTCCTGTTGCGCTTAATGCAGATTCAAATGCAATTTTGCTTTCCTTTTTATTTATTTTTAATTCTTTTAAAAAGTGCAAGATCTTTGGCGGATGAGCGCGCATTCCTCCTCGTGCAAATGGAACTTCAGCCGCTGCCCAATTAAATTTTGTCCCTTTTTGTGAGAATATTTTTCTCGGAACTCTTGACTGCCCTCTTCCATAACCGCTTCTCCAAACATGTCTTCTATGAACAATTTTTCCCTTGGCAGAATGCTGCTTTCCTGCAACTGGCGATGGAGAATAAGGTTGTTGTCTTTTTTTCGCTTCCAAAACTTTAGCAACTATATCTTCTCTGATTTCATTTTCAAAAAATTTCGGCAATTCAATAGTTTTTTTTGTCTGTCCTTGAATATCTAAAACTTTTATTTTCATTTTAATTCAATAAATTCATAATTCTTTTTTAATTGGTCTTTACTTCCTCTAAGAGGAGCAGTGATTAATAGCTGTCTTTTTGCTGGTCCCTGAACACTTCCGGCGATGATAATGTAATCTGTTTTAATGTTCCCGTAATTTTTTATGTTTTTTAGTTTTTCATCAGCATCTTTAGGGTTTTTTCCAAAACTGATTATTTTTTGATTATAATGAACTCTTGTAGACATTCCCATTCGTCCGGCCATCGGAACTCTGAAAGTGACTCTTGCAGGATGCCACGGCCCAATTGAACCGACTTTTCTCTGCCCTTTTTCAGTTTTATGAAATCTTAATTTTATTCCAAATCTTTTTACCGGTCCTGAAAATCCTTTTCCTTTTGTCAGCCCTCTTAAATCAGCAATCTGCCAACCATTAAAAACATCAGATATAGAAATTTCTTTATTCAGATTTTCTTTGACAAAAGAAATTTTTTCATCAAAATTTCCCGCAAGTCCAATCTCTTCTAAATCAGGTCTTTTTTTTAGGTCTATTTTTTTTGGCTGGGAATATACTATAACAGAAACATCATCATATTCTTCAGTTTTAATATCATCAATTTTTTGAGGAGTTTTTTTCGGAAGTTTAACAACTCTTTTCAAATCTTTATCAAATTGCCCGGCAAGAATTTCTTTTGCAAGCTGGTTGTTTTTATAAAATCTGACTGAAAAAATCTTAAGAGGCGGGCATTCAAGAATTGTCGCAGGAATTATAATTTCTTTGTCTTTAGTCATGGAATTTTGAGTTTTGTCTTTAACAAGAGCAGAAGTCATTCCAGCTTTATATGCAATAAAACCCTTTAAATTTTTTACAGAACCAGTCGGAATCACGCCCCAGTTCACACTAGGCAAAAGTTTTTTAGCCCTTTTTCTTGGCCAAAATTGCAAACTTCCTTTTCTTGGTGATTTTGGTGCTGCCATTTGTTATACTAATTGTAGTTATTGCGGATAACATTTTGTTCACCCTGGAATAATTTATTTAGTAAAAATTGGTTTTTAAATCTTTGCGGAAAGAAATT
>ERZ1292623.3559-Hain-H51-01um-R1-3559-length-13241-cov-5_pt1 | contig 11329 bp, 10 predicted proteins | sample MGYA00564398_ERZ1292623 | MGnify/ENA primary metagenome ERZ1292623 (study PRJEB36523, sample SAMEA6512633) | groundwater metagenome | collected 2019-01-07 | study: AquaDiva: Metagenomics assemblies of 32 groundwater samples | reverse complement strand
GCGAGCCTGATAATAAAAGATTTAGAACGTTACAATATACGCGCTGCAAAGAGATTTCTCGATATCGGTAGCGGTATTGGAGGATACATATACGAATTCGCTGAGAGATATCCAAACACGTTGTTTGTAAGTCTTGATCTAAATCCATTGCCTTTTGCTCAAGAGAAATACAAAAACAAAAACATATTTACGATAAGAGGTGATGCATCGCAGTCTCCGATTAAAAATAAAAGTTTTGACTTTGTGTTTGCATCAAGCGTAATAGAACATGTAAACAATCAAAGTGATTTCTTAAAATCAATCTCGAACATAACATCTTCAATAGCATACATAAGTTTTCCGCCATTTTATTCTCCTGTGGGCGGACATAGCATTAGTCCGTTGCATTACCTTCCAGGTGAATTACCATTTAAAATCTATAGTAAATTTTACAAGCAAAAATATAGTTCATTCAAAAACTATGGTCTTGTAAAAACAACTTTGGAAAGTATGGAAAATCTTGTAAAATCTCATTTCCAAATTTTAGAAATTAAGCCCAGATTTTTCAACACGTTAAAACCTCTAATTAAAATTCCGTTGTTAAGAGAATATGTTTGTCCTCATATAGAATTCTTCCTGAAAGTTAATTGAATCTTTTAATATCAGCTAGGAAGCCGAATAAAATAATTTGTAGTCCTGATATTATTAACAGCATAGATAAAATTGCTGTATTCGGATGTCCTACTCTACCCGTATCAAAATATATTGTAAAAAGCCATAATCCTAGTAGAAGTCCAATCGCCATTGCACTACTACCGAAATATCCAAAGAATTTTAGCGGTTCATAATCTCTATATATTCTAAATATATTTACCCACGCTTTTGCTGCGTATTCAAAAGGATGGAATATTGGATGCGACTTCATAAGGCGACTGCGCCTTGTTTTTTTAGCTTGGATTGGAATTTCTACTATTTTAAATTTATTACGCGCGGTTCTAATAATTTGTTCCTGCGTATATGTATGATTTGAAATTGTACCAAGTTGCGCCACATCTCGCGTAAAAGCTCTAAAACCAGTAGTAGAATCTGTTATTTTATGTTTTATTAATGAACTTAAAGTAGCGGCAAAAAGCCTATTAGTAATATCTTTTACGAAAGAATCAGCATGTTTACCTTCCAAAAATCTACTACCAAGAACTAAATCTGCTCCATTTTCAATTTCTTCAATTAGCTTGGGAATTTTTTCTGCAGGATATTGGCCATCTGCATCTGTATGCACTATTATGTCTGCTTTTTGTTTAATACATTCGGCAATTTCTGTTTTGAAAGTCTCTGCCAAACCATAATTACGCGGATGTGAAATTACTATAGCTCCATTTTGTCTTGCTAATTCTGCTGTTTTATCTGTAGAACCATCATCTACAACTAAGAATTTATAATTGTATTTTCCTGTAAGATTTGTTTTAATATTTTTCAAAACATCTACTATGTTTTTTTCTTCATTATATGCAGGTATAGTAACTACAATTCTTGTCATAAGAGTTACGTTTGAAAAAGGCTTAAAATACGTTCGCTCGATGCGATTTACTATACTATACCTAACTTCCTAGCTGCTCTTTTACTGGCTCTTAAAGCATCGATTGCTTGTAGTTCTAGAGGAAATTTATAAAAATTACTTTTATATCGCATTATAGCCATTGGATGTAAAATACTATACAATGGTGGAAGGAAATCTTTCATCGTCGTAAACGCATAAACACTTACTCTATGCATAGTTTCCAATTCTTTGTTATCTGCCCAAGGTAAATGACATGTTGCTCTGTTAAATTTAGCCCATTCCTCATTTGTTGTTGGAGGTTTGAAGCCTAATTTAAGTGATTCTGTATATAGCGGCGTTCCTGGATACGGAGTATAAACTTTAACTGTTGCATTAACTCGTGGATTTATTTTTTGCAGTTCGGCTATAGTTGAAAAGGTCTGTCCACGTTCTTCTTTTGTTTCATTTGGAAAACCAAGTATAAAGCTCATATCGAGAGTTATATCGCTTCCCGCTAAATTTCTTGCTGCACTAAATAAATCTTCACGTTTAATATTCTTAGAAATGTAATCTAGCATTCTTTGACTTCCTGATTCAGCGCCAACAAAAGCCATTTTACATTGATTTTGTTTCATCCATTCGGCAACATCTTGTGTTATTACATTGGCTCTAACTTCGGCGGACCATGGTAACTTTACGGCTTCAACAATTTGCTTTGCACGTTTTACTTCTGTAAAGAAATTATCATCGTGGAAAAATATACCATCCATTCCATGTTCGGTTTTCAAATATTCAACAATTTCTTTTACTTTATCTACACTATGCGTACTCCATCGCATATTATTGACAGCTAGATTGTAGCAAAACGCGCACCTAAATGGACAGCCCCGGCTCGTAATTACTGGAAGAACTTTCTTTAAGCCAAATAAATTCATAAAATATTTTTTAACGTCAATCAAATCAAAAGCCGGCTCATAATTATCTAACTCTTGCAAGAATTCACGTTTCTGATTAACAAATATCTTATCGTCCTCTCTAAATACCAAGCCTTTTATTTTTTTGAAGTTTTTTGATCCTTTCTTCTCCAATTCACTTAGTAATTCTGTAATAGGAATTTCGCCATCTCCTTGTATTCCGAAGTCCAACGATGGTTCTGCTAGCGCTATTTCCGGAAGCACAGACGTATGCATTCCACCCCAAATAGTTGTATAACCTAGCGCTTTTACTTTCCTCGTAGCTTCTATAGTTGGAATCAACGGCGGAGCAGTCGAAACAGAAAAACATACAGCAAACGGATTTAATCTCTTCAAAGAATCGTAAATTTTATCTAATTCATTTTCAAAAATGTGCAAAAACTCTACTTCATAGCCTTTTTGTCTAAGAGCATTAGCCGTATAAAGCATACCATAAGGCATATACAAATGAGTTTGTGTTTCAATCTTTACTAATAGAATTGTCTTAACCATCACATAAAAACTGGGACTTAAACTTTTAATGCTTTCTCAAGTTGTTTTCATATGAGAATTTTATATTCAGCCCCAGACGTTGCTATTTCGGGCGGGCACGGCGGTTCTGCACACATAAAAGGGGCAATTGAATCGTTTGAACGACTTAAGCATACTATTACTTTAATAGAAAAGAAAAACAACCTATCTTCATTTGCTAACGTACTTTATTGTTTCTTTTGGCCACTCGTCTATACTACGTATTTATGCTTATTTGGTAAAATCGATATCGTATACGAAAGAGCGCGTATTTTTAGTGGCGGCGCCATATTAGCAGGCAAATTATTTGGAAAGAAAACTATACTTGAATATATTGAGCCCTGTATAGAACTTCCAATACTAAGTGGACAAATTAAACAGCCGTTTTCTACCATATTAAGATTTCATTCTAAAATTATAAACAAATGCAGCGACGTCATAACTATTACGCATACCAGTATGACTCTTGGACTGCCAGAAGAAAAGTGTCTTCTAATAACAACTGGAGCAGATCCAGAACGCTTTCAGCCGAAAGAAGACGACGGCAAAACAATCCTATATATTGGAAGCTTCGCACCTTGGCATGCATGTGAAAATATGATAAAAGCTATGCAACTAGTTTGTGAGAAAAAACCGAAAGCTAAATTTATATTCGTAGGTGAGGGTGAAAAATTAGATGCCTGTAAAAAACTGGTTGCTGAATTAAATCTCGGACAAAATGTTAGATTTACAAACAAAATTCCGCAAGAACAAGTTCCAGCTATTATCAAAACCGCGACAATATGTCTTGCAGTATTTGACAGAAATTATTTACCATTTCAGAAATTTGATTATTATTATTCTCCTATAAAAGTTCATGAATACAAAGCATGCGGCAAACCAATAATTGCTAGCAACATTGGTAATCTAAAAGAGCTTGTAAAAAATAATGTTAATGGTTTACTTGTAGACGAATCCAACATTAATGAAATTTCATCTGCTATAATAAAACTTCTAAGAAGTAAAAAACTCAGAGATAAAATAGGAAGCACAAACAGAAAAGAAGTTTTAGAAACATATAACTGGGGTTATGTAAACACACAAATATTAAGCAGACTTATAGATAAAAGTGCCGTCTAATTCATATATTTTTTCAAGAGTCAGAACATCGCGGGTTATAATATAATTTGCAGGAACTTCATTAGGATTTCCTATCTTTATTTCGTCGTTTATCCAAAATCCAATTAAAGATGATTTATTTTTTTTCGAACATAGAGTATCTGTATTTCTAAAATCGAACTCATTGCAATATTTATCATCTATCAGAATTATACCATCTATATTTTCATTTATCCATAGTCCTAATTGTCCATCGCTTGAGTTATGCCACTCATTAGAATTTATACTTATTGCAACTATATTTGCTAAACTTAAAGCTGTGAAAAATATAATCATTAGTAATACTAATTTATTTGGATTAATTTTCTTTAGCAACATCGTAGACACAAAAATAGCGCTAACTAAAATAACTGAATAAATAACAGTTAAAACATAAATATTATTTGTTAATGTTTTTGTTAAATAACTAATAGCGCCGAGCCAAAACAAAGACATATTGTTAACTGGATATAGATTGAAAAAAAACAATTGCGATGCTAAAATTGTGATAAATATCAAACTAATTATTAATTTATTTGAAACTTTCTTACTTTGCAGACTAGCAAAACCACCAATAATTGCTAATGGTGCTAAAACATCTATGTATCGGGCGCTTGGACGCCCAGTCAATTCTAACAACGTATCAACTTTGAATAGTGCACTGCCTGCGGTTCTTTCTGCTAGCATAATCAAAACTGCGATTACAACTGAAAAAAACAACAAATAAAACATACGGTATTTTCTAAAATTTTCCCTGATATTTGAAAATATAGATATAATAAAAATAAATCCTGTTGATATAATTAACATAGCGAAATTCAAAATAGTCCATATAGCTAAAGATAGCGGAGTAAATGTTACAGGATATCCATCTCTGATATATGTACCAAGCATTCCACCCATATCAAAGCCAAACAAATAGCCGTTTCTAAATAGCCACGCTCCAAAAGCTAATCCCGCTATTACAAATATAATAAATTTATTTGTTCGTTTCTTTGCTATAAAAATCTCGTACAATAATACTATGCCAACCGGAACTAAAAGTGCTAAACCTAAATATCTAGTAAGTATTGTAAGTCCAATAAAAATTCCTGCGAAGGCATCATAGATTAAATTATCCTCTTTGAATGATTTATATATAAAATAAGATGCAGTCAAAAATAAAACATAAAACAAATTTTCTGCCATAACATAGCCAGAAAAAACTAAGTTCATAGGTAAAACAGATATCAAAATTGATACTAACAGAGCTTTTTTCTCATTTAATAATTCTTTAGCTAGGAAAAATGCTGGAAAAATAATTAAAGAAGATACTATAGCATTTATTATTTTAATAAATGTATATACATTAGTCATATCTTTAAAATAATATGCTGCTGATATAAGAACCGAATAAATTGGTGGATATGTTTGGAAGAAGTCTCCATGAACGCTAAATTCCCTAAAGTTGAAATAGCTCTGTGCCATTTTCGAATAAAAATATTCGTCTGCAAAAATAGTTGGGGATACTATAAAAAAAGTAGATATTATTTTAAGTCCAGCTAGTATTAAAAAAGCTATCAAAACCAGCCTAAAGAGCTTATCCATGCGCAAATTGAGATGAAAAAGTCTTAAAAAACGTACTACGCGGTCAATACTTGTTTCTTTTTTGCTTTCCTTAATTGTCTCCAAACAAAAGCGCCTGGTTTATGTATAACTGCCCTTAGTGGCTTGATTTGCCAGGCCTGATAAGCCATAGTTCCTGCAAGTTTACCAAATTCTTTTACCATAATTTTACGCATCATTAGTTTTTGCCCCATTTTCAAAGCCTTCTTTCGCTCTTCTACTGTGAATTCTGGAGTTGCAAAAATTGGCTCTTCCGAGAACGTCTTTGAGCTATCGTTCAAATAACGATCTGGCTCAAACCTCAGTAAGTTTCGTTCTACTAATTCCAGATAAAGTTCGGTTCCTGGAAATGGTATTGGGTTATAAAATCTAACTTCTTCAAATGGTGTAGCTTTTGCAAACTCATAACTTTTCATAAATTTCTCAAAAGTATCATCCAATAAACCTATGATGAAAAAGCCACCGAAAGGTATTCCAACTTTCTCTGCCATCTTAACAGCTTCGTAGACTACTTCAACTTTCAAATTCTTTTTCATCTTATCAAGAACATGCTGATCCATAGATTCTATTCCAAATGCAAAATAAAAACATCCTGAATCTTTCATCTTCTGCAGTAAGCGTTCATTAACTCTATCGGCTCTTATACCATTTCTCAAATCCCATTTGATTTTCATTCCACTATTAATTATCGCATCGCACAGAACTTCTGCCCTTGCCATATCTAATGTAAAATTATCATCAACAAAATGAAACTGTCTGAAGCCCTGATCGTACCAGTGCTTTATTTCTGCCACAATATTTTCGGGCGTTCTCGGTCTCCATGCCACACCCATGGATTTTTTCATAGCGCAGAATGTGCATTGATATGGACAGCCTCTGCTTGTGACTATTGGAATCTTTGCATCTACATATTCTCTTATTGGAAATAAATCATAAGCTGGAAATGGCAGAGAACTAACATCAAAATTAAACTGTCTTAATGGATTCTTCTTTATCTCTCCATCTTTCATATAAACTAAACCTTGAACTTCTTCCAAAGGCCAGCCTTCTAGCAATTCAACTAATGCGAGCTCCCCTTCTCTTGTTATTACATAATCAACTTTAGCATCACGTATGACTTGCTCTTCAAACGTTGAGCCTCCTGCACCTCCAGCTACTATTTTTATATTTGGAAACTCTTTTTTTAGTACTGCTATAAACTCATAAACTGGCTTAAATTCCATAGCCATAAAACTTAGACCTATCATATCTGGATTGAATTGTTTTATCTTTGCAAACAGATTTTCCACACCTCTGTCTACTCTCATATCTATTGCTTCAACTTTATGTCCTATATGTCTAACATATCCTGCGACATATGCAACTCCTGGCAATGGGGCGGTAGCTCCGCCTTTATCTCCAACGATATCTGGCACTACAAACAAAACTCTTTTCGGGTTCTGAGTCTTAATAATATGCTGATCTAAATTCCTAGAAACTCCGTTAGTCTTAGTAATTACTTTAGATTTTGCTGCCATAGTGGTATTAGTGCGTTTATCCATTTATAATAGTTTTCAAATACTAAGTCTTAAATTAGTTTTGTTGCAAAAAGTTCTATGAAACTATTATTTTTAACTACAAGCTATCCAGCTTACGCTGGACACCACCAAAGCCCATTCATTCATAACTTAGCTAAAACTCTTGTTAAATTAGGAAACGATGTTAGAGTTATTGCGCCGAACTATAACGAAAGTAAATCTCTTTATGAAGAAATTGACGGTGTTAAAGTAAACAGATTTTCGGGTTTTGAAAATTTAGTTGATGGCGGCGGAATTGCCAGCAACGTGAAAAATGCGTTTGATATTATAAGGTATTTTCCGAAGTTTGTTTTTGCAATGAAAAACGAAGCTGAGAAATTTATTTCGGAGTATGAAATTATACACGCACAATGGATTTTATCAGGTCTAGCTGGAGTTTTACTTAAACGAAACAAGCCTTTGATTTTAACCACGCGGGGCGCCGATATGGAAAACAGAGGTTTTGTTACAAATCAAATTGTTAGGTATGTTTTGAGAAACTGCAATTACATTACTCCAAATAATGAGCACCAAGTTAAACCAATCAGTGAAATTGTTTCAAAACCCATTATTGAAACTGTTCCAAATGGAGTTGATATAGAAACATTCAGACTAATTGGCAGAAACAAAAGGACACAATCTAGTAAAGAGCTAAATCTACCTGAGAAAAAAACTATCTTGTTTGTTGGTTGGCTCATTCCAAGAAAAGATCCTGAAACTTTGATTCGTGCTTTTGCGCAGCTGAAAGGCGAATTAACAAAAACACAGCTAGTTATGGTTGGCTCGGGCGTTCAAGAAGAAGAACTGAAAAGATTGGCAGTAGAATTAAATGTAAAAGATTCTGTTATTTTTGCTGGCTCTAAATCTCCAGAAGAAATGCATAAATGGTACAAAGCTGCCAATGTATTTGTTTTACCAAGCTTATCGGAAGGCAGACCTAACGTTATTTTAGAGGCGATGGCTGCAAAACTGCCAATAATTGCAACAAATATTGGCGGTACAAATGAAGTAATTCAAGATGGTAAAAATGGATTATTAATTCCCGTTAAAGATGTTATCGCGCTTACAGAAGCTTTAACAAGAGTATTAACAGATAGCAAATTATCATTAAAACTTTCTGATTCTGCTGAAGAATTCATAACAAATAGTGGCTACACTTGGGAAAGCTGTGCTAAAAAATATATCGGCATTTATGAGAAATTGATTTAACCGATTACAATTTAAAGATATCATCAAACCGCTAATAAATGTACTTAGTTACTGGGTGTGCTGGTTTCATAGGATCGCACTTAACAGAAAAACTTCTTGAGCAAGGCCATAGAGTTATAGGTGTTGATTGTTTTACAGATTATTACTCTAAAGACTTAAAAGAAAAAAATATTAAGAAGTTTATAAATCATAAAAATTTTACATTTATTAGAAAATCAATTGAAGATATCACAAGCGACGATTTGGTTTTTAATAATCTGAAAGACATAGAAGCTATTTTTCACTTGGCTGCACAAGCTGGCGTAAGGGCGAGCTGGGGTGATGATTTTAGACATTATACTATTCACACATTCGAAGCTACGCAAAAAATGTTAGAAGTTGCAAGGAAATTAAATGTAAAGAAATTTGTTTTTGCGAGCTCAAGTTCAGTATATGGAGATGTTGAAATATTTCCGATTTTAGAAAATTCTGGTGAACTTAATCCCAAATCTCCTTATGGAGTAACTAAACTCGCAAGTGAAAAATTATGCCACTTATATCACAAAACATTTGGTCTGCCAATTATTTGCTTAAGATATTTCACTGTTTATGGTCCAAGACAGCGACCTGATATGGGTTTTACCAAATTTATAACTGCGATCGAAACTAACAACTCAATTAACGTATATGGTGACGGAACGCAAACCAGAGATTTCACTTACGTGTCTGATGTTGTAGATGCGACTATATCCGCCGCAAATTGCAAATCAAATTTCGCAATCATTAATATTGCTGGCGGTTCAAGAGTTGATTTAAATTCCGTAATAGCTACTCTTAGAACAATATCTGGTAAGCAATTTGAAGTAAAAAATATTCAAAACCAATTAGGAGATGTTAAACATACGCACGCTTCTATAGATTTAGCTAAATCTTTGTTAAATTATAATCCAAAAGTAAAACTAGAGGAAGGTTTAGCTAATCAATATAAATGGTATAAAGATGAGTTTTTAAGAATTTAAACAATATCTTCTTCAGCTATTACTACAAAATCACCTGTTGCAACAACTGAACTGAAAGGAACCATATGTGCACCATCCTTTGTTTTCTCTAAATCCATACCAGATGCGTGCGGAGTAGATTGCTTCATTACTAAATACAAGAGCTCTCCTGTTCTAGTTTCAAAAATTAGATCGCCAACTAAGCCAAACTTTTGACCAGATTTACTTACTATAGTCTTGCCAACAAGTTGTCTTGAATAGCGTCTTTCATCAGCCATAATTATCTACTCAGCTGAAGCTTTATTTATACTTTTCTATACGAGCGAACATAAATTTAATTCCCTAAGGACTTAGTAAATTCATCTTTGTAATCTTCTGCATACAGCATAAGATCGACTGCCTTTTGAACGAAATCGTCCAAACTTACGAATCTACCTAGCTTAACGAATTTTTCTATACGTTCCTGCCTATCTTTTGTTATTTCAACGCCTACCATGTAATATTTTAGCTAATATGTGCTCTTTGCCCTTCCAAACAAGCGCATATTTTAATACCTGAGCTATATTTTCAACAGGTATTAATTTAATTTTTACGTTTTTTGATAAAACTATATCCTCTAAATTTGCTTTTGGAACTATTACTTCTTCTAATCCCGCTTCTATCGCTGCCTCTACTTTCTGAGTTATACCACCAACTGGCAAAACTTCTCCTCTAATCGAAAGTGAGCCTGTTAAAGCTATATTTTGTTTTATAGGAATTTTATTTAGTGCTGATATTATAGCTGTTGCAACCGCAATCGATGCCGAATCGCCCTCTACACCTTCAAAAGTTTGTAGGAATTGAACATATACGTCGTATTTTTTTAAGTCTGCATTGAATGCGTGTTTAATTATAGCGCTTACATTTGTTATCGCTTCTTTTGCGATCTGTCCGAGTTTTCCTGTTGCTTGGATTTTCTTTCTTTCATCTCCTACTGGAGTGACTTCCGCTTCTATTGGTAAAACGACTCCTGAAAATACGTTACCTGAACCTATAACTGCTAGACCATTAACTCTTCCAATTTCTTTTCCTGAAATACGTATTACTTCGTAAGCTTTCTTATGTTCTATATATCTGTCAGCAACTTGCTGCTCAAGAGTTCTAGCAATAATTTTAGCTCGTGAAACATGTATAATATCAACAATAGGAGCGCGCTCTTCTAATGCGAGATCGCCTGCAGCTCTTACTAAACCTCCGAGATCTCTTAAAGCCAATGTCAAATGTCCTTTTCTATTTGCTCTTTTTCTAGCTTCGAATATTATTTCATCAACAGCTGACTTTGTAAAATGCGGAATTCTGCCGTCTTTTACAACTTCCTGCGCAATAAAACGCGCAAGTTTAAGTCTATTGTCTGGTGTATCTTCCATCGTATCGTTCATATAAACTTCATAACCATACCCTCTAATTCTAGAGCGTAATGCTGGATGCATATTCTGAACATTAGTTAAATTTCCTGCTGCTGCCAAAATGAAATCGCACGGCACAGGCTGAGTTCTTACCATAGCTCCGGCAGATCTTTCAGATTGTCCTGTAATCGGATAACGTTTTTCTTGCATCGCTGTCAGAAGTTCTTGCTGACTATGTGGTGTTAAGGCCGCGATTTCATCTATAAATAATACTCCTCCGCTCGCCTTATGTATAGCGCCGGCTAAAACTCGCAGATGTGCTGGCGTTCCAAGACCGCCAGATTGTAATGGATCATGAAGTACATCACCAAGTAATGCTCCTGCGTGTGCACCAGTTGCATCGTAAAAAGGTGCTTTCTGCACTTTACTTTGATCAACAATTAATTTAGGCTCAATTACT
>ERZ1292623.1791-Hain-H51-01um-R1-1791-length-20099-cov-20_pt2 | contig 11329 bp, 12 predicted proteins | sample MGYA00564398_ERZ1292623 | MGnify/ENA primary metagenome ERZ1292623 (study PRJEB36523, sample SAMEA6512633) | groundwater metagenome | collected 2019-01-07 | study: AquaDiva: Metagenomics assemblies of 32 groundwater samples | reverse complement strand
TTAATAATTAAAATGAGAGGAAATACAGCTTATGAACACATATCTAAATTGCATGAATTTGATTTTATTGAATCTGAAAAATCAGGAAGAACAAGGTTAATAAAAACAACGCTTAAATTTTATGAGTATTTTGATGTTGTTGATAATGAATTAAAAGAAAAATTTAAACAAGTTGATACTAAACAAGAAAATGAAACTCAAACCTAGTTTTTATTTAACGTTAATAATATTATTTACTTTATTATTTAGGCTGTATTTTGCTTTTTCTATAAGCGGTTTTAGCAGTGATGAATCTTATTTTCATTTGAGATTGATAAATTATATACAAGAGCACAAATTTATTATGTTTTATGATCCTTTAGGTTATCAAGGTCATGAAGTTTATTATCCGCAGTTATTTCATATATTGATGGCAATATTTTCATTTATTCCATTTTTTCTAAAAATAATTCCAGCATTAATAGCCTCTAGTTTAGTTATAGTTGTTTATTTAATAGCTAAAAAAATAACAAAAGATAATACCTCGAGTTTATTAACAGCATTTCTAGCAGCATTTATTCCAATAGAAATAAAAAATTCAGTTAATCAGATATCAGTTTATACCTTAATAATACCAATAATTTTAATTTTATATTTATCATTAATAAGCATAGAACAGAAAAAATATTTTAATTTATTTATTATACTGTCATTTATCTTGCCTTTGTTTCATCCATTATCATTTTTGTTTATATTTTCATTAATATTCTATTTTATATTATCAAATACAGAATCGTTATTCATTTCAAAATATAGAAAAGAAATAATTGCATTTTCATTTTTTTTAATATTAATAATAAATTTTTTAATATACAAGAATATATTTTTACAATACGGTCTTAGTTCGATATGGCAGAATATTCCAGATCCTTTATTCTCCCAATATTTTAATAATATAAATATATTGGAAGCTATTTATTTAATGGGTGCTTTGCCAATTATACTAGGAAGTTTAGGAATCTTCTTTGGATTGTTTAAGGAAAAAGATGATTCAATAATATTATTAACTGCAGCTATACTTGCTACTTTATTTTTATTATCTATAAAAGTACTAAATCTTCAGATAGGTATATTATTCTTAAGTATTTTCTTAGTTATAATTTCTTCATTAAGCATATTAAAAATCAATGAATATTTGAAAATAACTAAATTTTCTAGATTTAAAAATTATCTGCCATTTATTTTAATTTTATTAATAATTGTTTTAGCATTTATACCAAGCTATTTTGTTGCTAAATCTATACCAAATTATAAATCACAAATAGAAACCTTTCAATGGATTAAAGAAAATACACCTGAAAATTCAACAATACTTGTACCATTAGAATTAGGAAATATCTTAACGAGCGTTGCTGAAAGAAAGAATATCTTAGATACAAACTTTTTATCTTCTCGAAATGTAGAAGAAAGATATGAAGATGTTAATACTGCTTATGTTACATTTTCAAAAATAAAAGCTTTTGAGTCATTAAGAAAATATGAAGTTAATTATATTTTTATAGATGATTATGTAAAGAATAAATATAAAATTACAAAATTACTTTATATAGATGATAAATGTTTTGAGGAGATAAAAAATGATGTTTACAAAGTCTTATGCTAGAGTAATTTTTTTAATAGCTTTAACTATAGTTATTTTATTACTTCCAAATCTAATTAGAATTTCAGGAACCTATATCGGAGAAGATCCTTATTTTTATATTCGAGTTGCAGATACGATTAAAGATGATAATATTGAATATGATGAATTAAGTTATTCTGGACGCCCATTTGCATATTCCCCGGCACAACCGTTAATATTCTCATATCTAAAAAAGGTTTTACCTGAACAGATGATAATTAACATTATCCCAATCATACTTGGATTAATCTCATTATACTTATTTTATTTAATATTAAAAGAACTTAAAGTAGAGCCTAATGTAAATTATTTATCTCTAATCATATTAATCTTATCCCCACCTTTTATTTATATTTTTAGTTCTTATAATACATTTACAGTTATAACATTAATAATATTATTAACTTTTTATTTATTAATTAAAAAAAATATGGTTTCATACTTATTATTTTTTATAATTCCATTTTTTGGATATCAGTATTCATTATTAACCCTAATTTTAGCATTAGTATATTCTATAAAAGAAAAAAATACTAAAGGGTTCTATATTATATTATTAATAAGTCTATTATCTTTGCTTATAGTTTATCTTCCAAGTTTATCAAAATATGGTTTATCTGAATCATCTAAATTTGATAAAGCATTAAAATATAAATCATTATTCTCTGATTTGGGTGGAGAAGCTGGAATCAGCATTTTTATGATATTTTTGAGTTTATTTGGATTAAGTTATTTATGGAAATCAAAATATAAACATTTTTTTATTTATGTAACATTAATTTTATTTATAATCCTTATATTTTATTATCCTTCATTTATCATTTACTTAAGTTTCCTTCTATCTTTTTTAGCGGCTGTTGGTATGATTTATATAATAAGATCTAAATGGGAATCAGAGACAATAAGGAAATTAACAATGTGGATTCTAATTCTTGGATTAATATTCTCGAGTTATAACTTTGTTAGAGAAATTTCATTACAAGAACCAAGTCATGAGTTATATCTCGCATTAAACTTTTTACGGGGTTATGATTCTTCACAAAATGTTGTATTTTCACATTATTCCTATGGAATATTTATTAATACAATTGCTAATAAGAAAAATTTTATGGATACAAAATTTTTATATGCTCCAAATTTAAATAAACGTTATCAAGATTATATGACGTTGCTTTACACTAGAAATGCAGATCTTGCAGAATCTATAATTAATAAGTATGAGATTAAATATATTATTATAACAAAAAAAATGAAACAGGGTTTAGTTTGGAATCAGGAAGATGAAGGATTATTATTTATTCTAAATACGGGAAAATCTTATAATAAAATTTATTATAATGATGAAGTAGAAGTATGGAGAATTAGAAAATGAAAGAATTGATGTTATGGATATCATCATTTTTTGCATTATTAATTTCACTATTCTGGATTCAGGTAATGTATTTTAAGGAATCAAAAATTGAGATTGTAAATAAATTCCCAAAAGTAAGTATAATCATTCCAGCTTATAATGAAGAAAAAGGGATTGCCAAAACAATAAGATCTGTTTTAAATTTAGATTATCCAAGAGATAAACTTGAAATTATTGTTGTAGATGATAGCTCAAAAGATAATACCGGTAAAGTAGCTAAGGGATTTAAAGAGATAAAATTAATTTATAATAACCATCGCGGTCTTGGTAAAGCTTCTGCACTAAATGAAGGATTAAAACATGCAACTGGAAAATTCTTCGCTGTTATTGATGCAGATTCTGAAGTTGAAGAAAGCTCATTAAAAAGAATAATAGATTATTTTGAAGATGAAAGAACAGGTTCTGTAATTAGTTCAATAAAAATCAGAAATCCAAAGAATATTTATCAGCATATTCAAAGACTCGAATATATTTTGGCAACTTTTATAAGAAAATTAATGTCTAAAATAGATACTTTACATATTACACCAGGTGTTTTAAGTGTCTATAAAACTAATTTAATCAGGAAATTAGGGGGTTTTGATGAAAATAATATTACAGAAGATTTAGAAATTGCTTTAAGATTACGTGCGAACAATTATTCTGTAAAAATGAGTCCGGATTCGATTACTTATACAAAAATTCCAAGTGATTTTAAGGAGTTATGGAATCAAAGAATTAGATGGTTTAGAGGTTTTATCTCTAATAACCTAAAATATAAAAAAATGTTTATGAATAAAAAATATGGGGCAATGGGTAGATTTCAATTGCCATTAAATGCTCTAACATTTTTTACAATTATTGCTTTGTTTGTAGTAATTAGTTATGAAATAGTTACTTGGATTTATAATTTAATATTCAAATTAATATTATTAAAGTGGAATATAATTTATACAATTAACTTTCCATCATTAAAAGAATTATTGTTAAGCTTGGATATAAAAATTTATTTTCCATTAACTGTTTCGCTTTTATTATCGTTTTATTTATTAAATAAAGCTCATAAATCAATGAATGAGAAATTAATATTTAATCCAGCTATATTAATATATTTTACTGTTTATCCAATACTTAGAACATTGCATTGGATAACTGCATTTTATAAGGAAGTAATAAGAACTAAAAGAAAATGGTAAATGAAATTAATTACAAAAAGTTTTTATTAATAAGTTTAGGATTTTCAATTATTGTATTTGTTGCAGGTTTATTACTTGGAATTGGTCTAGATAATACTAAGGTTAATGATCTTGTTCTAAACATAAATCAAAATGAGTTAAATACAGAAAGTTATTTTGTTGAAAAAGAATTTGTTAATACTTTTGGAGGGGATAAATGTAGTTTATCAACTCCAAGGGTGACCGCATTATCTGAAGAAATCGTTAGAATAGGGAGATTATTAACAAGATACGAAACTACTACTGTTTTTGAACAATCAGAATTTAATTATTTAAAAAGAAAATATTCATTGTTAGAGATAAGGGCATATAGTTTGTTTATTTCATTGAAACAAGAATGTAATTATAACTATACAACAATATTATTCTTTTATGACAAAAATCAAGATGATTCATTGAGGCAGGGCTCTATATTAGATGCTTTAGTTAATATCAAAAAGAGCACAAACATATTCTCGTTTGATAGATCCTTCGAGGAAGATCCAACACTAGAAACCGTGAAAATACATTATAATATAACCATCTCACCAACTTTAATAATTAATGATAAAATTAAAAAAGAAGGATTAACTGATTTAGAATCAATATTTAATATTATAAATAAATAGGATTATAAATTTTAAAAATAGGGTAATTAATCATTAATATGGTAGCCTGTGAATTATGTGGGAGTTCGCGTAATCTTGTGAAAGCAATTGTAGAGGGTAGTATCCTAAATGTATGCGAAAACTGTGCCCATTTCGGCAAAGCAATAACATTATCAAAAAACCAACAACAGATTAAAAACGTAAAGAAAACAACAACCGAAATAGTTAATGTGATTAATCCAGATTATCCTACTTTCATAAAAAATGCTCGTGAAAAAATTGGGATAAAACAAGAAGAATTAGCTAAAAAAATAGATGAAAAGGTTTCTGTAATACATAAGCTCGAGACAGGGCATTTACAGCCAACAATTTCATTAGCAAAAAAACTTGAAAAAACCTTAAATATTAAATTAATTGAAGTTTACCAAGAAACAAATGAAAAATTAAACCTTAAGGATAAAGAACTTACAATAGGTGATTTAGTCAATCTAAAAAGCTAACGAAACCTTTAAAAATTGATATTTTAAAGAGAGATTATGGAAATTAAGATATTAAAAGATGAAAAGAATAGAATCGAATTTGAAATAATTGGAGAGGATCATACTTTTTGTAATGCAGTCAGAGATGAACTTTGGAATCAAGAAGATGTTGAAATTTCTGCTTATAACATAAAGCATCCTTTAATCAGCAATCCAGTTATGTTGGTTGAGGTAAGCAAAGGTGATCCTAAAAAAGCCTTACAAAATACTGTTTCTAGTTTAAAGAAAAAAGTTAAGGAAATAAAAGACAATTTTTAAAACAAAAATTATTTAAACTATAAATCTTAATTAAACCTTATGGAAGATAGTACAAATGTTTCTGTTATTATTATCTACTCATTTGCTTTTTTATTTGTTGTATTTTTATTTCTACAGCAAAAAGATTTGATAACACCTACAACGGGCTATGCTTTGTTTGACACAAATATTTTTAATGATTTAGGTGGCTTTTCTTTAACAACTTTAATTATTTTATTTGTTGTTTTAATATTATTGGCAGTCGGTGGATTCTTTCTATATAAAAAATTGAAGAAAAAGAAAGAAATTTCTTTAGAAGTACCAAAACCACCATTAACTGAAAAATCTATATCTAGTTTAGATAAAGCATTTAATGTTCCTTCTCCAAATTTTCAGGAAGACGAAAAGCAAGAACCGAGCATGAATGATGATTTAAATGAATTATTCATGGAAACTCCTGAGGAAAATGTTAAAAAGCATGTTGAAGCAAAACCTCAAGAAATTAAAGAAGAACCTGAATTTGATTTACAACAGCTAAAGAAACTTGTAGAGTTATTAATGAAAAAAAACTATACTAAAGAAAGCATTGTCAAATATTTAAGAAGCAAAAATTATTCTTTAGCACAGATAAAACAAGCAATTAGTACAATAAACGAAGAAAATATTAAAAATTATGTGCAAGATGCACTATCTCAAGGATTTAGTAAGCAAGATATAATTAAAAACTTACTAAATTCTGGTTGGTCTAAAGAAGATATAATAAAATATATCTAATAGAAACCTTTTTATTTGCTTATATTATAAAAACTGAAATGAATTTTAAGAAAATATGGAAATTTATATGGCATGATGATTCTTTGTTGTCTTGGATAGTTAATGTTATCTTGGCTTTTATTTTAGTTAAATTTATTATTTATCCTGGACTTGGTTTAATACTTCAAACAACATATCCCGTAGTAGCTGTAGTATCGAGTAGTATGGAACATAACGAGAATTTTGATATGTGGTGGAATAATGCTCAATCCTGTTATTCTGAATTTAATATAAACAAAGAAAATTTTAATAATTATATAATAAAAAACGGTTTTAATAAAGGAGATATTATGTTCTTAAAAAGCGCAAAAGATATTAATAAGGGAGATATAATAGTTTTTAGGGGTAATTCAAATAATCCGATAATCCATCGTGTTGTAAACGTTTATGGGGATAATAATTTAAAATATTATCAGACTAAAGGAGATAATTATAATACTAACTGTAAATCCTATCCTCAATTGGGTGAAACTAAAATAGATCAAAGAAATATAATTGGTAAGGCATTTTTTAGATTACCTTATCTAGGATGGGTAAAAATTGGTTTTACAGAATTAATTAATGTTTTTAGAGGAGGAAATTAAGATGTTATTTTGTCAGAAATGTGGTTCAATCTTAGCACCAAAGAAAGATGATCCAAGGAAGATAGTTTGCACAGGTTGTGGTTATGCACCAAGACAACAGAAAATGTTGAAAATAGGGGAAAAAATAGAGAGCATAAAGAAGTTGGAAATTATTGATAAGACCATGGAAACATTACCAAAAACAGAAGTTATATGCCCTAAATGCAACCATAATAAAGCATATTATTGGTTAGCGCAGACAAGAGCAGCAGATGAGGCAGAAACAATGTTTTTCAGGTGCGTAAAATGCAATAATCAATGGCGCAGTTACTAGAAAGCTTTATTTATTTTTCTTTTAACTTAAATTAAATGCAACAACCATATAAAGAAACTTTCATTAATGAATTACATGAAAATTCTAAAGTCTCTATATCTGGATTCATTGTTGATAAAAAAGAAAATAGCATTGTAATTAATGATAATACAGGAAATTTAGCAGTAATCATACAAACAAACATTAATCTGAATTCCTTTGTTAGAATATTTGGTTATTATGTTAATAATGAGTTACAATCTCATTTAATACAAGATTTAAGTGATACGAACAAGCAACTTTATAATAAAGTAAAACAAATTTTAAACCAAAAGCAATAAATACTTTTTTGAATTAGCTAAAAAAATGAAATTAATATTAAATGAAACAAAATACTTAAAAGAACCTATAATGATTATTAGCGAATTAGTTAACGAAGCTACTTTTAGAATAGATAAAGACAAAATAGAGTTAATAGCAATGGATCCTGCGAATGTTTCTATGGTTATTTTTAAATTATTAAGTTCAGCATTCTTAGAATATGATGTAAAGGAACCACTAGAAATTTCCCTTAATTTAGATAATTTAAAACAAGTTCTTCGAAGAGCTAACCCAAATGATATAATAACTTTAGAATTAGAAAATAATAAACTTAAGATAGAACTTAAATCAGATACTAAAAGAACATTTAATTTATCTTTGCTTAATTTAGAAGAAAAACAACAAAGAGTTCCGGATTTAAAATTCCCCTTAAAAATTGAAATAAGTACAATGTTATTTGACCAAGCTATTGAAGATATGGGAATTATTTCAGATTCTGTAACTTTTTATGTAGATCCTGAAAAATTCTCCATCGAGTCTTTAGGAAATTTAACAACAGCAAAAGTTGATTTAGTTAAAGGTGATAATATCTTAATCGATACTAGTGAAAAAGTAAAAGCACGTTATTCTGTTGAATATTTGAAAAAAATAATAAAAGGAAGTAAAATAGCTGATAAAGTTACTTTGCAGTTTAATAAGGAATATCCATTAAAAGCAAGCTATAAAGTCATTGACAAGATGTTACTTGAGTTTATTTTGGCGCCAAGAGTGGCGAATGATTAAAAGCAAAATTTTATATATAAATATATTATAAAATTGTTATGCAGAAAAGAGGTCAGGTTACAGTATTTGTTATTCTTGGTATAGTTATTGTTGTTATCTTAGCGCTTGTTTTTTATTTATACGGTGAAAGGCTTAAAATTCAGACTCAAGAGCAAACTAAATTTGATACTTCTACTGTAGAGCCATTAAAGACATTTGTCCAAGATTGCATTGATAAATATAGTTTAGAAGGAATTAATTTAATTGGTAAACAAGGAGGAGAGATAAATCCTGGTTTTTATCAGAACTGGAATTGTGTTTCTCCTGGAAGTTGTGATAAAGTTAGTTACGCTTGTTATACAACAGAATACTCTGCATGTTATAATAAAAAACCTTTCTTAAAAGAATTTGTTCAAGATGAACTTGAAAATTATTTAAAAACCAAAATTGTTCAATGTGTTGATTTAAATAAGATTAGAAATTCTGGATATACTGTAAGTGCAGGCGAATTAAAACTTAATGTTTCTATGGGAGATTATGCGACTATAGTAAATGTTAATTATCCAATTACAATAACCAAAGGAGATGCTGTATTAAAACAAGATAAGTTTAGCAAAACATTTGATGTTCCTCTTGGAAGATTGATTAAAGTTGCTAGCGATATAATTGATTTAGAACAAAATAGTTTACAAGGCACCGCATTCTTTGATGGTTATTTAATACGAAATAGAGGTGAAATTGAAATTGAAAGACATATTTATAGAGATACTGAAATTTATATTACTAAACTAAGGACAAATCCTTATATATTTCAAATAGCAATACAAAATTATGTTATTCCTTTTCCATAAAAAATGAAACATAAATTAATAAAACAAAAAGCATTATTTCAGATTTTATTAGTTATCAGCCTAAGCTTTTATACCTCATTTTCATTTGCTGCACTAAGTCAACCATCAAACCCATCAAGTAATTCTAATGGAGAAAATAAATTAAATTACTTTGATTTAATTAAACAAGATTTATTACCAAGTGTAGATGCTCAAACTTCAGATAAAGTTTGTTGTGAAAAAACTTCTACTATTTCGATATATAAAGGTACTTCTTGTGTTTATACAGAAGAAAGCAATTGTGATTCAAATTTACCAGATTCTAAAAAATTACCTGTTGCATGCGAACAAACAGACTATTGTGTTCCTAGTTGTTGTATTAATGATAAAGGGCAATGTGAATCTAATGTAGAAAAATCAATTTGTGAAGTTAACAGGGGCATAGCTAAAGCAGGTGAATGTAATGCAGTAAATGATTGTAGAATAGGGTGTTGTAGTTTACCAAGTGGTGCTTCATTAACAACGCTAAGTCAATGTAAAACAGCGATAAAAGATTTTAGAGATTTAAATATTGAGAATATATTTGATGAAAATATTAAAGATGAAGCTACTTGTGTTCAAAAAAGTCGAGGAACAGAAGAGGGTTGCTGTGTTTTGCCAGATAAATGTGAATTCGGAACAAGAAAAGAATGTAATGATTTGGGAGGAGATCCTGAAAGTTTTAAATTAAATACATTATGTAGTTATCCTGCTTTAGGGTGTAGAGTTACAGAAAAACATCATACAAGTTGTTATCAAGGTAAGGTTTATTGGTTTGATTCTTCTAATAACAGAGAGAATGTTTTTGGTACTACTTATGGGCCAGACGGATTAATTGTTAAGCCCAAAGATAGTTGTACAATTACTTATGATCAAAATACAGGTGCAATAACAAATGATTTACAATGTGGAAATTGTGATTATAGCTCTGGTTCAATTTGTGATGATACAACATCAGAGTTTAAAAGTAGATTAAAGCAAGCAGGTTCTAATCAAAATGATTTAAATAAAATAACTAATCAATGTATAAGTTTAAATTGTCCTGTGACTCAACAAAGTAAAAAAAATTCTCAAGGAAGTGCAATTAATCCTTGGATGAGCCAACCCAGGAAAAATGGTGAATCTTGGTGCGAATATGAAGGAGCAACAGGAGAAGGAAAAGATTTAGTTGGATCAAGACAGTATAGACATATTTGTAGAAATGGAAAAGATGTTGTTGAGGAATGTCAAACTCAAAGAAAACAATTTTGTGTCCAAGATGAAATTCCAACTTCTGTAACTGAATTTGATAAATCGTTTTCTCAAGCAAACTGTGTAGCAAATAACTGGCCCATTTGTAGTGAAGCAAATAAAGAAGAATCATGCAATCTTGATTTAACATATAATGAAATATTAAATCAATGTGGTGGTGAATGTGAAGTTTTAAGAGGAATTGAAGGAAAGGAAAGTGATTTTTCCAGTTGTTGTACTAAACAACTTTGTAGGGAACAAAAATGTGAAAGTTTTGATACAGATTGTTATTGGAATGATGCTGTAAAGCTTTGTGCACCAGCTGTTCCTCCAGGTACTTTAGAAATTCCTAAAAAAGATGAGTCACAAACAACAACTTTAGCCCCAAGTGGATCTGAAATTTTTTCTTATCAATGTAAAGAAATTTGGGCTATTGAAGGTCCTGAAAGCCTTTATGATTGGAATTGCGCTGGAAATTGTGAAAATGAAAATAGAGGAAAGTGTTCATTACAACCAACTGTTGACTCGTGGAATAATTATTGTAGGAGTTTAGGAGATTATGGTGCTCATTATAATGTTGTTGAGCGTTTTTCAAGACAAGGTTTTGTTGTTTCTCAACCAACAGGTTATGAAGCAACAGATGCATATGAGTGGGACGATTCATTTATACCAGAACAAAGTCCACCAAATCCAAGTCAACCAAATAAAAATGATTTTAATGTTGCCAAAAAACCATTAAATGGAACAATTTATACTATTTTATCTGCAATTGATTTAATCGGATCTAGAGTTTCTACAGGGGAATTAGAT
>ERZ1292623.4542-Hain-H51-01um-R1-4542-length-11331-cov-8_pt1 | contig 11331 bp, 11 predicted proteins | sample MGYA00564398_ERZ1292623 | MGnify/ENA primary metagenome ERZ1292623 (study PRJEB36523, sample SAMEA6512633) | groundwater metagenome | collected 2019-01-07 | study: AquaDiva: Metagenomics assemblies of 32 groundwater samples | reverse complement strand
GATATTTAACATACAGCAGGGGTTGCGTTCGTTACGATACTTAAATCGACGCCTCCAATAAACATTTTAGATTTCTCTAAAAATTAGACTATTCCTTCACCCCGATAAACGGGGGCTGGCGTGTTATACCTTGATTCTTAGTCAAGATATCTTCATATCCCTTAGTTAAAAGGACCTCTAGTCGTTACAGGGTCATGGTAATTTATACCTCAAATTTGGGCGAACCCAAGGCTCTACTAATTTGAAGAATTTATCTTTTGAACTATTGCTAATCCTAATCCTTCTTTTACTATCGACTTTAGTTTCGACACCAAAATTAGAAAAAATCATCTTAGCTAACGACCCGATGTCGTTGTCAGAAAAACCTTCACTGGCAAATAATGGATATTTGCCGTGTTCGAGATGACCATCATCCATATACCAAACTGCTAATACCAGAGAATTAAACTTCTCCGATAAACAATCTGGAACAATCTTTCGACCATCGACATAAAAAATATGCCTCAGTGGCCGAAAATATTGCCGTAAGAAAAATCTAAAACTAGTATTTTTCTTACTATAACGTCGGTCAAATCTAATTACTCTCGCTACCTTTGGGTAAGACAAATCTTTTAGGATATTGTATTTCCACAATAAGTATTCTTTTTGATCAGCCGATTGCTCGAAGCAGATTTTTCCTTGCGGATAAATATATGCGTCTCCCAAGACTGAACCAAGAATAATTGAAAGTTGTTCTGCACTAGTTCTTAAAATAAGGTTTCTTCTAGCCTTATATATTTGAGGAATTACCAGACTTCCCTCGGAATTACCCATTAAATTCATTAAACCCGAAAGTTTACCGAAAGTAAAGAGGGCTTCTCCGATATGAGCCAGATTTTTCATGTCCGATTACTCGGACAGGTCGCGATAGCGTTCACGACACGAACTGACGACAGCCATGCAGCAGCTGTAGCACCATCCTTGCGGATCATCTCCTGTTTCCAGGTGACTAAACGGTGTTATTTCAAACCCAGGTAAGGTCTATCGTTTTGTTTCGAATTAAACCACATGGCACGCTGGTTGTGCGTTTCCCCGTCAATTCCTTTGAGTTTTAACCTTGCGGTCGTACTCCCCAGGCGGAACACTTAACGCGTTAGCTTGCGCCACTCCCTTACGGGAATAGCTAGTGTTCATCGTTTACGGCTAGGACTACAGGGGTCTCTACATTGTTGTTACTGTTTTTATATAAAAAAACAGGTGTTAGTATTAACACTCTCATGATCGCTCATGAGGTCGGACTATCTCTTTATCCTACAAGTAGGATATTCGGCATATAGTCTCTGAGGACTCTCCCGCTTTCGTGGGGTTGCCTGCTGATTGTCTGCACCTATCACGTTTTCAGTATGACCCGAACATAATCCGAAGTCAACTAGTGTAGGATACACAGATATCCCAGCATATAGCCGAATTTTTCTCATTATCAATTGCTTGATAAGGGGACTAGAGTTTAACTCCATCCCTTTCGCTCCCCTAGCTTTCGTTCATCAGCGTCTGGAAAACCCTAGGTATCTGCCTTCGCCATTGGTGTTCTTCTTGATATCAACGGATTTCACTCCTCCACCAAGAATTCCAATACCCCCGAATTTCCACAAGTAAGCCAGTTTGATGGGCATCTCTTCAGTTGAGCTGAAGGCTTTAACCCACCACTTAACCAACCGCCTACGATACTCTTTACGCCCAGTGATTCCGGATAACGCTTGCACCCTACGTATTACCGAGGCTTCTGGCACGTAGTTAGCAGGTGCTTTCTAATAGTGTACTGTCATTTTTTTCATCCACTACCACAGTGGTTTACGACCCGAAGGCCTTCATCCCACACGCATTGTCGCTGCGTCAGACTTTCGTCCATTGCGCAAAATTCCCAGTTGCTGCCACCCGTAGGTGTAGGCTCCGTATCTCAGTAACCTTGTGGGGGGTCGCGCTCTCACGCCCCCTAGCCGTCGTCGCCTTGGTAGGCCATTACCCTACCAACTAGCTGATAGCGAGCAGGCTCATCTCTCAGCGGGCGGTTAAGCCCTTTCTTCTTACGAACTTATGCGGTATTACCCCGCCTTTCGGCGAGCTGTTCCCCACTAAGAGGTAGATTCCTACTTTGTACTCACCCGTCTGCCACTAGAACGTGCATTTGCTTACGCAAATGTTACGTTCCCGTTCAACTTGCATGCTTAAGGCACAATGCCAGCGTTCATCCTGAACTAGGATCAAATTCTCAAAAAAATCTTCGGAAAAAATTCCAAATTTTTGACCTTCCTGTCACATTTCAAGTGACAAAAAATTAACTCTATCTTCAATCTTTAGTTGTTAAAGAACAGGGGCATTATACCCCAAAATACTTCGGACACGACTCGAAATCACTCCGAGACTGGAAGTACAGGCCAAATTATAGCAAAAAACACTCCCGGCTTCAATCCTTTTCCTCACGCCTAATTAGAACCGGTCCCGAATCGGTCTTATTCATCAGACTGTCCCGCGCGTAGTCGCCCGACTGCTTGTAACCGGGGCATTTGTCCGGATTATCCAAACACCATTTCCGACATTCTTCCTCATTCCGACAGCCGGAAGGGCCGGTATATGCTCCTCCTCGGCTCTCCTCGCTTTTCTGTTCTTGCTTATTGTAGCCCGGACACTCACTCGGATTCTCCTGACAATATTTGCGACAAGTCTCATCGCTGTTGCAGGGTAAACTCTTCTCGCCAAACCCCTGCTTTTTGGCAAACTGCACGCACCGATCTCGATTCTCTTTCAGCTCACAGTAGCTCCGACAACCCAGCTCCGAAGTACAACCCAGCTCTTCTTTGGCTTTTTGAATCAGTTCTGCCTTTTTTGTTTGTGCTTCTACCGATCCATCTTTGGAAAAACCCTTCTTTTTGGCAAACTCGGAACAAGCAACATAGTTATCCTGATTACCACAGTACTCCCGACAAGCAGAAACGCTGGCGCAATTGCCAAGCTCAGCAATCGGAAAGGATATCCCCCGAGCCTTTGCTTCCGCTTCCATAGCCTCATCCTCCTCTCCCAAAACCTGGGGATAGAGTTTGTATTTGCCGTATGACCAACAGGCAGCTTTATTCTCCGGAATCTCGCAATAGAGATAACATTCCTTGGCATCACGACAAAAGGCGAGTTCTTTGATCGGATAACTTAAGTTGTTTTTTTGAGCCAAAGCTGTCTTGCCAAAGCCAAAAACCAATAAAGCCACAAAGACACAGACAGCGAGGCCGATTTTAATTAAGAGTTTTGCTTGTTTCATGTTTAGCGTAATTGGTCAAATGGATTTGTATATTGACTCTCACTTTCACCTTCGCCAAACGGATTCTCAACGGTCGGCGTCGCGAAGGGGTTAGTCGGTGTTGGTGTCAAAAAGGGGTTGGCTTCTTCAGTCGGAGTCGGGGTCGGGGGCACGGTCACGAGCGGCAACGGGGCAACCGGCGCTCGTTTTTGCGAGAACGAGACGAAAGCGAAAACCCCCATCACCGACAGGGCAATCAAAACAACCGCCAGCGCCAAAACACCTACTATCTTTTTATCCATCAGTTATTACTTCATTCTTCAGAAAAGCTGGCCAAAAGTCAAGGCGCTAGAACTTGACTATTTTTTCCCAAGGAAAGCCAGGCCGGCCGAAGTGGCCGTAAGCCGCCGTCTCCTCATACATCGGCCGCCTTAGGTCCAGGCCCTCGATAATGCCCCGCACCGACAAATCCAAAAGTTTCTTGAAAGCGAAATCGGCCACCACCGCTGGCTTCTTCTTTTCGGTTCCGAAAGTCTCGATCGCTTTGGTAATCGGTTCCGGATAGCCGATGACGTAGGCCAGCTGGACTTCCGCCCGGTCTGCCAAACCGTTGGCGACAATATTTTTCGCCACATAGCGAGCCGCGTAGGCACCACTGCGATCCACTTTTGTCGGGTCTTTACCAGAAAATGCGCCGCCGCCAATCCTGGCCATCCCGCCATAAGAATCAACGATAATTTTTCGGCCCGTCACCCCGGTGTCACTCGCCGGTCCACCGATTTCCCATCTCCCCGTCCCGTTGACGATCAGGTCCTTTTTGTCAATCTTATAGCCGTACTTAGCTAGCACCGGTTTGACTACCTTGGCAAAAAGGTCGGCCGTCACTTGTTCCTTTTCGATTTTGGGATCATGCGGCACGGCGAGCACTACCTTCTCCACCCCTTTCGGTTTACCATTGACATACTTCACCTTAACCTCGCTTTTCCCGTCCGGTCGCAGGTAGGGCAGTTTGCCGCTTTCCCGCATCTCATCCATTTTTTCGACCAGCCGGTGAGACAAAATTATCGGCAGGGGCATCATTTCCGGCGTTTCGCGAACGGCGTAGCCAAACATCATTCCTTGGTCTCCCGCGCCATCGGCGTCCGCCCCGACGGCGATATCCAGCGATTGCTGATGGATATAAATATCAATCGGCGACTTGTCGCTAAAGTGAAACAGTTTATTGGTATACCCAAGTCTTTTGATAACCCTTCTGGCTATCTTTTCGAAATCAATTGGTTTGGGACAAGTCACCTCTCCCGCCAGGATCGTCCGATCATAAGTGACCAAGGTTTCAACCGCCACCCGCGACTTGGGGTCAATTGCCAGCGCCGCGTCCAACACAGCATCGGAAATTTGGTCACAAATCTTATCAGGGTGACCGGCAGCAACCGACTCGGAAGTAAAAGTTTTGTAGTTCATATCGTATTTTTCCATTTGGGCTAGACTTAGCACCCCACCACGAGGTTGCTGGATGGATCGACGGGCTAGTTCCCTCCCCCTCCTCTCAATACGCTAAACCATCATAATGGAAAAGAAACGCCTGTCAATACCGATTAATTAATTACTCCCCCACCCAACACCTCCCCCTCTCTCGAATAAAACACCGCCGATTGGCCGAGAGCGATTCCTCTTTGTGGTTCGCTCAAGGTCACTTCATTTCCTGAAAGTGACGCCGGAATTAATTTTCCTCCATGTCTTATTCTGACCAATACCGACAGGTTCGGAACCTGATCAGGTTCCGAACCTGCAATCCAGTTTACTTCCCCAACTTCAAACTTCTGACTCAAAGTCTCTTCCCCCACCCCCACCACTAACTCGTTTTTCTTAGCGCTCTTACTGATGACATAAAAAATCGGCGTCTTTCCCTGGCTCATATATTTCTTCTGCGCTTTCGGCAGCAGTTGCCAGCCGCCCCGCTGGCCGATGGTATAAAACCATATCCCCTTATGGGTCCCGACCAGCTCCCCAGCAACATTCTTTACTTCTCCTTTTTGCTCTTTCAGTCTCCTGGCTAAAAATTCTCTGGCATCGACGTTTCCCACAAAACAAATCCCTTGGGAGTCGGGCCGAGTCGCTACCGTCAAACCCTCTCTCTTGGCTATCTTTCTCACCTCTGCTTTTGTCAAACCCGACAAAGGAAACAAAACATATTTTAGTTCTTTCTGCGTTAACTTCCATAAGAAATACGTCTGGTCTTTATGCTTATCCTTCGGGACCATCAACCAACCACCTGTAAGTGACGCGTAATGACCGGTGGCTACGTAATCGAATCCGTTAGCTAGCGCCCACTGCAAAAACAAACCGAATTTAATTTCGCTATTACACAAAACATCGGGGTTGGGCGTCCTGCCCGCCTCATACTCGCGGTAAAAATAATCAACTACCAGCCGGTTATATTCCTCGGAAAAATCCAGAGTTTTAAAAGAGATCCCTAGTTCAAGAGCTGTCTTCAAGGCTGCAGCCTTATCTTCGTCCGCCCGACAGCCATTCTTCTTGATCCATTCCCCCCGAGTCAAGCCATCTTTTTCTACTTCACTCTTCGGCGGCCAACAGTATAAATGGACGCCCACCACCTCGTGACCAGCATCACGCAACAAAAGCGCCGCGACCGCGCTATCCACTCCCCCCGACAAACCAACCGCAATCCTGCTCACTTTATCATCTTGTAATAAGCCTGCAGGTTATCTCCCGCGTCTCCCCCCGCCTGATTCTCAGTTATTTCATTCATTTCCCCAAATTTACTCCGTCGCAAATTAGATACTTGCCAACCAAGGGGGTCATCCTTTGTATACATGACATAGCCACTCTCGTTCATCCGCCGCATCATCTTCACCGACCGTACCTCCCACTCCAACCCCAAACTCAAGGCGAACGCCCGAACCTCTATTACTCCCTGTTGAGTACAAAAAAGGCAATTGGTAATCACCTTTCGCGGCAAGTTATCCGTAACAGACCAATACAAAAACAAGGCCTTAAGGCTGGCCCCCGTGGCGATAAATGGATCATTGACCTCCACCAACTGCCCCCTCCCTTGATACCATCTAGTCGGAAATACCTTCAAGCTATCCTGGGTTATCGCTGCCGCTATTTTACTTGGATCATTCTCCGCGTGCAGTCTTTTAACGTTTACAATCTTGTCTATCGAAAACCCAGCCATCTTAGATAGATAAGTCTCAGCCCGATGCATCGAAATCACTGTCATGGCACGACTCGGCCGGCGGGCCGATCTGGCCAAAAAAACGGCACAATCTCCCCACATCCTAATCCAATCAAGACTGTTCTTTTGTTGTAAATTCGTCGCCAATCCCAGCCACACCAGTGCTCTCTCTTGTTCTGCGCTTAATCCATCTCTAGCCGGACCTTGAACATAAAATGGCAAGTGCTCCCAAGGCTCGACCTCACCCAATAACTTCTCAACACCAGGATCGAAAACCATAAAGCCATAATCCAAACCGTACGGATCCACAAACTCCCCCAAAGGAAGTCTCTCCCCCTCTAGCGCCAACCAAGACTTAACCTCACGTCCGGCAAAACGATGTTCTCTTTCAATCCGTGGTCCAAACATTCCAACTTACTTTACCACATTGTGAGATAATACAGCCATGAAAATCTTAATCCTAACCAACTTTCCAAAATTGGAAGTTGAACGAATAAAAAACGAGGGTGAACTTCAGGGCCACCAAATCACTGTTGTAAATCCCCACGGCAGCCTTCCTATCATTCAGAATGATAAGTTAGTTATTGAAGGCATTACCGACCAAAAAGCCGACTTAGTTATCGCCCGAAGCATACTTTATTCAATCAAAGAACTGGTCGCCCTCCTCTCTCACCTCAAAACCACCGGAACAAAAGTCTTTGATAATAATCTGATCAGCCTGAACTACTCCATTAATAAAGTCGCCGACCTGATGCGGCTAACAATGGCTGGCATCCCCGTACCGAACACCCGTCATAGTCACGATTTCGAACATTTTGTTTCTTTTGGTAGCCAGCTAAAATATCCGCTGGTAGTAAAACCGACAAGCACCGGCCAGGGGGTCGGCGTTGCCAAAATCGAAAACGAAGGTGAACTTCTCTCATTTACCGAGAAAGCAATCAAGGAGGGACAATCGGCCAGTCGGTTTATCATGCAGGAGTTCGTTCCCTATGTTTATGATTTACGGCTCTTAATAATTGGCGAGGCCGTTTTTTGCATGCGACGAATTCCTCGGGAAGGTGACTTTAGAGCCAATTTTTCCCTAGGCGGCACGGTCGAACTTTTTATACCCGGAGAGGACACCATTGCCCTAGCCAAAAAGGCCCTCAAGGCCGTCGGGATGACCATCGGTGGGATCGACATCTTGATTACAAAAGACAAGCAGATAGTTCTTGAGGTAAACCACAATCCCGGTTTCGAAGGCATGGAAATTGCCACTGGACAAAATATCGCTAAAATTTACTTTGACCATGTCCTTGAAACGGCAATATAAATTATGAAAATATTGGTTGTTGGAAAAGTCACTGACAATCAGATTTCCCGCCTAAGAGAAGAGGCAGAAAAGCGAGGCCATACATTGGCAAACTGCTCAAGCTACGACCTTTTCATTATCACCGACAATGAACACTTCCTCCCTCAAATTAACGGCTGGAATCTAAATGATTTTAACTTAATCTATCTCCTTACGGTTGGTGACCGCAAATGGGAATGGTATCTCGCCTGCCAATACCTGTCTGAAAAATACGGCACCAAAATAGTTGACCAAAAAGTTGTTGACCCAAACTACAAAATTTTCTTTTCCCCAACTGCCGAGCTAAAAAAACAGGTTGAAAACGGCATCAATTTTCCCAAAACAGCCGTTGTTGTATCCACCAAAACCGTTGCTGACGCCATCAGTAGTTTTACCTTCCCCGTCATTGTCAAAACCAGTCATCTCCAGCGTGGCCTTGGAGTTTCGTTGGTTAACTCCATCGATGAAATAAAGAAAATAATTATGAAAAATAAGGCCGAGTCACCTTCTTTTTTAATCCGGGAATTTATCGAAAACGACGGCGACATTCGTGTTTTCGTTATTGGCTACAAAGCCCTAGGCGCTATGAAGCGGACGCCCAGAGAGGGAGACTTCAGAAGCAATATCAGCCGTGGCGGCTTTGGGGCTAAATTTGATCTCGATAGCAACCCGCAAATCAAGGAAATCGCTGAAAAAATGGCTTTGCTTAATCAAAGCGAAATCGCCGGCGTCGATATAATAATTCATAAAAAAACCGGCTTGCCCTACGTTTTAGAAATCAATCGCGGCCCGCAATTCGCGGGCCTGGAAAAGTTCACTGGCATCAACGCGGCCAAAGCCATCATCAAACACTTCGAAAGCCGTTTGACCAAAAACTAGGATAACCAAGACATAACATCCACCGAAACTTTTTCCATTTTTCCTGCTTTCTCTTTTGTCATAATTCCACCTCGAATTAAATCAGGCAATTTTTCCAGACTGCCATAACCGCACATCCCTAGGGTCACTAATTCAACCGCGTTAACTCCGCCATATCCCAATCGTTCCAATTGCACCAAATGATCAAAAACAGCCGTTAATGCTACTCGATAGCGTGGTTCGACCTTGTCTTTTTTTAAATTATCGCGCAACTTATCAGCCATAGGAGCAACCAGATCAGAAATCTTTGTCGACCTGTTTTCCGCCCTCAGTTTCACTATCTCAGAAAACAAATTGCCGATACCTTCAGCCCCCTGCTTATTTGAGCCAACTCGGTAACCTCCCACAAACATTCTGTCCACCTTACTTAAAGGGGAAAGTCTCGCCGTTTCAACCCCAGACCACAAAAATTTATTCGATAACGCTCTCACGTTGTGATTCACCTCATGCGCCAAACTCCCCCGCAATCGTTTATTACCAAACTTCCTTACTTTTTTCTTTCCTCCCTCCTCATATTTGTATCCCGGCGCCCTGATTACCATCTCCGGATGATCGTTTGGTGACTGTTCCTCCCCCATCCAGTCTTCATAACCATAACCACCTTTTCCTTTTCGCACCGCACCTCGTGCAATATAAGTTGCCGCTTCTGGTGAGACCACCTCATTCTTCACCAAACTTCCCACCGCTACTCTCATAATCGTTCTTCCCATTAGACGATTCACGCTTTCGTATTCATCCCTACTTTCGATTTCGTCCCCCTTTTCCATAGCATTTTCTTTTTCTTTGTTCTCGCCCAGGACCCCCAATTTTCCTTCGGCTATTTTTCGCAACTCTTTCTTCTGTCTGTTTCTCACCTCTTTTTCTTTTATCAAATCAGTACTTTCAGCCAATCTGGAAAAAACCTCCGCGCTCTCATCAACCGCAACTATCCCTCCCCGCAAGAAGTCTCCCACTAAGCGCGCGTCTTCATCAGACCAAAATACTTTTTTCCAATCTTCTTCATTCTTGGGTTCCTCTTCTACAACCGCTGGTTCCAATTTGTCTCCAACTTGTTCCACTGTCATATCTTATCCTATTTTTCGCTGACATCCGCGGCGTCCACCAGAAACTCCTTCAGATCGCGCCGACCGATAATTACCATCCGGCGCAGCTCTTTCCTATGAGTGATACTTGCCCGGGAGACAATCCTTTTCCCCTTGAGCCAGAAAACAAATCGGATTACCGGCCGCTCCTGTTCCCCCAGAGAACTCTTAAACTTTTTTTGAAGCAGAATGTTTTCTTTTACCAGAAGGCCCAATTCATTCGCCAGTCTCTCATCGATGCTGGTCGATAACGCCCCGGTATCTATCTTTGCCGGCACGCTTACTCTCTTCTTTTTTCCGATCCGGATCCTGATCGTTTCAAATACACCAACCAATTTTTTCTCCACCGTGGCCAGCCTCACCCGACTGGCGAATTGACTGGCAAAAAGTGTTTTAGCGATCCTCATCCCTTTCTCCACCGACTCCACCTCCAGGCCCTCCACCTGTTCCAGGCGGCGCTTCAAACCAATCCGGTTGGCGATCTGGATCGATAAACCCGGTTGATCATTTAGTTCGAGAACCAGTGGCCCCTTTTCCGAATCCAGCAAAAAGTCCACCGAAAGGTAATTTAATTTAGAAACGATTTGGGTCTGGACCGCCAGTTTCAGAATGTCATTCCAAAAAGGGATCGCGATACCGTTTACCTTCTTGTCGGTATCAGGAAAATAGCGGATCGGTTCGTCTTTGTAAACCCCATGGGTTGTAATTCCCGTCGCCATATCTATACCCAAACCGATCGCTCCTTGGTGTAAGTTAGCCTTTCCCCCGGACTCCTCCGTGGGAAGCCGAAGCATCGCCATCACCGGCACCTTGTTGTAAACAATCACTCGAACATCCGGCGATCCTCCTATCGCCAGCTTTCTGAACTTAGGGTGTATCTTCACTCTTTCCTCAACCATCGCCGCGTCGGACAAACCGTTTCTGCTGTATCGTCCCTCGATTATATCCAGCGAATGGAATTTAAAATCTGCCCCGCTTATCATCTTGCCATCAACCGCGACCCACTTTTCTCCATCGGGTAACTTCTTTTTGACAACCAACACCCCCCGCCCACCAAAACCCTGCACCGGTTTTATCACAAAACCACCCTCCAAGGATGGCCAATTGAATTTCTCTACGGCCTTCCTATTTTTTAGTCGGGAAAGAAGCCTCGGATGGGGAATCTGCGCCAGTCGCAAGAGGCGTTTCGTCAAAAGTTTGTTATCCGCCCTTTTTCTGGCTCTTTTCGAGTTCTGACGCAAGTAATCCGCCGACCTGGCATTAATCCCCAAAATATCTCGTAGCTTCGCCATATAAATAAGTATTTCTTCGACAGAGTGAGGTCTTAACTTTTTATTAATTTCCTAAACCGCCAAACCTCCAAGAGACGCAACCCCTTGTAACTTCCGATTACCCAATCAGCCACCAAAATGAGGAGGACGGCAACCTCGGGATTCAATAGAACCCATTCCTGAACTTCTACGGTCCCCATCACCAAAGAGGCCACGATCGCGATTGCGATCGTTTCCGCCGTCATCAAGGCCGCCGTCTGCCA
>ERZ1292623.4541-Hain-H51-01um-R1-4541-length-11332-cov-7_pt1 | contig 11332 bp, 12 predicted proteins | sample MGYA00564398_ERZ1292623 | MGnify/ENA primary metagenome ERZ1292623 (study PRJEB36523, sample SAMEA6512633) | groundwater metagenome | collected 2019-01-07 | study: AquaDiva: Metagenomics assemblies of 32 groundwater samples | reverse complement strand
CATTAATATGCGAAAAGCAAAAGGTTATTAGTTATTAATCCATATAGATTACTATGAAGACAATAACAATAAAACTACCAGAAGAAGAAGCAAAAAAATTGGATTCTTTTGTAAAAGAAAAGAATTATGCCTCTAAATCAGAATTTATAAGGAATTTAATTATGCAAAAAATTGAAAGTGCAAAAAAAGAAAAACAGGGATGGCTGGCTTTAGCAGAAAAATCTATGGAGAAAATATGGGCAAATAAAAAGGATGAAGAATTGTGGAGTAAATATTTATGATTTTACAAAGAGATATTTTATTAGTTCCTTTTCCTTTTTCTGATCAGTCTGGTAAAAAAGTCAGGCCAGTTGTAGTGATAAGTAACAGTTCTTTTAACAATAATTCTGAAGATATTCTTGTTTTGGGTTTGACTTCAAACATTTCTAAAGATAAATATACTTCTTTAATAAATAAAACTGATTTGGAAGAAGGTGAACTTGAAATGTGTTGTATAAAAGTTGAAAACATATTAAAATTGGATAAAACTTTGGTAATTAAAAAAATCGGAAGAATAAATAAAAATAAATTAAAAGAAACTATTCTAATATTAAGTGAAATTATAAAAGAAGATTAAATAAGCAAGTTCCCAAAAATCAAAGTTAAAACAGTCCCTATTAAAAAAGAAGGGACAAATGGAATCCCGTATTTTACTCTAACCTTTTTCACACCCTCCTTCATGAACTTTAAGATGTCTTTTTTCTCCACCCCCAATTTATTTTTGTCATAAATCAGTTTTTTGTTTGCATAAACATCATCAACAACCCAATCTCCATCACTTAACTCATTGACATTCACAATCTTGTACATGCAGACATTTTCAACAGCTTTCACAAATATCCAGAAATAAATGTAAATTATTAAAAACAAGGAAAGAGAAATTAAAATTATTTTGGTTGCTAAATCCTTGCTTAAATAAGCTAGTATAAAAGAAACCAGGGCAACAAGAAAGGAAATATTTTTAACAATCCTTATTTTCTCCCCTTTCATGACTAAATTAAATTCTTCTTTGAATTTGCTGAAATTTCTTAAAGCCAAATAAATCCCGTAAACTAATCCGTAAACTGCTCCTGTAACAAAAATACTGAAAATTAAATTCAGGAAAAATACCCCCTCATCTTGAATAAAAAAAGGTCTGCTTCCAAATATTACTCCTAATGACATTAGCAATTTAGTGTCTCCTCCACCCCACTGCCTGAAAAAATAAAAAACAATCCCTATTCCAAAAGCAGCCAAAAATCCCAAAACACCGTATAAAAAATAAATCCAATTGTCAAATAAGGCAGAATGAAAAAACCTCAGCCCAAATCCAGCTGTTATTAAAAAATAATTCAGATAATCAGGAACTTCTCTCCACTTTAAGTCAGTTATAGTAGCTATTATTAACCCAAAAACCCCTAGAGAAACAAGCAAAATATCAGTAAGCATAGAAATCAAAAAAACCATATACATTTATAAATTTTGTTTATACTGCTTATAACCCATGATATCTATAATCGGGGCAGGACCAGCAGGCAGTCATTTAGCTTATTTATTGGCTAAAAAAGGCCATGAAGTAAATGTCTACGAAGACCATAAGTCAATAGGAAATCCTGTCCAGTGCACTGGCTTAGTTACTGATTCTATCAATCAAATTATGAAAGTTCCAGAAAAAGTTATTGTAAACAAGATTACTGGCTTTAAGGTATTTTCAAGAAATAATTCTGTTGAAATAAATTTCAAAAAACCAAATATAGTCCTAGACAGGATGAAATTTGACAGGCATGTAGCTGAAAAAGCAGAAGATGCCGGAGCTAAATATTTTTTAAATCATAGATTTGAAACATGCAAAATAAACAAGGAAAATGTTGAATTCATGGCCAACAATAAAATCTTCAACACAGATTACTTGATCGGGGCAGACGGCCCGTTTAGCCAGGTTGCAAAATCTGCTAATATTTACAATAAAAGAAAATTCATGATAGGAATCCAGGCAAGAGTAACTTTGCCAGTTGAAAACCCGGAATTAATCGAAGTTTACATTGGTGAAGGTTATTTTGGCTGGCTAGTTCCAGAAGACAAGAACATAGCACGAATAGGCACAGCTTCATATAAAAATTCAAATTTCTTTTTTAAGTCTTTAATGACAAAAAGAGCTCCTAATGTAAAAATACGTGAATATCAATCTGGAGTAATTCCAATGTTTGATCCAAAGCAGAAACTGCAAAATGGCCGTGTATTCTTGATTGGGGATGCAGCTTGCCACACTAAAAATCCTAGCCATGGCGGAATTATACAAGGCCTTATTGCTTCACAATTTTTGACAAAAGCAATTACTGAAAATAAAAACTATAAAAGATTATTAAGGCCGTTAAGACGAGAATTAAGATATAACTTGTTTATTAGAAAAGTTCTTGACAAACTGTCTGAAAATGATCTTGATAAGTTAGTTTACTTGGTAAAAAAAACTAATGTAAAAAACATTCTGGAAACTTATGACAGGGATTACCCTTCTCAATTAATCTTTAAATTATTGATTAATGAGCCTAGATTAATTTCTTTTGTAAAATATATAATATAAAAAAAGAAAAAAAAGAAAAAGTTACTTTCTCTTTACTTTGAATTTAGATATTTTAGCATCTTCAGGCTCAACTATTACTAGTTCTTTACCTTCAACTTCTAAAGTTTCTTCTAAATCTCTTTCACTTAATTTTCTATCTTTAACCTTAGGTTTAGTAAATGTGAATGGTTCTTTAACTTTGCTTACATTTCTTCCTGTTAAATTTCCATCAGAATTTATCCCTATTACATAACCCAGAGGTTCAACAGCAAGTAAATGATAATCTTCAGAAACTTCAAGAATTTTAACACTTGTAGGTTTCATTTCCCCAGTTTGTTCTGCGCTAGGAAATATATATCTTCCTAAAGCAAAAGTTCCACCAAGTAAAGCTAAACCTCCAACTGCGCCTAAAGTGTATTTTTTCCAGCTTTCCATTTTTTGTTTTTTTGGTTTTGTGTTAAAAGGATCTGTTTCGAAATTGTTCAATCCTTCTAATCCATCCATTTATTCCTCCAAATTTAATTATGAAAGATAATTCCAAGTCCTTTTCAGGACCCAGAACTTTCTTGTAATATTTTTTAGATTCTTTGCAGAACCTAAGCAATATTATTACTACTCTTAAGAAATAACCAATATATAAACCTTTCGGTAGTGTTATTACCAGTTAATAACTACATAGACCAACGTTTTAAGTTCGTATCCAGTAAATTTATATAACTAAAATTTCTTTATTTAAACAATGATTAAAGGCAAAAGAGGAGCTGTTGAATCAGAAACAATTCATGTTACTGGCCTGGTAATTTTAATTGGTATTCTTATTATTCTTTACATGTTCTTGATACCCCCAGAAGCAAAAGAAGACATATTAGAAGGTCGCGGCGTAGGAGATGATTATGATGGCTTCACTTCTGGAAAAGCAAAGGAAAGAAAAGATGGTGAAACTTTCTTGTTAGAAACTCCTGGTTTCTTGTTCCCCCAAACTAAGGACAAGGAAGAAATTAAAATATCTCCTGTGAATTTATTCTCTAAATCTTCCCAAAAAATAATCAATCTTGCAAGTTCTGTCTCAGTTTCAAGATCTTTGATAACAAATAATTACCAGGACTTAAGTTTTACTTTGACAAATCCTGAAAATACAAATAAGTTAAGGGTTTTTTTCAATGCAGTTGAAACAAAAGGCCCATTACAAGTTTACATAAACAGCAAATTAGCTTTCAAAGGCACTCCAACATCAGAAATACTTCCTTTGGAATTGCCAACTTCAAATTTAAAAACAGAAAACACTTTAAGGTTTGAAGCTTCCTCTCCTAGTTTTAAGTTTTTGTCAGTAAACAGGTATGACTTAAAAGATATTAAATTGATTAAAGAAGAGATGTCTGAAAACGTAAGAGAAGAAAGGGCCTTTTCATTGTCTAAAGACAAAATAAAGAAAGCAAAATTATCTTATTTCATTAACTGTCTGCAGGACACAGATAATCAGGGATTGTTAAGGATATTTTTAAATGAATTTAATGTTCATTCAGCCCAGGTAGTCTGTGACGCAGCTCATCAAAACATAGAAGTTTTGAAAGATTATTTTGAAGACAAAAATACCTTGGCTTTTGAAAAGAACTTTGGAGACTTTGTTTTAGAACAAGTTAAACTGGAAGTTGAATTAGAAAGAAAATCCCCAACTTACTTTTTTGATGTTAATGAAGAGGACTTAGACAAGGAATTCACATTAAGGCTTCACTTGGTTCCAAATGAGGACGATGAAAGAAGCTCTGCAACAATTTTAGTTAATTCCAACTCAGTAACATTGGACACTGAAAGAAATGTATTTTCCAAGGACATTTCTGCCTTTATAAAAGAAGATGAAAATTTTGTAAAAATAGTGCCAAAAAATGAGTTTGAAGTTATTTCCTTGGAAGTATTTGCTGAATAATTTTATTAAAAGAGGTAGATAATGGCTGAAGATTCTAAAGAACTAAGTGAGCAGGAAAAGTACTATAAATCAGAAAGAGTAGCTAAAGAAAAAGAAAGAGAAGAATCACAGAAAAAAAAAGACAAAGAAACAAAGGAAAAAGCAGATACAGAAAAACTTTTTAACAAAATTCTCGAAGTTCTCAAATCAGGTAACTTAGTTAAAATATTTTTCTTACCATTTAAAATAATAACTGAGGCTCTACAAATTCCTTGGATCAAAAAAGTAGTCTTAATTGGTTTCATTATATTAGTAGCTATTTTTGGATGGATATTTGTTGTTAATTTCTTGTTAGGTGGAGGAACATCTGTTTTAGGAACTCAGTTTTCTGTGTTAGCATCAACTTTTGGTGGTCCGATAAAAGCAATTGTAACTCCAGCAGTTAATTTCTTTTCAGATCCAGTTGGAACAGTAGCTCAATATGGAACATTTAAGCCGCCAGAAACAGTGGAAAAAAGAAAACCCCAAGGTGTGGAAATTAAAAATTTCCAGGCTAAAAAACCAATCCATAGAGCTGATTTAGATCCTATAGAAACAGTTGCAAATGTAAAGATTTATGCTTTAGAAGATTCTCCAACACAAGTAAAATTTTCTTGTTTTATTGAAGACCCGACTGCAGTTAAAAATGTTGCAACATTAGGATTAACTAATCTAAGGAAGCCAGCAGAAAATATAATTGTATCAGGAGAATTGGAAAATTCAGTTTATGTTTTTGAAAACCAGGACAAGTCAGTAAATGTACAGTGTGCTTTTCCTTCACAATCTACAGGCGCAATACCTATTGGTGACAGGCAAAAGACAATCCAAGAAAAAATAACTTTGTCAGCAGTTTATGAAGATTTTGTTGTCAGGTCTAGATTAAAAGTTTATACATTAGAAAGTTCTGTCTTGAGAGACCTGGAAAAAACAGGCACAAACCCTTTCAAGGAATTTAAGATAAATGATCCTCTGCTTTCATCTGACAGGTCAGTTAGATCAGAGCAATTAAGAGCAGGACCAGCTGTTTTATCCCTGACTTTGTTGGATGCCCAGCCATTGACAGAAGGCCCAACTTATTTGCTTGGTTTAGATTTAACAAACGACAAATTAAGCTGGAATGGTAAAATTACTCAGTTAAAGTCTCTAAAAATATTCCTGCCAAGTGGATTCTCTCCAGCAGAAGGAAGATGCAAAGAATTTACCTATGAAAATAATCTTTTAATTTTAAAGCCAGATATATTAGGGCAGTATTTGGAAAGAGAGGAAATAGACAAGGAAAGATTCTTTTGTGATTTCACAATAGATTCATCAGTAGCTACTAATTCACTTGATTTTTCATTAATCAATGCAGAAGCCAAGTTTGATTATGCTTTTGAAGCCTACACAACAGCAACAATATCTCAAGGCATAATCCGAAGCACAACCACTGTAACATCATAAGGTATTTATATGATAATAAAAAACAATATAATGATGAAAAGAAGTTTAATCTTGTTTTTAGTATTAATTATTCTAGTAATTTCTGGCTGCACTCAAATTCCTAATTTACCTTCGCCTGGAAACCTCCCTGGATTAGGACAAAAGGAAAAAACAATAACAGAAAGCAAAGGCTTAACAATTAAATTTCTTGAAAACCAGCCGCCATTAGATGAAATAATAGCAGGTCAAAACTTTAAAATATCAATAGAATTAACAAACAATGATCCAGAACAGGTAACTGGAACAATTAAATTGTCAGATACTCCTTCAGACGAGTTTTCTTCATTACAGGGAAAAGAAGAATCAAGTTTCTCCTTGTCGCCAGCAGAAGTTCTTCAAGAAGGCGCAGAAAGAATAAGTAAATCAATACCCTCCCAGGAAATCCTGCATTTCGGTCCTTATACATATGGTGAATCAAAAGCATTTAAGGGTATGACAACAAATTTCATTACTGAAATAATAACAAACCATAGGGCAACAGCAACTGCCCAGTTTTGTGTTAAATCATCAGATTCACAAGAATCAAAATGCCAAAATAAGGAAACAATAACTAGTTTTGGTCCAAGAGGAAATCTAGGCCCGGTAAAAATAACAAAAATTGAAAAAACTCTTATTCCAGACGAAGGATTAGTGACTGCAAATTTAAAAATAACAATAAAAAATAGCGGAAGAGGAAAAATAGACAATGAAGACCAGATTTTAAATTCTTTTAACATCAGAATGCTCGGTGACTCTTCCTTAACTTGTTCAAAAACAGAAAGACTTTCTTTAAAAGAAGGGGAAAGAACAGTTACCTGCACTGTAGATATTGGTATTTCAGAAGAATTATTCAGGCAGGAAGTCTTGGAAATATCTTATGACTATCCTTACAAAATAATAGAAACTCTAGGCCCAATAAAAGTAATAAAAATAGAAATTTAATCTTTTTTTAATCTATATCCAAAACTATGTTCATATAAGCTAGACCAATACTCCTAGTAAACTATATAAATATTATTAATTCATAAAATATAAAGAAAATGAGTAAAAAGAGCGTGTTAATCTTAGTAGTACTATTATCTTTGTTTATTGTAGGCTGTCAGACAAATACAAAAAAAGATAAAACAGCATCTTTAGGAATATTCATTGGTGGCTCCGATGCTCTAGACTTTTCTTTTATTGAAAGTCAGCCCCCAAATAAAGTCCTTGACAACTTGCAGGAGCCTTTTTTCATAGGTTTAAGACTTCAAAATAAGGGAGAATATGAAATTCCTTCAAATAAGATTATAGCTTCATTATCTGGAATTAATCAGGAAGCTTTCTCCTTGTCATCCTTAAACACTAAATTAAAAATACCCTTGGAAGGAAAAGCAAAATCAGGAGACCAGATCATAGAAAGTTCTCCAGAAGAACTTTTGTTTGACCAGTTAAATTACAAGCATGATTTAAATGCAGATTTTCCTACTTCATTAAGAGTTGATGTTTGTTATGAATATAAAACAAAATCAGTTTCAAAAGTATGCTTGAAGAAAAAAGCCGTTGAAAAAACATTGGAAGACAAATGTAATGTTCTTTCAGATTCTGTTGCAACAGAAACATCTTCTGCCCCTGTTCAGATAAAAGATGTAAAGCAGAGAAGTTCTGCAGCACAGGAAATTAAATTAACATTCAAGATAGTAAATGTAGGCAAGGGTGATATTTACCCACCATCAACATTTTCAGAAAAATGCACTGATGTTTCAGCAGAAAAAAATAAAATACAGGTTCTTGTAACTTCCCCTTCATCAAAAGTGAATATTAAATGTTCCCAGCTTCAGGATTCAAACAAAGGAATAACAAAATTAGCTTTAGGTGAAAAAACAATAAGCTGCGACATTCCAACGTCAGACTTGCAGGAAACAGCATTTGAAGAGCCTGTCAGCATTGAATTATTCTATTTCTATAAAGGTTCAATAGAAAAGCAGATAACAGTTCTAAACTCAGAAGAATAAAATGAAGAAAAACCAGGAAATTTTTATTTTTTACAATCTTTTGGCAATTTGTTGTTTAGTTCTTGGTTTCAGTTCAACAATTTATTTAATTCAGGGATATGTAATAAATCCTTTTAAGCTAAGAGTAGATATAGTCTTGATTTTAACAGCTATAATACTTGTTCTTAACTATTATTATTTTGGAAAAAAAGTACAGAAAATATTTGAAAAATCATTCTAGTACTATACCTAAATTATTATAAATAAAGTATTTTTCTACATTTTATGTTTATAGGTGACTTACATATCCATTCAAAATATGCTCGAGCTTGCAGTAAGGACATTACTTTAAAGAGATTAGCTGATAATGCCAAACTTAAAGGTCTATCATTTTTAGGTACTGGAGATTTTCAACATCCAAAACATTATCCAGATATAATTAGCAGTTTGCAAGAAGATTCAAATGGTATTTTGTGGACAAAAGAAACTAATCCCTTTCCTTTTATCTGGCAAACTGAAATTTCCTTAATGTATAAGCAAGATGGAAAAGGCAGAAGAATACATCATACAATTTTGTCTCCAAGCAAAGCAGTTACAGATCAGATTATAGAAGCTCTGGGAAAAAGAGGAAGAATGGATTATGATGGAAGACCTATTTTTGGTTTTTCAAGTATCGAATTAATTGAGATGATGAGATCAATTTCAGAAGACATAGAAATTATTCCTGCTCATTGTTTGCTACCTGATGAAAAAATAATTAGTAATCCTAAAATAAATAAAATCTCAGAAGTCAAAATTGGAGATAAGGTTTTAACCCATAAAGGAGAATATAGGAAGATCTCAAAAACTTTTAAAAGACCATATTTTGGCGAGGTTTTTGAAATAACCCCTTATTATTTTACCGAAGGAATAAAAGTAACTAAAGAGCATCCCTTTTTAGCTATTAAATCATTTAAAACTTGCTCTGATGTTGGTGGGATGTGTAAACCCAATAGTATTGCAAAAGGCAAACATAAATGTAAAAAAGAACACTATAAAGATTATCAATCTAAGTGGATAAATGCAGAAAATTTAGAAATGAATGATATTCTATTATACCCCAGAATAAAAAAAACTATCAGCAAATCACATTTTTTTATTACTGACTTCATAAATAAGAAAGAATATGATCTTTTTGATAACAAAATCCTGCCAAAAAAAGGTAGAAGAACTAAATTAGTAAAAAATAAAATAAATATAAGTCAAGATTTTTGTAAACTTATAGGATATTATTTGTCAGAGGGGTTTGTAGTTGAAAAAAACCGTTCTATTTCATTTGCATTTAACAAACATGAAAATAAATATATAAAGGAAGTAATAATTTTAATGAAAAAATGTTTTGGAATAAATATCTCAAAAAAGGAAATAAAAAATAATGGATGTCAATTAATCTTTTATTCTAAACCATTATATGAATTATTTAGTTTGTTATTCTACGAAAAAGGAAAACCAAAGAGAGCCTTTTCCAAAAAAATTCCCCATTGGTTTTTGTATCTTCCAAAAAATAAACAAGTTGAGATTATAAGATGTTGGTGGAGGGGCGATACAGGAACAACAAGTTCAGAATTGTTAACTACTCAAATGAAGCTTATTTGTTTAAGGCTGGGCATAATACCATCGATAAATAAAATAACTAAAGAAAAACTGAATAGTTACAACAAAAAGATAGGCGACAGAAAAATAACTGCATCGCATGATAGTTATATGTTTAGACTATCTTTTTACCAGGATGAATTTAACTTATTAAAGGATGTTTCTTTTATAAGATTTAAATCAAAACTACAAAGAAGACACGGGTGGTTGGACAGGGAATACATATATATTCCAATTAGAAAAATACAAAAAAGAAAGTATTGTGGGCCAGTTTACAATTTAGAAGTAGAAAATGATAATTCATTTGTTACTACATCAGCAACAGTGCACAATTGTATGACTCCTTGGTTTGGGATTTTTGGGTCTATGTCTGGTTTTGATTCTTTTGAAGAATGTTTTAAAGAAAAATCTAAATTTGTTTATGCAATTGAAAGCGGTCTTAGTGCGGACCCCCCGATGTTCTGGAGAGTTTCTAAATTTGATAAACTAAACATAATTAGTTCTTCTGACCCGCATTCATATCATTCTTACAGGCTTGGAAGAGAAGCAACTATTTTTGATTTTAAGCAATTAACTTATAGTAATCTAATAAAAGCAATAAGAACAGGGGAAGGTTTATCAGGAACAATAGAAGTGGATCCTAGTTATGGAAAATATCACTTTGATGGCCATAGAATTTGCGGTCTTTCATTTTCTCCCCAAGAATCAAAGCAGCACAATAATATTTGTCCAAGGTGCAAGCAAAAATTAACAATAGGAGTTCAAAACAGAATCGAGCAGCTGGCTGACAGACCAGAGGGGTTTGTAAAAAATAATGCCAAGAAATTCCATTCTTTGTTGCCTTTAGCAGAGCTTATTTCTGTAATACTTAAAAAAGGAGTTTCTACAAAAACAGTCTTGCAAGAATATAACAAGTTAGTCTCAAAATTCAGTACAGAGCTAAATATCCTGATGAATATTTCTTTTGATGAATTAAAGCAAGAGACTCATGAAAAAATTGCAGAAGCTATAATAAGAATAAGAGAAGGAAAAGTAAAATACAAGCCCGGATTTGACGGCTTGTATGGCCACCCAATATTAAGTGAAGAAGATGAAAAAAAAGCAGTAAAGGAAAAACCAGAATTTTTACAAGACTTTCAGAAAGGATTAGATTCTTACAGTCATTAATTTTAGCGAAACATTTATATAACAATAAGTTATATATTATTATATGGAAAGTATAACTAAGCTAAGAAAAATTGGGGGTTCTTTAGTAGCAACTATCCCAAAAAATATTGTTGAATTAGAAGGCCTGAATGAAGGCCAAGCAGTTAAAATTAAAGTTGAGAAAGTCAAGAAGAGCTTTTTTGGAGCTGCAAAAGGCATTGGTTCTTTTACAAAAGAAGACAAAAAGTGGATTGAGGGCAAGCATTATTATGACTAAAGTAGTCGTTGATGCTTATGCTTGGATAGAATACTTCAATGCTTCAGAAAAAGGTTTGAAAGTAAAACAAATAATAGAAAATGAAAGCAATGAAGTTTTTATTTCATCTGCGACCTTTGCTGAAGTCATTAGTAAATTTTTAAGAACGAATAAAGACATTAATATCGCTATACAAGGTATAAATACATTAGCTGCCTTAATTGAAGTTTCTCAAGAAATAAGTATTTTAGCTGGGGAAATCCATTTTACTGAGAAAAAGAAAAATGAAGATTTCGGAATGTTAGACTCTTTTGTCGTTGCAACTGCAAAAAAATTAAACGCTAAAATAT
>ERZ1292623.4540-Hain-H51-01um-R1-4540-length-11334-cov-7_pt1 | contig 11334 bp, 14 predicted proteins | sample MGYA00564398_ERZ1292623 | MGnify/ENA primary metagenome ERZ1292623 (study PRJEB36523, sample SAMEA6512633) | groundwater metagenome | collected 2019-01-07 | study: AquaDiva: Metagenomics assemblies of 32 groundwater samples | reverse complement strand
CATTTCTAAAATTTCTTCCAATAGCAAAAAACTTTCCTCTTTTATTTTTTAATTTGTATAACGTTCTTGCAGATAGAACGGTTGTGTGTGTTCTCATCACTAACTTTTTTGCTTTTTCCTCGTCCCATTTGTACTGCCAGCCCTTTGAAATTCCTGCTCCGTCTTCATGCATCTCCTTGATTTTTTTTATTAGCTCTCGGTCTTCAATTTCCATTTTCCTATTTAGAAAGATACTATCTTGCAGATCTCTTGCCGGATGATCCTGCGGAGTGAAAAGTGCATCAAAATTCCAGAAACTCGTATTTATTATCTGGCCTTCCATCTCTTCAAAGCCCATATCCATCCAGACCCTTTTAGCATAATCGATTGCTTGATTCACAAAATGCCTTTTCCCAGGATAAATTTTTGGAACGTTAAGAGAAACATCATACCTTCTAAATTTTTTATTCTTCCAGCTCCCTTTTACTAGAATTTCTGGCGTTAAAGTTTCAATTAGACTCAGATTTAGGTTTTCTTTGCTAATCTTTTCTCCTATTTCTGTGAGAGTTACTTCTATATCCTTCTTGATGCTTATTTCTAAGATGTCTTTTCTGTTTTTTAACTCATGCAAAATTTTTTTTTCTTTATCATCCAATTTTGAAACCTTTCTTGGAAGTGATTTTAGGAGGTTAGCAACATCGGAAAAACTTTCTTTTTTCAGCCTCTTGATTTCCTTTCCGATTTCAATTAGATTATTCTTCTTTAGATATCCTAAGCAGAAATGGATTTCATCCTGATCCAAACCAGCTTTACTCATGATGCTTTTTATCTCCAGTGGTTTGTCTAAAACTTCAAGAAATCTTTTTTCAGGAAGGTCTTCTTTTTCATACTTTTCTCCGTTTGACTTTAAAGTTATAATTTCTTTTGTTTCTTTTTTTTGCTTCAGGATATTTTTATTCTCTAGCCACTGTAAAGCCCTTATGACTTCAACCTCAGCCATGCCTGTTTTTTTGATAATTTTTTCAATACTTTTTAAGCCGGCGAAAGGCAGGACTTTTCTTTCAAGCGGATGGAGGCTTTCAATTATCTTTTCATACTCTGTAGGTTTTTCATTTTTAAGAATCGCTTTGTCAGTTTGCTTGATCTCTTTCAAGAATTCATCTTCAATGTCTTTAATGTTTTTAGGCAGTTCTTTACCGATGTATTTTGCCCTTTTAACAAACTTATCCCCTTCTCTAACTGTATGGAATAAATACCAGTATTCCTGGCCTTTTATCTTTACTTTCTTTCTGTAAACCATCGAAACCAAGGGGAGTTAATTACCACATATTTATAAATATTTCTGTTATATACCACAAGCATTTATGCAAATTTTAAAATATCGGTTATAGTAAAATTAAGGTAATACCGATATATTTATAAGCATCGGTGATTTAATAGATTTATGCTGATCGAAAAAAAATTGTATGAAAGAATTCTGGAAAAGAAAAAAAAATTAGCTTCTATCAGGCCATTAAATAAAGAGCAGTTAATGTTGATAAAAGAGCAAATGGAAATAGAGTATGTTTACAATTCAACGTCTATTGAAGGAAATACCCTAAGCTTGAAAGAAACTAGATTAATTTTAGAAGAAGGAGTGACAATATCAGGAAAGTCCTTAAGGGAGCATTTAGATGTCATCAATCAGAAAGAAGCAATATCGTGGATCGAAGAATTTATTAAAAACAAAACCAAAATAAAAGAGAGCGATATTTTAGAACTTCATAGATTAACATTAAAAGGTATTTCTAATTACTGGGCTGGAAAGTATAAAACTTCTCAAAACAGAATTTTAGGATCAAAATTAAAAACCACTCCGCCTTATAAAGTACATTCTGAGATAGATAATTTAGTTTACAAAATTGAAAACAACAGAGAATTTAATACAATAGAGTTAGCAGCATATGCACATCACGAATTAGTCAAAATCCACCCATTTATTGATGGTAACGGAAGAACTGCAAGATTATTGATGAACTTAGTTTTGATGAGAGAGGGTTATCCGCCAATAGTTATTTTAAAAAAGGAAAGAAAAAAATATTTTGACAGTTTAGAAAAAGCCCATTTCGGGGATTTTAAAGACTTCTTCAATTTTGTTGCGAAGGCAGTTGAAAGATCATTAAATCTATATTTAAATGCCCTAATTCCAACTACAAAAGACAATGAATTAATCCCTTTAAGAGAACTGGCAAAAGAAACAAAGTATTCTCAGGAATATTTGAGCTTGAGGGCAAGACAGAATAAACTAAACGCAACAAAAATCAATGGAATTTGGTATGCTTCAAGAGAAGAATTGAAGGACTATCAAGATAAAAAGTATCGGATGAATTAAAAAATAGGTTATACCGATATATTTGAATGATTAAGAATTCAAAAATAGTTAATTACCACATGATAAAATAAAACAGATTAATTACCACCAAAACATTTATATATGAGTACTCAGTATGAGCACCCATATGGTAAATATAAACATTTCAATTAAGAAAGAAGCGTATGATTTCTTGAAAGGCTTTAAGACTAAAGATAAAAGTTTCTCTGATGTAATTCTTGGATTTAAAGAAAACGGATATAAGAAAGGAGACGCCAAGGCTTTGCTGAGATTTGCCGGCGCTCTAAAACATGTTGACTGGGATGGGAGGGAAAAAATGATGAAAGAACTAAGAAGAGATTTTGATGAAAGGATAGAAGAGACTACAAGATACATGGAGAAATCTCGTAAATGATTGGTCTAGATACTTCTGCTCTTATTGATTTATTTAAAAATGATTCAAAAATTAAATCTTTTTTAGAAAATACAAAGGATCAAATTTCAACTACAATGGTCAACACATTTGAGTTCTATATTGGATTAGACCCGGAGAACAATAAACATCAGCAAGAAGAAACATGTTATTTAGAAACCCTTAAGACTTTGTATCATTTTGATATAACTATCCAATCATGTAAATATGCTTCTAGAATATTTTGGAGGTTAAAAAAACAAGGTAAAATAATCAGTCGTTTTGATTGTTTGATTGCAGCCATTTTCATAGCGAATGGAGTTACTAAAATACTTACAAGAAATAAAAAACACTTTGAAAACATTAAGGAATTGGAAATCATTGAATATTGAATTGGCCCTTTATAATTCTTGTTTTACTCTTTCTTCAATTTTTTGCTTAAAGACTTGATATTCCTTTGTAGCTTCTTCAAGCCTTGTTTTTGAGACTTCAAGGGCTTTTTTAGAGATCTCATCTTCACTCCCATATTCTATTCCATTTCTATCTATAACTCTATATGATTGATAAATGATTTTTCTTCCATCTTGATCGTAAACTTCATATCTGTCTACCTTTTGATCCCCAACAATCCCATTTTGATCCCAATCTAAAAACAATTTGGACAATTTTTCTTTGTCTTCTTTAGAATAAACTTCTAATATATCTGACGAACCTACAAATGTAAAGTACCCTCCATCAAAGTATCTAACCCTTTGTCCTTCAATTTCTCCGTCAAACAATAAATCTCCTCTATCTGCGCATCCTGCTAAAGATAATAAAGAAACTCCGATTGTCGCGCTTTTTTTAATTCCTCTTAAGATATTTCTTGTTTTCATTTCAGTTAATTTAAACGTTTCTATTTACCGCTGGTGCTTTGCTAAATTTTCCTACTATCTTCCTTCCATCTTCCAACTTATCCCAGACCACATTGAAGAAATTGCTCAAGGCATTCGCAAAATATGGAGACTCAACCCAGATAGCTGCATCATATTCCTGATGTACTTCTTTATCATTCATTAGCATAAACATAACTTTCTTGTTATCGACGATCATAAATCTAGAATTTATCCTTTGCGTGTTTCTTATCTCTGCAAACTTTGAAATTTCTTTAACAATATCAATGTTTTCTTTAGTAATTGGAGCAACAATTTTTACACTTACTTTCTTCTGGCTTAAATTTTTAAGATTTTTTCTTAAGCAAGCTGCTTTTCTCAATAAACCTTCAGTTGTAGTTATAAGAATAACTTCTTTTTCAGCCTCGTTAAGCAAATAGTTTATGTGATTATTTATATTGTCTCTTCCTTTAATAGCTCCAGACAGGTCAGCAGGATCAACTAAGTTTATCCCATTATCGAATAATAATTTAAGTTCGTCAAATACTTTAGTACCTCTAACTTCCTCTAATTTCTCAAGCTTATTGTCTGCATGCTCCTTGATGTTTTTCTTTACTCTTCTTATTACCTCTTCGGGCTTTACAGCAAGGTATTTTATCGGCTTTCCTATTTTCATGATAACAAAGCTTTTCTTTTCTAAGGTTTCTAAGACGTCATAGCTTCTTGATCTTGGAACTCCGCTTATATCAGCTAATTCGCCTGCTGTTGAAGTTCCTCTGCTTAGCAAAGCTGTCCAAATCTTGACTTCATAAATATTTAAATTAAATGCTTGTCTTAATTTTGCCAGGAATGAATCTTTAACTATCATATTACTATCCCTATTAAAAAATCCCTTTATAAATCTTTCTATCTTCTACTACTGTAGAATAATAACAAAATTGAGAAACTCCCTCTTGTGAATTGAGATCTATGCAAACCCTCCTTAATCAAAATATTTATATAACTCAAGCATACTTTAATATTAGGTGATATGATTGCCACAGGTAAAAAAGACAGAAAAAGCAGATATTAAAGTCGCTGAAAAGGCAGAAAACAAGCCTTCTGTGCAGCAGTATTTAATCGATTCTAATATAAAACTTCAGCAAAAGCTAGTTGAGTTGATAGAGAGCAATAAAGAGGTTTCAAAGAATCTTGCTTCGACTTCAAAAGAAATTCAATCAATGACGGATTTTTTTAAAGAAGCTGGCAAATATATGGTTGCGGAAACTGAGGATGAGAAACTAAAGCCTTTGCTTAATCGTATTTCAGACTTGGTTGAACAGAACAAGATGATAATGCGCAGCTTAATACTAATCCAGAAATATATTAAGGCTTCTCCGCCTGTACACAAAGATATCTTTTCAGAATAATGCCAATCCAATTTCTTTCACCTAACCCAGAACAAAAAGAGGCTCTTGATGAGCTGGAAAAACTGATTAGCGTTCTTGAGATAAGACCTAATAAAAAGCTAAAAAGGAATGTTAGATTTGTCAAGGGATTTACGAAAGCTTTGCTGGTTGCTGGAAGAAATTATTCTAATACAACAAGAATTAAAATTCCAAGAGTTGAAATAAAGCATATTGAGTCTGCAGAAAAGCATGAAGAGCCAAAAATTCAAGTTTCTAAAAATCCTAGTGTTATTGATATTCCCTCTATGCCTCCGCCACCCCCTCCTGCTCCGATATCGACGAAGATTGCAGAAACGCAGGCGATTAACATAAAGGGCGGTGGAAAAAGCTTTGATGACTTCGTGCAAAAAGTTTCCAAAGAAAATGGAATGCTGAGATTTAATATCATCGAGCCCGAGATGGAACCCATTGACTGGAAAATCCTTAATTATGTAAAAGCAAATTTAAAGCAGCAGATTATCAAAGATCCTGCTGTGCTTGAGAGAGAAAGTTTTCTGATTGACGAAATTAAAAAAGCCTGCCAGATGCTCAAAATAAAATATTCTGACAGCTACCTGAGAAAGATAAAATACTATCTTGTGAAGTACATAAAAGGATTTGGAAAAATAGAGCCACTGCTTAAAGATTCAGATATTTCTGAAATTATCTGCTATTCATATAATGACATAAAAGTCAGATACAAAAATGAGATGATCCCGACGAATATCCAGTTTGATACAAACGAGGAGCTGGATAACTTTATTCTTAATTTGGCTGAGAAATCCAACAAAACTGTTTCCGAAACAAACCCTGAATTGAAAACTGTCTTTCAGAACTTAAGGATCTCGGCGTTTTACAATCCGATAATGGGCTCGAGATTCACTATAACAAAACAATAATTGCTTCACAACAAAGTTTATAAAATCATTATCAGGAAAAATATTTATGGTATTAACTAAGGATGAGGACAGCCTTGTCTGGAAAGATAAAACCGGAACGTACAAATTAGGATATTCTCAAAAGCTGATGCGCGAGCAGGTGAGATGGCAGAAGATTAATTTTGCAGGGAAATGTGCGCTGATAGCAACTTTGCTTATTCTGATAGTTATAATCCTTTATGTATTATACCAGCTTGACAGGATAAACTTCTTCACAGGAATACTTTACAGATAAGTTTTTAAAACATTTAGGAATAAAGTTAAGCACAATGAACACTGAAACTAAACGCCCGTTTCCGTATCTTCCAACTTTGCGAAGAGCATTAGAAGGGGGGAATGGATTGGAGAATAAAACTGATTCTATCCAGCAAGCTGGACCCGATAGTCCTAAAGAACAAAAAGAAAAATTATCAGAAAGCCATGAGCCTTGCTATTCTTCTGTAAAAAAGAGTTTAGATTATAATATATGATCAAAAGCTAGTCGTCTATCCTCCATCTCGAATTAATATCTAATTTGCTAATCTCTAAATCATCGTAAATTTTTTTGTTTTTCCTGTATTCTAAAATTCCTGTCCAGGCTATCATTGCTGCCTGATCGCCGCTCCACTTCATCGGGACAACTTCAAATTTCGCATTTCTTTCTTTGCACATTATACTTAGCATTTCAATCAATCTTTTATTTGCTGCAACTCCTCCGATCAATAATAATTCATTTTTATCTGTATGTGCAAGTGCTCTTTCACTTACTTCAGTTAGCATCGAAAACATTGTTTCCTGTAAGCTGAAACACAAATCTTCTTTTTTTACTCCTTTTTTATATAGCTGGATTGCTTTCGTTATAATTCCTGAGTATTCAACATCCATTCCTTTCACAACATAAGGCAATTCTACATAGTTTCCATTTTTTGCAAGCTCCTCTATTTTTGGGCCTGCTGGAAACCCCAATCCAATCTCTCTTCCGAATTTATCAAACGCATTCCCTATACCGATGCTCAGGCATTCTCCAAAAATTCGGTATTTATTTCCTTCAAAAGCAATTATTTGAGTGTTAGCTCCTGTAGCGAGGATGAAAACAGGATCTTTTACTTTACACATTAATTTTCCGATTTCTAAATGCGATATTAAGTGATTGACCCCAACCAATGGGATATTATATTTCTCTGAGAGCTCTCTTGCAGCATGCAATCCGACATACAAACTTAGAGGCATACCCGGACCTTGAGAGAAAGCGACTAAATCAAATTTTTTTATTTTTGAATTCTTAATTGCCTCTTCTAATATTTTATCTTTAACTTTCTTAAGAAAAGAAGCGCATTCATTTGGGATAATTCCTTTCTCAGGATTTTTATACATCTCCCTGGCTTCGCTTAAAATCTCTCCTTTATCATTTACAACAGCACAAGAAAATGTGTGTGCGGTGCTCTCAATTCCTATGCAGTTCATAAAACCAAGAAAGAAAAATTATTTTTAAATTTATCCTATATACTCCAAATCAGGATCCCTTCCTTGAGCAGCAGGAGCAGTTGCTTGCTGTTCTTTAACTTTCTCCATCATCTCTTTAAGCATGCCTTCAAAGTTCTTAGCTGCTTTCATCAGTGGCTTGAAATCTATATCTAAATCCCAGTACTTGTCAAGAACTTGAATTGCTCTTGCAGCAGCCTCACTGTCGGGGAATTTGCTTGGACTTTCGGCAAGAATAGCAGAAACAGGAATTTTTTCTAACCTTAACATCACTGTTGCAGTCACACCCATCATTACTCCCTCTTTGAGCATTGGCAATCCTAATCTCTCAGCATTTTTTGGATTATTATCAGAATACATATAAGTCTTTAACTCGCCTTTTGTTTTATTACTTGGCAAGCCTTCTAAGATGATAACTTCTTTAGCATTTAAAATTCTGGCAAGCTCTTCGATAATCTCGCTTATTTTCCATTCACTGCCTGCTAAATCTGAAAGCGTTTGCAAAATTACAAGATTGTATTTTTTATTATAGAACAAATCTAATGGGCCGATCAGGCTGTTTTTGTGGATAGCTGCTAAAGGCAGTAACTTATTAGATTCAATCTCGCCTATTTTTTTTACATCCAGGTGCTCAATCAGAAACTTTGTAGCGATAGTGCCAACCAATCCAAACCCGGGAAAACCTAGAATCAATCTGACGTTTTGCGGTTTTTCATTCAGGCGGATTTTCATAAACGTAAAAATAAGCTTAGAATATATAAAACTTGTTATTTCCTTGAAACTATTTCGATTATATCTCTGTTTTTTAACTTATACTCTTTTCCTATCGGCCTTTTATCCCTAACATTAATTGCTTTTATAAAATTGTCACCCAAATCTTTATGCAACTTGTATGCGAAGTCGAGAGCAGTGCTGTCTTTTTTTAGCAAGAAGCAATCAGGAATTATTCTTCCTTGCGAGTCTTTTAAGTTGTTAACTCCTCCTGGAAAAACTGCAATGTATTTTAATTTTTCAAAAATAATTTTGTTCAAAACATCCTGAACTCCCGTAGTATGATTTTCTTCAAGGAATTCTTCGATGAAACCTAGAGCCCTTTTTTTATCCAAGCTTAATTTATTTTCGCTTTCCTTTGCAATTGCGAAAGAATCTTCTCCAGGAATATAATTTATCAGATTATGCTTAGCAGCCTCTCTCAATGCCAACTCTACCTCTGCACTGCATCCAATCATTTCATATTTTTCCTTCAGCCTTTCAAAATTAAACCTTGCTCCTTCGACGTCGATTTTGTTTGCTACGATGATGATTGGCTTGCTTCTCTTTCTTAATTCCCTTGCTAAATTCAACAGCTCTTCATTGCTCCATGTTGCCGGGTTGTGAGATAAGTTCAAACCTTTTATTGACTCCTGAGCCATTTCCTCATCGACCCTCAATCCGCTTAACTGCTTTGCCAATTCTTTCTTTACGTCGAGATTCGCCTGGATAATTGTCCTTGAAAATTTTTCCCAGCCTTTTTTTAAAATCCTCAGATACCACTGATCGAGCTCACTTTCCAGAAATTTGATATCTTTTTCAGGATCATGGCTTAGCTTGTCAACTTGGTTTCCATTCTCGTCTGTACTTCCAGAAACGTCAATGATATGGATTAATGCATCTGCCTCGTTTAATGAATCCAAAAATTGATTCCCCATTCCCTTTCCTTCGCTTGCACCAGGAACTAATCCTGGAACATCCATTATTTTTATCGGAACAAACCTGTTAGAGTTTATACAAAAACCATAACGAGGATTGCATTTAACTTTGAATTCTTTATCAACGCAGTCTACTTTTACATAGGCTTCTCCTTCAGTTGCTTTTAAAGTTGTAAACGGGCGAGCACTTATTTCTACTTCAGCTAAAGTAGCTGCTTTAAAAAAAGTACTTTTTCCCTTACTTGGTCCTCCAACCAATCCTATTAGCATTTTCGGTAAACCCTTTTAGTAAAGTATTTAAAGTATCAATACTATTTAAAGTTTATGGAAAAAATTTCAATAGGAAGATTTCCCTTGGAAACAACAATTAAGATAAAAGAAGAGTTTTTATTAGATTGTACAAAAAGATTAAGATTAGAAAGAATAACACTGAGGAAGTTATTTAATTTATTACAAACTAACAATAAAATTGTTTTTGAATCATTTAAAGATAATCTTGAGCCTTCTTATAAAAATTATAGAAGGTTGGATATATTACTAAAATTATGTGAATACTTAAAAGTTGATTTAAAAAACTTAGAAAAGAATATAACATCTTATAGAACTAAAAAAAGTAGAATTGAAATTCATAACCCGCGTATTCCAGTTATTGTGTCTCCCATATTTCATATGTTGATCGCTCACCTAATGGGAGATGGAGGTTATATTAGATTTAAGGACAGGAATTCTATATATAGTGGATACAGACAATTTAATCAAAAACTGAAATTGTCCTTCTTAGATAAAGCACAATACGTTTTTGGAGATATTAAATTTCCAAATGATTACTTTAAAGAGGAGGGGAATACCAGGATTTATCTTCCGTCGATTCCATCTTTGATATTACTTAATTATATGGGAGGGTCTACAAATAATTTTCTATCAAAAGTGGCAAGATTATCTAAATTATCCACTTGCTCAAAAGAAGATTTGATAGCAATATTGACCGCGTTCATTATTGATGAAGGGAGTGTTGATTCGGGACAGATTCAGATAAGATTGATTAACAAACCACTTATAATGGATATAACAAGGTTGTGTGAAAAATTAGGTTATAAATATACTATAAGTAAAAAAAGCCCTAATGGAATGTATGGCCTTTATATATTAAATGAGGGATTAAAGAAATATTGGCTTGATTATTGTGATTTAAAAAATAAATATCCTTTCTTAACACTTGATTATAAAGAAACTGCTATTGAAAATTTTATAAAAAGAAAAGAAAAATTTTGGAGAAATCAAGGGACAAATGTAACCAAAAATCAAATTATAAAACTCCTTATGGATAATTCGTTAACGGTAAAGGACATATCTTATCTACTACAACTTTCTAGACAAGGAACAAAATATCACTTAGATTTCCTTAGGAGAAAAATGATTATTGAACGCTTAAAGAATAGAAGGGGATTTAAATACAAATTGATTAATAACATTTTACTGTCTGAAAAAAGAAAAGGGATAAGTAGACAACCAGGATACAGTAAAAATAAAATAGTAAAAATACTAAAAAATAAAACTCTAAGTACGAAGGAGATATCCAAATTAATCAATGTAGAGGTTAATACTACACGGCATTTTCTCTACAGATTAGAAAAAGAAAAGAAAATAAAAAGGGGCGGGAAAGCAAATGTAGATGCAAAGCATTATGAAATATTATGGAAATTAAACTAGTGATATTTTTAAACAGCTTTTAAACCTAACTATCCATGAAAAAACAAGAAATTCCAAAAGAAGCAGGAAGATTGAAATGGTTGTGCAATGAGGCTTATTTTGCAGTAAGATATAACCTTCCTTTTGCGATCAATCATAAAGTTCTTGCATTTGGATTGGGAGTACTATCGGGATATGCCGCTGCTTCTGCCGGAGAATATGCAGCTAATAAACTTGATTTGCCTTTAGAGAAAATAGCTTCTCACAGCCTAGCAGCGACTGTAAGTGCTCCCTTAATAGCTTACGTGATTGCTCCAAAAAACTTTAGAGATTTTGTAAGGGATAGTCCAACTTATTCTTCAGGTAGCTTAGGAGTTATGACCGGGGCTTCTGTTAAAGCGTTGGATGTTTTACTGTTTTAATCCAAAACCTTTAAAAGAAATGTAGTTCTGAAATTCTTTATGGGCTCGTAGCTCAGTCTGGTTAGAGCACCAAATCAGAAATGATGTGCAGGTCTT
>ERZ1292623.4538-Hain-H51-01um-R1-4538-length-11336-cov-4_pt1 | contig 11336 bp, 12 predicted proteins | sample MGYA00564398_ERZ1292623 | MGnify/ENA primary metagenome ERZ1292623 (study PRJEB36523, sample SAMEA6512633) | groundwater metagenome | collected 2019-01-07 | study: AquaDiva: Metagenomics assemblies of 32 groundwater samples | reverse complement strand
TATTCCCCAGATAATTTGCCTGGAGATATTCCAATCCCTGATATTTTTAAGCCAGTTAAAGTAAATTTTGGCAAAATTTTTGGGATAAATTTTTATTTTCCCAGATTTTACTGCCTCAATTGCTTTTTTTGCCAAAGGTTCAACTTTTATAAACCACTGCTCCAAAGGCAGGGGTTCAATTACATTTTTACACTTATAACAAAGGCCAATTCTGTGTTTGTATTCATAATCAACTTTTTCTAAAAGTTCTTTTTGCTCTAATTCTTCTACAACTGCCTGTTTTGCCGCTTTCACACTCATTCCGGAAAACTTTCCCGCACTAGCATTTAACCTTCCATCAAAGCCAATCACCTGAACAATAGGTAGGTTATGGATTTGAGCTCTTGCAAAATCATCCATGTCATGGGCTGGGGTAAGTTTGATAATTCCTGTTCCAAAAGTAGGATCAACAGTGTCATCCGCTATAATTTTCATCTCTTTGTCTGTTAAAGGATTTTTTACTTTTCTACCTGTATACCGGGAATTTTTCTTATCTTTTGGGTTAATAGCCAGATAGTCATCAATCATGATTGGCTCTGGTCTGGTGGTAGCAATAACTAAATATTCTGGCTCGCCAGCTTTGCTGTTAATTAGTGGGTAGCGGACATAATATAGCGGATCTTTTCTTTCTTCATAAACTACTTCTAAATCAGAAAAGGAGGTGCCATTTGTAGTGCAGTAATTAACCAATCTTTGGGTTCTGTAAACCAATCCATCATCAAACAGTTTTTTAAAGGTTTTGTAGACAACTTTGACAATATCAGGATCAAGAGTAAATTTTTGTCTGGACCAATCAAGAGAAAACCCCAGTCTTTTGAGTTGCTGTTCCATATTTCCTCTATTCTCTGCCACAAAATCCCAAATCATCTGATAAAGGGTGGTTCTGTCGTAATCAAATCTGGATTTTCCTTGATTCTCAAGATGTTTTTCAAAAACAAATTGTGTTTCAAAACCGGCATGGTCTGCTCCGGGCAGCCACAAAGTAGCTTCACCTTTCATCCTATGATATCGGATGAGAATATCTTCAATGGTATACATGGCATGGCCAAAATGTAGGGGGGCATTGGCATTGGGTGGAGGTAAGATGATGGTAAAAGGTTTGCCATCAGGATTTATTTCAGGCTTAAAATAGCCTGCCTTTTCCCAAAATTTGTACCATTTTTGTTCAACCTTAGTTTGATTATAAACTTTGTCCATCAGCATAAGTATAGGGTGCTTGTAGTAGTTGGTCAACGATGACTATGCCGGGGTACTGGTTTAAAAAAGATTTTATTTCTTTCTTTTTGAGAAAAGGGAGTTCTCCAGGTGGCAAACTGTAACTGTTCATCAACATCTTCAAAGGCAACAGTCATAGTGTTATGAGTACGGTTTAGAAAGACTGTTCTAAGTCGGTAAACAGCGCCTGGTTGATAGGGAGTAGCTGGTTTTTTATTGGCATAAATATACTCATCTCTTCCAGGTATTTTAATAGTGACACTATTCAAGCCCACTATAATACTATTACCTTTATCTTCATAAATAGTATGCACTACCCTCACATTAGGCTCTTCTGATTCTGGTTTATCCCAAAGTTCAGGATTTATTTGTCTTGCTACTTCACTAATACCTTCAATATTCATTTTTTATAAAAAATAACCCCAGAAGGGTTAATTTAAGTATGATTATATGATTTAGGTTCATTATTGTCAAGCGAGGGATAAATTGGGATCTGCCTGAAGTTTTAAAGGATTTGGGATGGGTTTTTGGAAAAATCCAGCTGCTGCAATCATGGCTCCGTTATCTGTACACAAGTCTGGTGGAGGAATATATAATTTAATATTTGAATTCAAACTGTCCACTGTAACCTGTAACCTGTCAACTAACTTTTTATTTGCAGCCACACCGCCGGCAATCATGATATTTTTCACAGGATGAACTTTTAATGCCTGGATTACTTTTTCTACTAAAGATTCAACTATGGTATTTTCAATAGCAGCAGCCAGATCTTGCTTCACCTCCGAGGAGTCAAAGCCCACCTCGGAGGTGTGTACCAGGTTTGCTACTGCAGTTTTTAAGCCTGAATAAGAGAAATCAAAATCTTTTGATCCCTTCATAGGAATGGGAAGTTTAAATCTATTTGGATTACCTTTTTGAGCCAGTTTGGAAATTTCCGGTCCTCCTGGATAGGAAAGTCCTAATAATCTGGCACATTTATCAAAGCACTCACCTGCCGCATCATCCCTGGTGCCACCTAAATAATCATACTTGCCATGACTGGTAAAAAGCACTAAATCCGTATGCCCACCTGAAACCAGTAAGCCTAAACAAGGAAATACTGGTACTTCACCTCCGGGATGTTCTGTTTGAATCCAGTTGGCATAAAAGTGGCCAAGTAAATGGTTAACTGGTATTAATGGTTTATTCCAAACTAAGGCTAGAGTTTTGGCTGTTTCTACTCCCACCAAAAGGGATCCAATCAGTCCTGGACCGTATGTGACAGCTATGGCATCAATTTTCTTTATTCTGTCATCCCGACGAATGTCGGGATCCAATTCCGAACGTGACTTTGTTAATTGGATTCTCCTCGAGTCTGAGCGACCTCGGAGTCGAAGACCTGCATTCGCAGGAATGACATCGGGAAAGATTTGACTTAGTGCTTCCTCAATTACCGGAATAATGCTTTTGATCTGTTCCCTGGCAGCTTGTTCCGGAATAATTCCTCCATATTTGGCTTGTAAATTAGCTGATGATGCTACGACATTGGATAATATTTTTACTCCATCTTTATCCTTTATCAATATAGCAACTGCTGTCTCATCGCAACTAGTTTCAATACCGAGTATTATCATGCCGGTATTGTACTTTTTTATCCCAGATTTGACAAATATCTTATAACCATGCTAGGATTTGGCACAATATGACAAATATAGAGCTTCCTAAATATTATCCAGAAATTTCTTTAGCAGATGAGCTGGACAGACAAAGGCAAGAATCCACTGAAAGAGTAGCTGTCCCTTTAGGGATAGATAGAGCTACATTCCAAGTTAAACTTCCCTCAAAATGGCCTGAGAGGGGTAAAAATTATGATGAATATGCTCTAAAAGTTCCTTTAATCTCTTTGGATTTAACCCCTTTCGGTTTTAGCTGGTTACAGGTTACAGAAGCTGCTTTGTATTATGATCCGGAAAATCCTAATGAGGTAATTAAACCCTTTATTTGGGATGAGTTAAGGAAAACTGATAATGGCAAAGATCGGTTAAGGGTTTGGAGAGATCCCAGAAAGGGAATTGAGCCTTTTCCTCAAGTTCCTCATGCTGTCTGGATTCAAGATGGGACCAGATATGCGCGGGGGCAATCACCCAGGGATGTCAGAAGAAATCTAAATGTTGTGGAAAGGGCAGGGGACCATTTTAAGGGTACTAGTTTGAACTTACTTCGCCCTGATATGTTTAAAAACATGTGGTGGTATTTTGTTGGTGGACAGCTTGGGTCCGGTGGCGTGCCCTATGGTTACTGGGATTCCGGGCCGGGGTTCGGTGCTAGCTGGGATGCCGATCCTTATGATGGCTTCCGCCCTCTTGTCTCTGGGAGTGAATATTCTGTAGCTTGATTCTTTTCGACGCAATTTTGTCGCTTAATCTATTTTAACAGAGTGCTCTTTTAGCCATTTGGAGATTTGTTCAACTGTTAAATTGCCATTGTCTACTCTAACTGCAAACTCTACTTCTTCTTTATGTTGATTTATTAATTTATACTCATTTTTTTAAGGAATAAACCAGCTGAAGTTAAAGCGGCGCGTTTGTTGCCATCTACAAAGGGATGATTTTTTAAAAGTGACTGTAGTAGGGCTGCAGCTTTGTCAAAAATGGAAATATATAAATATTCGCCTCCAAATGTAGCTTGTGGTCTAGCTACCGCTGATTCTACCAAACCCATGTCCCTGGTTCCTAAAGAACCGCCAAATCTTTTTACCATTTGATCGTGAATAAATAGAACCTGTTCTATTGTGAGAAAAATAATTTTTGTTTTCACCTATGGGAGAGTTCTTGTAAGACGTCTTTGTGATCTTCAATAAACTGATCCACCATTTTGGCGAATCTTACATCTACACCAGGTATCTTGATTTTCTTTTGTGGAATTAAGGTAAGACCCTGATTTGTTTCTTTCCACTCAACCTTTGACCCATCCCGTATAGAAAGCTGGTGGGCATAGGCTTTAGGTACAGTAACTGCTAAAGAGTTACCATTTTTAAATACTTTTCTCATGCCTTAATGATACCATAAATGTACTGACAAGGTACTGACAAATTAATGTGGGGTATAATATTTCCCAGTGATTACTAAATCAAAACAGGAATATATTAAAAATGCTATTTATCTTTCCTATACTTCTTTAAATGATTTTTTGAAGTGTCCCGGGAGCTATTATTTAAAAAACATCTACAGAGATCCCAAAACCGGCTTTAGGATGCAGATTGCCTCACCTTATCTTTCTTTAGGTTCAACAGTCCATGATGCTATAAAGTGGCATATAGAAATGGCAGGCCCGCTTCGACTCGCGTCGAGCGAGGCGAGACAGGTAACATATGAACAATTGGAGGGAAAATTTAGAAATCTATGGCTAAAATATACCGGTAAAAGAGGGGGTTTCTCCACCAAAGAAGATGAAGCAAGTTTTGGTAAGCGCGGCCTGTTAATGTTGGAGAATTTTTTTAGAAATGCCAAAAACTTGGAAGATAAACATCACAGTATAGAATTTCCTAAATACCCATTATTGGATAATGTAATTTTAATGGGGAATTTTGACTTTATTGGGGAAAAAGAGGATCAGACCTTACATGTTGTGGATTTTAAAACCGGAGCAAATGATGAAAAAGATCCAATTCAGCTTTATATTTATGCCATTTTGGCAGAGGCTAATTTGGAAAAATCAGTTTCTTCAGCTTCATTTTGGTATTTGGACAGGGAAGATAAACCGCGTGATATAGTTTTAGATCCGCTGGAACCAAAACTGGAATGGTTAAAAGAAAAAGCCACAGAGTTAAAAAAGGCAATTGGGGAGGGAATGTGGGTTTGTCCTTCGACTCGCTCCGCTCGCTCAGGATTATGTAGAGATTGTAGAGACTATCATGCCATTTTGGATGGAAAAGGTGAATTTCAATTTACTGATTATAGATACAAGAAAGATGTTTATTACCTTCCCAAATAGTGGCTAGACTTCATGAGTAGTTTAACCTGTTTTTTTAGAATCTGGGATTATGACTGAAATAACAGGTTTTTGATCTAACAATTCTACCACAAAAAGCCCATGCAAAAGAGTGGCTGTTTTAAGCACTTGCTCAAGAGGGACTCCTGTTTCTTTGGCAATTTGTTCAGCAGGTGCGCTCCAATGATGATCTTTTAAAGAGCGGGTAAAAGCTCCCAAGGGCTGGTTTTTGTAAGCTGCCATTCTGGTAAGAAAAGCCAGAGGTTCTGCCAGTTCACTAAATGGCTTGGGGGCACAAGGTGTATCAGGTATGGGTACTTTAGTTAGATCAACAGGAACTGTTAATTGCTCAACAAGCATCATTTCTACTGTAGATCTATTTTCCAAGCTTGTCAAAAAAGCTGTTTGGTTAAGGTGAACTAGCCTCAAAAAACGTGAATTAATACCGCAAAACACCTTAAATTCACGCTAAATTGACAAAAGTAAGTGAATTTCAGCTAAGTTGATGGACCATGTCTTCTACCATTTCTCTAACTCTTGCTTGCTGAGGATAAGTTGAATCTTTATCTGAGACTGCTTTATCGCTTGTTAAAGCTACAAAGCTGTGTTCAATATATCTACGGTCTATAGATTGCAGATAACCTGCTTGATGGCAATAACTAAATCCATCTTGGGTAATATTACCATCTTTATGCCTAACAGTAACCTCTTGACCACTTGCTGTAGCAGTTTTTCTAGTAGGGATCCATCTTAAAAACTTTTGGCCCAGATAATTATCTCTAACTAAAAAGCCTTTCCTAAACTCATATAAAAATTGGCCTACATTTTGAGCTGTTGTTTCATTTAGTGTGCCTGATTCAAGATTTAAGATAGTAGTATCATGAAGATGCCAATTGGATAAAACATCCTGTATTCTATTTCTACCTGCTACATCCGCTACCTTGGCAATTGCTACGTTATCAGAAAATTGAATAGAGTATCTTAGGAGATCTTCTAAAGTCTTTGTTGGCAGCATGTCCCTTCTAACAGCTTTGGACATAGCCCAGAGAGGAAGAAATTCTACTTTAAGTCTTCCAGTACCATGCATATTTTCCTGATACTCGTAAGGGGTAATATGATATCTTTGTTGTAAATCAAGCACCTCATCTTCTACTATTTTTAGAGCTACAGCCACTATAAAAAGTTTACCCAAAGAAGCAGCAGGTTGTTTCTCATGAGAATTGTATTCAGTAACTACTTGGTCAGTTTTTAAATTCTGTTGGAAGAAAGCAGTATGTAACTGACCATAAGTTTGTATACCACTTGCTTCTTTAATTGAGCCTGTCATGGTTGGATTGTATCATAAAAGTTTAACTTCTGCTAAATTGTTATATTTGTGGAAGCCTACCTGTATTATTCTCCGGCTAATTTAAAGCCCGGCTTAGGGTACCAATCATCAAAAGAAAATATCAAATTTGTTTCAAACTTATTGGCAGTTGCAGCCACAATTGCGTCAAAAATAGTATTTTGCTTAGATTGAGACCTTGTTTCAAAAATAATCGCTGCCTTAGTTTGAATTTCTAAGTTTACGTACTCCACAGTAAAAGCTCCTGCCAGATATTGTTTATTTATTAATTTTGCTTTATCAGGTAGGTTTTTAGCACGAGATAAGGCTGTAATTGTTTCCAGAATAGCAGTATTAGGATAAATTACTTGAAATCTTTTTAAGTTGAGCCACTGACTGATTCTCTTTGCTTTTTGGTGATTAGCATCTTGCTTATCTGCTAAAGCTATTAAGGAATCCGCATCTCCTATAATAATATTGTTCACTTTTGTCTTTTCTCTCCACCCCAAGCGTAGTAGTCGTGATTTATAGATACATCCGTAGGAGAACCTTGTTGGCTGGGCATTTGTTCTGCCATCTTAGCCAGATCAAGTAAAGCCTGGGCATTGGATTTAGGGTGATTAATCTCCAAGCCCTTACTCAGGGCCTCTCTTATAATTTCAGCTTCAGCCTTATTCTTATCTTGAGCTATTAAGCTAATTCTTCTTCTGGTATCATCCGGGATGTGAACACTGATTCTTTGCATATGTATTACATCATACATCATACAAACAGGTTTGTCAAGTGCCCAACTTAACTTCAGCTAAAGTGTTGTGTTTATGAAATCCATTAGAGGGGATCGACTCAAATAGCTTAATCGACGATATCCGTATTGGATTAAAAGGCATGGCCATAAGTTTTTCCATTTCCACTTCTAATTTTTGATCTACTTTTAAATGGTTGTTGAGCTTGGAAATATTGAAATCTTCACTTTTGATAAAGACTTAAAAAAGTTAAGGTAAAAATTACCAGGCTATTTTAGAGGGGAAAGGTGAGTTTCAGTTTACAGACCACCGCTACAAAAAAGATATTTATTTCTTGAAACGTTAATAAATAGGCTCGAGGTCTTTTTCTACAACTTTTTCTATTAAAGTTTGTCCAGGGAAGATATAAATAAGTCTGATTTTGCCTGAACCGACCTTGTTCAGTTCGTCAATAATAGTTGTAACTTTACTTGACTTAATATCAGTAAAAGGTTTGGCGACGGAATGGTATCTGCTGATAAAACCTTCTAGTTCGGAAGCTGCCAGAATCACCACTACATTTTTATCCAGAAGTGTGGTCATTTCGCCTTTAAGCTTACCTTGTTCTCGTAATAGGTTTTCAATTACTTGATAAAATTGGTTAAAATCTTGGGTGTTTGATTTACAGTTAATAATAAACTGTTGGACCTTTTCTTGTGTCTCAGAATTTACTGCGATAGACCCCTCTAGGATGTGACCTTCAAAGGCTGAAGTACTACTGTTGTAGACAGAAGGTAACCCAAGGAGAATAGTATGTGCTACCTCAATTTGGTGTTCCGCAAGCTCTGCTAACACGCTTCTTACTGCTTGTTTTGGGTCAATATAGTCAATTCCAGGTTCTTGTTCTAGTAATTTGCCAACGCCTCCGTGCATAGCGGTGGAGCTAAAAGTGATTATTGGGGGTATTCTTCTCTCCCTAGGTAGTGCTTTCGCGCGAGCCATTAATTCAGGCATATGAGCTTTTAAACTTTGGCCATATAAATTAGTGTCAATTGAGCCTGATAGTTTTGGATCAGAGATCGGATAAATCTCAGGAAACGAGCGATCGCCAAAATAGTTCTTCCCCAAGGCTGTAATTAGAGAGTTCATCAGGGCTTCGGTGAAATGGGCAGTATCACGACCGCTATCTCCACCAACAACAATAATTGGTCTTCTAGCAATCACTCTTGTTTCTTCTGGTTTACTAATATCCGGAGTAATGGTTTGTATTGGTAGTCTTTGAATACCCTTCAGGTAGCGTCTAATATCAAATCCAACGTAAAATCTAGGGTCTCCTGAAGAAGAAAATACTGTATCCTCATAAGGATAATCTGCTCCAGTAATTAGGTCACGATCAAAAAAATGCCTTATGGGAATATCAGTTTGGGTAAATGGGTTAACGGTGCCATACTCAAGACCTAGCTTGGTCACATCAGCACGCTTTAGATCAGACTCACTAACATCTAAGTGCTGGGCCAATTTGGTAAAGTCTAGCTCTCGATCAGCTCTGGTATGAGTTATAACTAGGGGATAACCAGGAGCTGTTAGGGCATTAGATCTCATAATTCGCCATAGTTCTACTCCTTGCTCTCCCTCGAAAATCGCAGCCGCAGCATTTTCTCTTACAGATCTGGGACGGCCTTGATTTTTACCAAAAAAATAATGAACTCCGTATTCAAAACGCAAAAGTGGCGGGACTGGAGTTTCTGTATATATCTCATCTCTAATCTCTGCCGGGACATCAAAAATGGTCAGGCAAAGTGAATCAAAATGGCTGGCGATTTGAGCCAGTCTTTCCACCACAGGATCGCTTTCTTCAAGGCCAAGTTGCTTTGGGTTAAATCCAACCTGTAATAATTGTTCCATATATCTATTATCTATGTGATAGAGCAGGTATTATACACTATAAGGCTTATTATGTCAAAATGATTAAACTAAGGATTTTTGTGTTTTTAAAACACTTGTTGACATATTGTCATACAGATGTGTTATACTTAAGTTATGGCATTAAAAAGAACTACCCTAAGGATAGATGAAGACTTAAAAAAAGATACTCAACAGCGAGCCTTAGAGGAGAATACCACTCAACAAGAAATTCTCAATAGAGCTTTAAAGAAATATTTAAGAACTGAGGTTCAGAAAGAGCTTGCTAGGGAAACAGTGGCCGAGCCACAGGAAGTAACTACAAAAAAGGCTAGTTCGAGTAAACCAGCAGATGTAATTGATTTGATATTTAGCTCACTGGATATCGAAGCCAGGGGTTTTATTAAAAAGGGAGATTTGATAGATGCCCTTAATTTTAGAGGAATTCTAGAGGATGACATTAGGATTAAAAATGTCATGGAGGCTTTGAGTAAAACTAATAAAGACGATGATATCCCCCCCCAAACCTTCCGCAGGATTGTTGGGCCGTACATTACATTAATTGAAAAAGCCCTGACTGGTAGTCTGGTTATCCCCGATTTTAAGAATTTCTGTAGTTTTATTACTAATCTTTATAATCGCACAATTCAAAACAAAGATGGCGAGGTTTCAGATTACATACCTGAGCTAAAAGGAGTTGACCCAAATAACTATGCTATTTCCATTTGTACTATAGACGGACAGAGATTTAATTTGGGAGATTACAATCCTCCCTATCTAGCCCAATCTACTGCCAAACCCATAAATTATTGTCTGGCCTTAGAAGAGCACGGCGAAGAAGTAGTTCATAAAAAGATTGGCAGAGAACCTTTAGGCAAAGGTTTAAATCAGTTGACTCTAAACAGTCAAGGATTGCCGCATAATCCTTTAAATGGTACAGGAGCAATTATGTCGGCCTCCTTGATTGGCCAAGAACTTTCCCTGGAAGACCGTTTTGAACAGGCTTTAAAGAAATGGAAGTCGCTTTCCGGAGGAATTAATCCTGGATTTTCAAAATCAGCTTACGATTCAGCTAAACATGTTGCGGATAAAGATCTGGCGCTAGCTTATTTTATGAGATTGAATCAGTTGTTTTCCAAAGGATCAAATTTAGAAGAATATTTGGACTTTCTGTTTAAATGCTTATCTATTGAAACTACCACTGAAGCTCAAGCAATTATTGCTGCCACTTTGGCAAACGCCGGAGTTTGTCCGACCAATGGGGAAGCCGTGTTAAAAATGGAGACTACAAAGAATTGTTTATCTTTGATGTATTCCTGCGGTATGGAAGATTACTCGTCTGAGTTTGCTTTTGCAATAGGACTTCCTGCTAAAAGCGGTATTTCAGGATCGATTATGATAGTTGTGCCTAATGTGATGGGAATTGCGATTTATTCTCCTAGGGTTGATAGTAATGGCAATAGTGTTAAAGGATTAGATTTATGTAATAAATTAATCCAGAGATTTAATTTTCATAATTACGATAGCTTAACTAAAAAACTGGATAAAATTGATCCCAGGCTTTTGAAAAATGAAAATAAAATGAGGGGCGTGATGGCTGTTTGTACTGCTGCTTCTCAGGGAGATCTATATGAGATCCAAAGGTTAGAGGCCTCGGGGGTTGCTTTGGATGAAGGTGATTATGATGCCAGAACCGGCATACATCTGGCAGCCTCGGAAGGTCACGAAGAGGTAGTTCGCTATTTTATTGAAAGAAGAGTGGATATTAACCCTAAAGACCGTTGGGGTGGGACACCTTTAGCTGATGCCATGAGAGGTAACCACACTGCGGTAATTGAACTGTTGGAGAAAAATGGAGCCAGGCTATGAAAAGTGATATTAAGACAACCGGAGTAATGGCGCTTGACTGGGCAGCGGCTCAGGGAGATTTGCACGAGATTCAAAGGTTAGTCGCATCCGGCGCAGATTTGAACGAAGGTGATTATGATGGGAGAACCGCAATACATCTGGCAGCCTCGGAAGGACAGGAAGAAATTGTCAGGTATTTAATTGCGAAAGGTGTAAATATTAATCCTAGGGATCGTTGGGGTGGGACACCTTTAGCTGATGCCATGAGAGGTAACCACACCAAAGTTATAGAGCTTTTGAAAAAACATAATGCACAG
>ERZ1292623.3812-Hain-H51-01um-R1-3812-length-12684-cov-4_pt1 | contig 11340 bp, 15 predicted proteins | sample MGYA00564398_ERZ1292623 | MGnify/ENA primary metagenome ERZ1292623 (study PRJEB36523, sample SAMEA6512633) | groundwater metagenome | collected 2019-01-07 | study: AquaDiva: Metagenomics assemblies of 32 groundwater samples | reverse complement strand
CACTTAACACAAAACTCGATACTGTTAAAACATAGTGGACTTACAAGACATACGCAGTAAGTATTCAGAATCGTTTGAATTTTTACAGGCACGCAAACGAAGGCAAGTCTCTCAGTTAGTCCTGCTCAACAACCTGAACCGTGGGGACCAAAACATTGCTTCAACACTGTTGCTTTCTCTTTTTAATAAGACGCTTTCTGCACTCTATGATGACAAGATGCAGGTGAAGTTCCTACCATCCCAAGGAATACTGCAGGAGCAACTGAACTCCTATAATCTCTTGGCTCAATCTGATTATTTGGAAATGCAGAAGGCGAAGTTAGACTACGATTGGTCGTGGGATACCCTGTTCTTTGGGCGAGGATATATGGAAACATTGCGATTCAACAAAAAGCGCAAAATTATGGAACCTGCGGTTATCAATCCCTTGATGTTTGGCTATGACCCTTACTTTGCGGATGTCCAAGATTGGAGGTACTACTGGAAATGGGTTACTAAGACCAAGTGGGAACTCAAAAAGCTCATCAAGGCAGGTGTGATTGATGGTATCAAAGACCCAACAGAGATTCCAACGGGAGTAGACACCTACCTATGGGACTACAAAATCAAACGGGATGCGGCTAACAAGGGAACGGCTACTGCCACCGACACTCAAATAGGTGATGTGTTTCAGATACTTGAGTTCTTTGGGTATGACGAAAAGGGGAACAAGGCGGTTGTGTGGGTAGACAAGAGTTTTAGCAAAAAGCTCTTTGAGATGACATTGGATTTGGAAGACGGAGAGCAGATTGTCACCCCAGAAGGTGAGTCAATAGACACCGGTTCCAAATGGCCCATCGTAGTGAAAGAAGCGTTCAGAGAGCCACATTCGTCAATATCGTTTTCAATTGCTGACTTACTCGAAGACAAACATCGGGCCAAATCGGTGCTCCTAAATCTTGCCTTTGTAGCCGCAAAAGACCGTGCGAACCCTATTTACGGATATAATCCTGATAAAGTAAGAGACATCACACAATTTTTCTCGCGTCAAATCAACCAACACATCCCCATGGATGACCCAGAAGCAGCATGGCCATTAAGCAAAGAAGACCCGATGAGTGTTGGACTCATTAACTTCATCACCATGCTTCAGCAGGAAGCCAACGCGCCGGTGGGAACGGGACAGGCACTTCAACCAGAATCAGGTGGTCAAGAAACTGCGACCGAAGTCGCTATTGAGCAACAGTTGAATGATATGGCTCAATCCCTACAGTCCAAGGTCATGCAATTTGGTGAGTCTGAGTTTTGGAGCCATTGGTTCAATCGCTATAAGAAGCATGGCAAAGAGTTGGGTGAGAAGATGGCAAATATCGTTGGAGTAAAAGGCGTAAAAACAGAGATGGTTAAGTTGTCTGACTTTAATACCGATTTCCCGCCGGGAGTGATGGTATATTCTGCTAAAGAAGCAGAGTACAAGGAACTCGTGTTGCGGCGTGATTTGACGAATCTTTATCCACAACTCGTTCAGACGATAGACCCCGATGGGATGCGGAACTTCAATAAGTTCGTGTTTTTCCCTAAGTTTCTGCAAGACCCATCACTTATCGACACGATGTTCCCCGAGACACTTGACGAGATGAAAGCAAAGGAAGAAAATGAAACATTAAAGGATAATAAGTATCCGAAAGTTTTACCAACAGACGAACACCAAACACATATTTACATTCACCGGATGGTTCAGCCAAAGACATTGGCGACTTGGTTCCATATTGCTGAACATGAAAGTTATTACGCTCAAGCAAAGCAACAGCAGATGATGCAAGAAGTACAAGTACAGCAAGAACAAATGCAACCGAACAAACCAACCCCAAATAAACCAAATAATAAAATTAACCAAGAGCGTCTCTCTCCAATGGGTGCTGTAGCCCCCTTAAAACAGGAGATGCAGACATCTCAACAAACACCACTAGCATGAGCAACTCATATTCCCCCGCAGTCCCCCGAGGTAAAGATAATAATCCAAAAGACGGATACCCTCCGGCAAAAGTAGCGTTAGAAAGCAATAATAATGAGAACATTTCCGTCTCATCTGTCTTGGCTTTTACTCACGACACAACCGAAATCGAGGTTGCGGCTGTGGGCCAAGGCATAGCAGGCAGGTGGGCGGCAAACCAAACCACGAGTGTCGTGACCGCTACGGGAGCCGGAGCTAACTTTGACTTCGTTGTTGCAGTAAACACAGTAAAACGATTTGTTGTCCCGCGTGAGACTAGCGGTTCGTATGCCAGTGTCCAAGGAATCAACAGAGCTGAAGGACTATTTACCGCAATCGCGTATAAGACCCTTGCCGGCACTGGTAGTGTATTAACCGCAGAGTTCTAACATGCCGCTGAATAAAAAAGGAAAGAAAATACTGGCAGCCATGAAGAGTATGTATGGGAAGAAAGGTGAGCACATGTTTCATGCCTCCAAAAACAAGGGAGCGATTTCAGGAGTAGAGAAGCGAAAGAGGTTAGGTAGGGCAGCAGACGGGTTTTTTGGCAATTCGTAAATAAAGTAAAGCCTTCTAGAATCTCGACTTCTTAGGAGGGTTCAATAGCTACTCATTAGGTTCGTCGAGATTCCTAATGAGTAGCTGTCCGACCCCCCTAAAGGTCGGTTTTTTATAAGGGGTCGAGTAAAAAAAGTTAATCAAAACAAAAAATGTCAATCAGATTACCGCTACAGACAGTGTTAGATGTAAACAACAGTGCCATAAACGCTACGGGGCCTGCTTCAACAGCAGGAGGGGTAGCAAATACATTCGTACTCCCCCAGGATACGGATAATGTCGTAGTCAAGCTCACCGCGTCAGTTCTTGCTGGAGGTGTTTCGGCAACACTTCAGACGACAGATGATGGTGGCACGACTTGGTACGATGTGGCTCGCACGAGTATAGTATCCAATGCGAATAACGCCGTGACTGCAGAGTGGCTCTCAGCCCCGGTTGCAGGAGTAGGATTTAAGGTGACTCATGGAGTTGCTTCGGTCGGAACTGGAACCGCAGTGAGCGTGTTAAGCACTATCGGTTCAGCAGGAGCTTCGACTCTATCCCAGAAAGAGTTTTCTGGCATGCCGATTTTGAGTCAGCAAGGACGAGTGTTCCTCCGCTACACGGCGGGCGTGACCTCGATTATTAATGAACGGGTCAGAGTGTATACGAACAACCAATCAGGCGGAAGGTAAAGGAAGGTAAAGGAAGATAAAGAAGGTAAAACAGTCAATGAATAACTCCAAGATTGCTCTCGAAAACTTGGAAGAAAGCGAAGATACCCATGTAGCTTTCCTTCAAAAACAACAGGGCGAATTAGCCCAGATTGTCGAAGCAATCAACCGAGTTGAGTCAAACGAAGATTGGCAGAAGCTCAAGAAGTTAGTGTTAGATGGAGTTGTCGCAAATCTCGAACGACAATTACTAAAAGAAGCTGCTGAAAAAGAGGTCGATACGGCAGAGATATATAGGATACAGGGGCAGCTATTCTGGGCACGGAAGTATGTTGACCTGAAGAAACTGTCGGACATGTATCGTCATCAAGTAGAAAACCTTAAAAATCAAATAAAACATGAAACAAGCCCTAGGGACGGAGCCCTCTAATGCTCCAGCGACTGTGCCTGTGCAACCAACGCAACCAGTGCAAAAAGTATACAGGCAACACACGATAGAACGACAGGGCCAGCGAACAGAGCCATATACTCACCGGATGCCACAAATCCGTGGGGGTGTATGTGAGTGGTGCGGTATCAAAGATCCCAATGTTCCGTCACAGTTCCAATATCAACTGTGCGACCATTTCAGGGGGATGGGGGAGATGAAATGCTCCTATTGCGATGAATCCGTAAACCCAACCGAAGTTGTACTGCGTTCAGTATTAAATGTTGCTGAACATCCCGATAACCCGAATAAACTGGTTGTCTGGTGCAACTCGTATACCTGTTCCGGCAAGCATGTGGCCCGATTCCGAGTAAACCGCTCATAGGGTTCTCGTGAATCGGCAATCGTGTGTCTTTCTAGTCAAAAGACAACTGAAATAAAGACTAATTCGTGGCATGAAATTCGTCCCTCATTCCACTGCAAAACATGACTGATGAACTCGATTTAGAACAACTCGACACAGAACTCGAAAAAGAAAATAAAGTAGAGAAACGAATTAAAGACCTTTCTGAAAAAGTTAGGTTGACATCGGAAGAACGCGACGAGCAGAAGAATCTCTTGAACGCCAGCACCCAAAGAGTTGCTGAACTTGAAAGAGAAAATGCCTTCAATAGCGGATTTGTAGATATTCTCTCAACTCACTCTGCGGCTAAAGACCACAAAGATGAGATTAGGGAGAAAGTCCTTAAAGGATACTCTGTCGAAGACGCTACGCTTGCTGTCTTGGGCAAGGCGGGAAAGCTGGGCCAAACCCAGCCACCACCTGCGTATAAGACAGAAAACCCAGCGGGCGGTTCGGCGGTTACACAACCGTTAGTGGGAGACCAAAAACCCATCAGCGAACTCTCCAGGGAAGAGAAACGACAGAAATTAGTGGATGCAGAAGCTCGCGGTGAGATTTCGATGACCTAGCCATTCAAAGGGAAACAGCGAAATGCCAGTAACAGTAAGGGCTACTACATGGGGCGGAGCTACCAGCAACGCCTCCGAACTTCTCCAGTCCTATATCTCTGATGAAATCAAGGTATTGGAACCAGAACTTCAGTATGCCAGATTAGGAAAGCGGCGAGATGCGCCAAAAGGATACGACCGTATCCTGTTCCCACAGACAAACCAGATTCCCGTGCGTATTAATGTTTCAAACATTGGCGCACTCGGTTCACCATCAACTTTTGGTGGAGGTTCTGTGTGGGGAGCAACCGGCTCCATCCAAGGCGGAGGAGCTGCGACAGCAGGAGGGTTCCCGGTATCTTCAACAGAAGGTGTCGTGGCAATCGCAGAAGGAACGAACCCATCGGCAATCACATGGGGCGCAACTTCATTCAGTTCAGGCCCCGCACAGTATGGGGTATTAGTTCAGATTTCGGATTTGCTGGTCCATTCTTCGGCCATTGAGACCGTCGATGCATGTACATCGCATGTACGCAGTGCTCTGGCAAGACTCGTGGATACAGCACTACAGACAGTTGTCAATGCTGGGGCAAATGGAGTGATTTATGCTGGCGGAAAAACTGCTCGTGCAGACTTGGCCGCTGGTGACCTGTTGACCCAGACAGAAATGCAGAGAGCATACAAGACTTTGGCTGCTTCAAACGCGGCTGGAGCTAAGTATTTTGAGGGCAGCTATTTTGCGGCCGTCGTTCACCCATACCCAGAATCAGACCTGATGAGTAACTCTCAGACAGGCGCGTTTGTAGATGTGGGGCGATACACTTCTGTTGACGACCTTCGCAAGGGTGCTTTAGGAGACTTCCGAGGTATCCGCTACCTACGCAGTGCGTGGCAAAACTACTTCAACTCGACGACTGAAGTGTTCCCGACGACTGTGTTGAGTTCGGATGCTTTCGGATGGGGCTACTTCCAAGAGCCAACTCCGATTCTTGTCACCGTTCCCGACTCGAACAACCCGCTCAACCTCTACACCAGTATCGGTGGAAAGGTGACTTTGGGCGCAACGAGGTTCGAGGACTCGATTGGTACAGTGAGAATTTGCCGCGTTGAGAGTGCCGCGTCGAATACATAACATTAGTTGTGTTTTGTCAATATCTCTTATTTTGTATAATAGGAGATATGACACAAAACATGAATAAACTACCTACAAATGCCAATCGTATCTGACGCACTCACCTTTTCTCGAACGCAAGTCCAGACCGACTCCAACGGTCTCACTGACGCTAGTGGTTTGGTTTGGGCCAACGAAGCACTGGTAGATTTTAGGCGGCGTTTGATTGCGGCAGGAGTAGATGCGTCCCAGCTTCAAGAAGCGTACCGGGATGGGACAGCAGGTACGGGAACCTACCTCTATCCGACGGATATGTTTTGGCTCAAAACGATTGAGCTTAATTACGCCAACACCACGGGCCAAGACTATAAAACCGCAACTCAACTGGATGTCTCGAACATTCCCGCGAATAAATCATTTGGGTGGCTACGGACAAACGCAAATGGCTCTAGTCCGTATTTTGACGACCGGGGCGACCATTATGAGATATTTCCTACTCCTACTTCGGCTCACAATGTCAGCCAACTTATTAGGATATTCTATTACTTAAAGCCGACTGAATACACAGTAGTCGGAGGTACGATTGCATACCCCGAAAGTTTGGACTACCGAATCTTAGGATGGCGTATTGCGTCTAATTATTTGTATTCGCTTGCCAAGGTAGATGAAGGATTAGCCTTTAACCTAAAATATGAGGAAAGAGTAAGACAGTTAATAGCCACGTTATCGAGGGGGTCACAGCAGCCAATAACTGCTATACCAATTCAAGATGATGGTTGGAGCTACTGATGCCAGGATATACCAACATAGCAAAACCAACGGGAGCTAGTTATACAAATGTCGCCAAACCTACGGGTAGCGGTTCAGGTACAATAGTAGCCGGTATGTCTATGGGGTTGCTTATTCCGCTTACAATATCTATAGCCCAAAGCGTCGGAGTGGGTGGATATACAAGTGTGAGTAAACCAACCGGAGCGTCGTACACTAATATAGCTAAACCAACATAAAATGCCAAACAACTATCTATTTTTTGACAAAGACAGCTCCGTAATAACCGCTAGAACAAGTATCACGAGCGGCAGTGCCCATGAACCTATAGTTACGATTTCGAGCGTCCTTTCTCCTATCCCGACTACTTTCAGCGGATCGCCTTCTATTTCTGGCGCGGTAACTATTGTGGGGATTCCACAATCATCAGTGCATGGTGTTGTATCGGTCGGGAGTACAGTTTCTATTGGAAATACGCCGTCCATATCTGGTACGGTCAATATCGGAATTATCCCAGGTTCTGTCTTATCTCAACAACTTGGAACTCGCATTACCTCAATCGTTGGCTCTATTCCTTCGAGTACATTAGTTGGAACCTATGGCCACCGAAACGACAATGTAGCTTCATTCTTGGGCGGAGACCTATCTTGGAGACCCGTAGCCCTAGATTCAGCCGGACGGCCACTGACTAAACCATTCGCCGCTGAGGAAGCTCGTATAGAGGGCTATGTCGCTCTTACGAGCACTTCTCTGACAACTCTCGTCGCCGCAGCAGGCGCGGGACTTAGAAACTACATTACTGACCTCTGGTTTGCCAACACTGGAGCTACTACTACCCTAGTTACTCTATCGGATAGTGCCGCTTCAGTTCTAGGCTATACCATCGCACCCACGGTCAGTGGTTCCAATTTACCGGGACTTGTGACTCCCATTAGAACGGGAGCAAACGCTTCGTTCAACATTCAAGCTGGGTCGAACACCTCAACGCTGTATGCGACGGTTAAAGGATTTAAGGGACCTTAAATAATAAGTAGATTAGATGATTCAACATTATGGCAATAGCATTATGTAAAAACTGTAAAGAAACGTTTAAAGTATCCCGATGTAGTAAAAACATCTACTGTTCTTTACTTTGTTATTGGTCAGATATGAAAGGACGACCTCATGGACATGGGACTAATACGACAGCGTGGAATAAGGGTATGAAACTACCACAATTAAGCGGAGAGAATCATCCGAGATGGATTAGGGACAGAATGTTATTAAAAGACGACCGTAGAGATAGAGGAGGTCAATTAAGTAGAGATTGGGGTAAAAGGGTAAAAGACAGAGATGGTTGGAAGTGTAAAATATCAAACCAAGATTGTGAGGGAAGAATGGAGGCTCATCATATTCTGGGCTGGACGGAGTATCCTGAACTCCGGTATGAAATTAACAACGGCATTACCCTATGCCACGCTCATCACCCGAGGAAGAGAGCGGAAGAGAAACTGTTGGCCCCTGTATTTCAGGGACTAGTAGGAGTATCAATAGTTTAACTTTGGCAATCGCATTTGATGCAACAAGTGGAGCACAAAGCGGGAGTACAACGTCTTTAACTTTCTCCCATACTTGCACGGGTAGCAATTTGGTTCTTTTGGTAGGATTCTTGACCAACAATACTACCGATATTGTTACAAGTGTGAAATATGCTGGAGTAACCATGACCCTATTAAGAACCCAGACGGCAACTGCGGATAGTTTTATTTCGTATTCCTATGGTTTATTGAACCCGACAACTGGGGCAAATACAGTAGAGATCAATTTCAGCAGTCTATCTGTATGTGAAGCCAACTCCCTTTCCTATACCGGGGTAGCCCAATCAGGTTTGCCCGATGCTGTTACCGGAAATTCAAACACGGGGACTACATGGTCTCAAGCCATTACTACAGTTGCGAATAATTGTTGGGTCATCGCATTTCAGAGAGCGTCTGGGCCTTTTGCCGCCGAGGCGCCGGATGTTAAAAGAGCTACCACCCAAGATCAGCAAAACGCCGCCGATTCCGATGCGGCGATAACACCGGCCGGAAGCTATACAATCAATGGAACTTGTGCAGATTCAGGAGACAATACAACGATAGCCCTTTCGATTGCCCCTGCTGTCGCAGGAGCAGCCGCGAATCATTGGCTTTTAATGGGCGCATAAATATGGCAGAACCACTTACAATCACGAATTTCGGAGGTCCCCTCACCCGCAGGAATACGGGAGAGATTAACTCTGGGCTGGCGAAATATGCGACTTCATGGGGCTATGACCCCTATTCCAAGCCAGGGAACTTAACTTGGATGGAACAACCCACGAGTATACTGACTGGTGCATCAACTACCGATACAATCATCGCCATGAAAGCTCGCACGGAGGGAGCATTACAGAGGGTATACGCCCTAAATGCGGTTAATACGCTCTATAAGATTTCTGTTAATGGTGCGGAAAATCCAAGCTTAGATTCCCCATCAGTCATCGGGACAATAGGCACGGGGGCACATAATCGCGGTACCGGCATAGAATTTTATGGGGCAACAGAGAAGATTTTTATTGGGACTGATAGTAATGTCCAAAAGGTGAACTTCGATGGTTCGTCGGCGAGTATTATCGGAACACTCACATCCGATGTCCCAAGACCCATTATAACATTCTTGGGAAAGCTCTATATAGGTAATGGAAACAACATAGCAGAGGTAGATTCCACTGAAACTTTCACCTCTACGGCCAAACTAAGCCCAGCGTTGCCATCAGGTCTTTTTGTCAGAGATTTAGACTTAACTCCCGACGGAAATTATCTCCAAATTTTAGCCTCTCGGACAAATGCCCAAGACCCAACGGGTGCCAACTTAGACCCCTATGCTTCTTTTAGCGCAGACTCATATAGGTTTTATTGGAATGGGATTGATGATTCATTTTCAGCAATGGAAAACTATTCTGGTATCACGCTGTCGGCGAACGCATCTTTTGGAGAAAGCAACTATATGTTTGGGTACGATACAAACGGTTCTGCTTTGTTCAGGGGACCAAAAAAGATAGCTTCGTTGCCGACCCTCTCCCCCGTTAGTTTCAATAGCACTTTTTCGCACGCCAATATCCTCGGTTTCGCAGCACCCGAATACGACACTACCACGACAACGGTCAAGGCAACGATTATGAACTACGGGCAGTACGACGCAGAGGTTCCGAGTGGACTGTTCAGATTGCTACGCCATCCAGCTCAAATCAGAACTGATTATGTTGGAGTCCCCGTGGCAATAAATGTCTCCAACCTTCTCTATTCCCCGTCAGTCGCCGCCTTCTCTGACAATATATCGGGAGTCAGTAAGATTTATTATTCAACACAGGAAGATGACACCAATGGGGCCGCTACACAAAAATTATGGAAGTTCTCTATAACACCAGTCGGGTTGGGCAGTGTTGTTGCGGGTGTGTACGAAACCCAGAACCAGATTTTCTCAAAGAAGGTAAAGTTAGGGGAAGTCAGATTTTACACCGAGCCTCTTGTGGCGGATAATGCATTCACCCTGGCTGTTCTTAATTCGGGGAGTAGTATCATAGCCCAGAATACATACACCGTGGGGTCGAATGTAACCGCTGGAGAGGATTTAATTAGATTCACGCCTCAAATTGCACCAACCCAGGCTGTCGGATTCAGAATAACCAATAGCGGTTCAAAAAATTGGACGGGATTAAAACTGGAGGCTGATGTTGATAGCGGTGGCTCATAAAATTATGCCCATAGACAAAAAACAAAAAAAGGAACTGGAAATACTCATCTTGGAAACGGTGAAGGAAAGTGGCTTGTTGTCAGACCCTATGAAAGAAAGAATTATCGGCACGCCTACCGAATCTTATTCGATAACGAACCGCAGGTATGTGAACTTAAACGGCAATGTGGCAAGCCGTCCCAAATCATCCATCGCTTCTGTGGGCCAGCACTACTTCGCAGTTGATACCGCTATCCCAATGGTATTCAGTGTGGATGGGTGGAGGAATGGTGTCGGCAGTATTGTAAGTGGACACAGATAATAACTATGGCAAAAACCAAATTTTCATTAAACCCATTCGTAGTAAAGGATAGCGGACTTCTTACTGGATTTCAGGCACCCAAAACAGCAGCTTCTTCGCAACAGATAAGTCCCCAGGAGATGGTGCGGCGACAACAAGCTCTAAAGAAAACCATAAGCAAGGCTGGTGCGACTATCAGTTCAGCCTTTCCCAAACCAACACCAGGCCCAGCAGTACCAGTTCCTGGGCCATCGATGTATGATTATGGAGTACCTGGAACTGCCAGTTTTATTCCAGCGCAGATTACACCAGCGAAATCCAAGACTACTGGGGGGGGAAGTTTCAGTCAACAGTTTGTCGGGCCAGGCGGCAATGTGGACATTGGTACGGGGATTAATGTTAATAACCAGTCTGCGCCTAGCACCAAAACTGCTTCGTTTGCTCCAACTTCGGAGACATCGGCACTCACATCGGAACCGCTAGTAGAGGCTAGTAGTACCTCTGGTGCAGTTGCAGGTGCCTCTGGCGGTACTGTTGGGGCTGGGGCAGGGGGCTACACGCCGGGGGGTTTTTCAACGATACAAGAAGGAATAGACACCAGCCAACCGTCTCCGGAGACCATAGATGTCGGCAATCAGGAATCTAGGTTTGAGCAAGGATTTAATCAGGCGTCTTTGGACGGAATGGGAGGTCAAGGCTATACAAAAGACGCCCAAGGAAAGGTATTTGATGCCCAAGGTCAACAGATGACCCTGGAACAAGGCCTACCCAATAGTCTTCCGTTAGGCCCAGACGGGAAGCCCTTGACAAATCTTGAGAACCTGCCCGTTGGACAGGCACAAGCAATCATTCAGAAATACACGCCGA